>Ga0169931_10006416_pt1 | contig 17729 bp, 15 predicted proteins | sample Kivu_15m_20L_FD_129675 | JGI IMG/M metagenome (GOLD analysis project Ga0169931, IMG submission 129675) | Freshwater microbial communities from Lake Kivu, Western Province, Rwanda to study Microbial Dark Matter (Phase II) - Kivu_15m_20L... | ecosystem: Environmental > Aquatic > Freshwater > Lake...
AAAAGAGTTCAAAGAACCCTCTAAATCGTTAAAATTTGAGTACTAGCGCGCGTAGAAAAAGGACGTAGGAAAGAGGCATAAAAAACAGTAGGGCAGACTCCTTCAGGACGTACTGAAAAGTATTGGATTGTAAAAGGTAGTAAAATGTGGATTACTACCTGTAGGCATTAAATTATACTATCCTACCTACATAGAGTATGTACCGTACATACTCGGTTTCTCCGATGATAACCTTAAATCGACTTTACAGTATTTATTATTTATGTAATTATTAATTATTTATCTTCGTCAACCTTCGTTGTATTTCATCGTATCGCGAGAGTCCCGCAGGTCCAAAATCATATATCCTATCGATTCTTTCCGTTTCTTTCTCCTCCTACACTCTCTTCCTTATCCCATTGTCCAACTCCCCATCAACCAACAAAAATAAACGAATACCGAAATGTCTATTTTAGAATACAACGGAGCAGCGATTATTGCCATGACTGGCAAAGATTGTGTAGGTATCGCTTCCGATACACGGTTAGGTGCACAAGCTCAAACCGTCACATGTGATTTTACCAAGGTATTCCCCATGTCGGAGACCTTGTATGTAGGTCTTGCTGGATTAGCCACCGATGTACAAACCTTACACAATCTCTTGACGTTTCGTAAAGACTTGTATGAATTACGAGAAGCGGAATCTCGAGGTGGTGGCGGTGATGGCACTAATTCCATGAGTCCCATAGTCTTTTCCAATGTACTTAGTAATCTCCTGTATGAAAAACGCTTTGGTCCGTATTTTGTGGAACCTATTGTGGCTGGTCTAGATCCCACAACTCATAAACCATTCCTATCTGCCATGGATTTAATTGGTGCACCTGTTTACACATCCGACTTTGTCGTTTCCGGTACAGCCACTGCGAATATGTATGGAATGTGTGAATCATTATATAAACCCAATATGTCTCCAGAGGAATTATTTGAAACCTTGAGTCAAGCCTTACTAAGTAGTGTCGATCGTGATGCCTTGAGTGGTTGGGGTGCCGTCGTACATATTATAACCAAAGATGGTGTGACAAGTCGTCATTTAAAAATACGTGGTGATTGAAAAGATGATATACTAATAATACAGCAGCAGCGCATGTGAATACATGAATAAAAAGTGTTTTTTTTTTATGAAATTGCTATGAATACTAATTTGTTGTAATTATGGTGAAAGACTCCTTACACACTTATGACCGAAGAAAAAAAAAGTAGGATCCCCATTGGCATTGCTAACATGTCATACTATGGAATGACTTTCAATGAGACTCAAATACATTGTGTGTACAGAGCAACAAATTTTATTCATATTAGCTAAAGAAATCCATAATGGATTTTTGAAGGCCTTTTCCACTTTTCATTCATGTCTTTTTTAATACCCCTATGGTCTTCATGTTGATGTAATAGAAATATAGTATATACAGGAATGTACTATTATACAATAAAGAAATAGAAATGGTTTGATGATTTTTTAAAGTTATATCAGGATACCAAATGAATATGTATGTTCATATCGTCAAGGGAGAAAAATGTTACAGTAACTTGGAATGTGATACTGTATATCCATGTATTTGTCCTTTGCTGCATCTATTCACTACATTAGTAAGCCATGTGTCAGAACAATTCACACTCATGGCAGTAACGACAACAGCACTTGCGGAACGAAAGATTTGAATTGGACACGCGCCTATTTACGCAGGCTTGACGTCAGCAATACGAGGTAGAAGCAGTATTTGGCTACGTATGCATGACGTCAGCAACGCGCGGCAAAGACATCAAGACACATCAAACATCTCAAGAAGATATTTTAAAACCACCAATTTTTGCCATGGGTGTGCGGAGTGCGGAGTAGTGTTGATGGAGTGTGGACTGTGAAGTGGAAAAAGACATATCCTGCTGATGCTCAATAACATTCGACATTAAGGCAAGGATTTTCTTGGATTGAAACAAAGACATAAAGAAAAGATGAATCCATCATCGTCGTTGCAACTGAAGGTAAAGAGCTCCTCAAAAAGGAAAACAATCTCTGTTTCGCACTCTCTTTCTCTCTATATGCCATAGATAATAACCTTTCATCTTTTTCACTTTCTTAGGGTGATACGGCTGTACTTTATTTAGCTGATGGATCAACACCATTGTATGGAAAATCCTTTGGAGCCACAACAAGCTGTTCTGGTGAAGTGGTATTCAATACGGGTATGGTGGGTTATCCTGAAGCATTAACGGATCCATCCTATCGTGGTCAAATACTTGTTGTGACCTATCCTCTTGTGGGAAATTATGGTGTACCCTCGAAGGAGGGAGATAGCTCTGTACAAAATGACCCCAATTTATCACAATTACCACTCTACTTTGAAAGTCATGATATACACATATCCGGTTTGATTATTAGTTCGTATTCTTGGGAACATTCTCATTGGGCTGCACAAAAAAGTTTAGGTGAATGGTTACAAGAACATGGCATTCCTGGAATGTATGATATTGATACACGTGCCTTGACCAAGACATTGCGTGAATGTGGTTCACTTTTGGGTCGTATTGAGATTCTACAGGTAAGACAGATGGATAACATGATTATTTTTTCATAGAAACCTGTGCCTTTTTATGGAAGGTCTGAACTTTCAACTACAATGCCCTTTATTGTGTTCAATACTGTAGGAACCTCACTCACCAGCAAGACTGCATCCACAATCCATTCATTTTGATGATCCGAATCAACGTAATCTTGTTGCAGAAGTTTCTACACAAAAGGTTGTTACCTATGGTCTAGGGAATACACCTCATATTATTGCATATGATTGTGGAATGAAATTCAATATCATTCGTTACTTGGTCAAAACACATAAGGTCTGTATGCATGTGGTACCATTTGATTATGATTTAGAGGCAAATCCTATGAATCTACCCTGGGATGGATTGTTCTTATCCAATGGTCCTGGTGATCCAGCCATGTGCACAGCTACAATCCGTTCCATTCAATATGCCTTAAATTTGGAACCACCGAAACCAATTTTTGGGATTTGCTTAGGGAATCAATTGTTGGCATTGGCAGCGGGAGCCAAAACCTACAAACTCAAGTATGGTAATCGAGGGATGAATCAACCCTGTGTAGATCTGCGTACGGGAAGATGTTACATTACACCCCAAAATCATGGCTTTGCCGTAAATACTCAATCACTTCCATCCTTTTGGAAACCCTTGTTTATAAATGCGAATGATATGTCGAATGAAGGGATTATTCATACTCATAAACCGTTTTTTAGTGTCCAATTTCATCCCGAAGCGAGTGGTGGACCCTTTGATACTGCGTTCTTGTTTGATAAGTTTGTGGGACATGTCCGTTCAATTCCTCAGCCACTTGTTCTGCAGACAGAGTCAGCTTATGTTAAAAGAACATACAAAAAGGTCTTGGTTGTAGGTAGTGGTGGACTTAGTATCGGTCAAGCTGGAGAATTCGACTACTCGGGAAGTCAATGTATCAAGGCTCTCAAGGAGGAAGGTATTGAAGTGATTCTAATCAATCCAAATATTGCTACAGTTCAAACATCACAAGAAAAGGCTGTCAACGCCTTGGCGGCTGATCGTGTTTACTTCCTTCCTATTCGTCCTTCCGTTGTCATGGATATTATCTATAAGGAACACCCGGATGGAATTATTGTCTCCATGGGTGGTCAAACAGCCTTAAATATCGGTATTTCTCTATGGAAAAGTGGAAAATTACAAGAAGCCGGTGTTGAGATATTGGGAACTCCAATACCTGTTATTGAGGCTACTGAAGATCGTCAAATTTTCGCTGATAAGCTAAAAGAGATTGGAGAAACCATCGCATTATCTTACAGTGCAAATAATACTGATGAGGCTATTGCAGCTGCAAATAAAATTGGATATCCTGTCCTTGTTCGTGCTGCCTTTGCCTTGGGAGGTCTTGGTTCGGGCTTTGCGGCTGATGATAAGGAACTGCTAGAACTTGCGACCAAGGCATTCGTAAGCAGTAATCAAATTATGATTGATCAAGACTTGCGAGGATGGAAAGAACTCGAGTATGAGGTAGTTCGCGATTGTCATGATAATTGTATCACTGTCTGCAATATGGAGAATTTCGATCCTTTAGGTATTCATACGGGCGATTCCATTGTGATTGCTCCATCTCAAACCTTGAGTAATCGCGAATATTTCATGCTCCGTACAGCCGCTCTAAAAGTTGTGCGCCATCTTGGTATTATTGGTGAATGCAACATTCAGTATGCTTTAGACCCAGAGAGTGAGAGATATTGTGTTATCGAGGTTAATCCTCGTCTCTCACGTTCATCGGCCTTAGCTTCGAAAGCTACGGGCTACCCTCTAGCTTATGTCGCGACCAAATTATCCCTCGGAAAGGATTTGGTTTCGATCCGTAATTCCATTACAAAACTAACCACTGCATGTTTCGAGCCCAGTTTAGATTACTGTGTCTTGAAGATGCCTCGATGGGATCTGAAGAAATTTCAACTTGTCTCTAACAAGTTGGGATCATCCATGCTAAGTGTAGGTGAAGTTATGGCGATCGGACGCACATTTGAGGAGGTTATTCAAAAGGCATGTCGTATGGTCAATCCTGGCCTTGATGGTTTAGAAGGCCGAGATTCAAACTTGCTACCTTGTGAAGGGAAGATTCCTCTTAAAGATCAACTAAAAAATGCTACAGACACGAGACTTTTCTCTGTCCAGGCAGCTTTTGAAGATGGTTGGTCAGTAGATGAGGTCCACAAATTAACCAAGATTGATAAGTGGTTCCTTTGTAAACTGAAGAATATTTCCGAAATGCGAAAGGAATGTAAAAGGAGCAAAAGTATTGAGGACTTGTTTGGCGACAATGGCTTCGAAAAAATGCGAGCGCTCAAAATGGCGGGATTCAGCGATCGTCAAATAGGTCGATATCTAGGGCTCACGGGTCGTCATGGAGAAATGGAAGTACGCAGACTACGGAAGCACCTAGGTATTACACCGGTCGTGAAACAAATAGACACTCTTGCTGCGGAATTTCCGGCACAAACGAATTACTTGTACATGACGTACGCAGGGAAATTCCATGATATTGAAGAACATCACTTTCAGCCACAGGCGATGGCAGCTAGCTCTAAGATCATACACAGAACAGCCTCAGCTATGGGTTTTGAGAGTCGCGTACGTTCTTTAAGCATTTCCCATTCAAGCAATGTCCTATCTGGGTTGAAAGATAGAGGGGTGATTGTTCTCGGATGTGGAGCATATTCTATCGGGTCGAGCGTTGAATTCGATTGGAGTGCAGTCTCTGCAGTAAGGCAGCTTCGACGAGATGGTATTAAGAGTATCGTTATAAATTACAACCCTGAAACAGTCAGTACGGATTACGATGAGTCTGACAGACTATATTTTGAGGAGCTGAGTCTCGAGCGTGTTATGGATATATATGAACATGAGGGGGCTGGAGGGGTTATTGTATCGGTGGGTGGGCAAATACCAAATAACTTAGCAGGGCCTCTTGCTGAAGTAGGCGTTCATATACTCGGTACTTCTGCGAAAAATATTGAAAGAGCTGAAGATCGTAGACAATTTTCAGCGATGCTTGATACTCTGGGCATAGACCAACCACCTTGGTCCGTTCTCACCTCTACTGCCGACGCCGCACGCTTTGCTGACACTGTTGGTTACCCTGTTCTTGTTCGCCCGAGTTTCGTTCTTTCAGGCGCAGCTATGAGAGTTGCCAGTAATGAAACAGAGCTTTCGAAGTTCTTATCTCTCGCTGCTGAAGTCGCTGTTGATAAACCAGTTGTTGTGACGAAGTTCATCCTTGGTGCCAAAGAAATCGAGTTCGACGGTGTTGCCAACGAAGGTACGATTTTAAATTATGCCATCGCTGAGCATCTTGAAAACGCTGGAGTCCATAGTGGTGATGCCACTGTCGTCCTACCGGCTCAGAAACTCTACGTCAACACCATTCGTCACATCAAGCGTTACGCCAGTTCCATCGCGAAGGCGCTTATAATTACTGGTCCTTTTAATATCCAGTTCATGGCTAAAGACAACCAAGTTCAGGTTATTGAATGCAATCTTAGAGCGAGTCGTACGGTCCCTTTTGTGAGTAAAACCTTGAAAAACAACTTTATTTCTCTTGCTACAAGAGCCATGTGTGGTCTGCCAGTGCAACCGTATCGAATTTCTCTCCTTGATATTGACTATGTTTGTGTCAAGGCTCCCATGTTTTCCTTTACCCGTCTTCGTGGTGCAGATCCCTCGTTGGGTGTTGAAATGGCCTCAACGGGTGAAGTTGCGTGTTTTGGAGATGATGCGCACGAAGCATATTTGCAATCCCTCCTCGCGGCAAATTTTAGGCTTCCGGAGAAGAATAGATCAATTTTAATTTCAATCGCCAATGATGCCTTTCGTCTTGAGTTCTCCAAGGGTGCTCTCATCTTGAGTAAGATGGGATACATTCTGTATGCTACTCCAGGAACAGCCTCTTATTACAAGACTCATTGTGGTTTAGATATGATCAAAGTTGCGAAACCGACGCATTCCAGTGACGATGGGACAGAGGATCTGCCGTCAGCATCCAAGGAGATTCGATCTGGAAAAATTGACCTTTTGATAAACGTTAGTGAAGGAGAGTTTCAGACTGGAGAAATTACAGCTGGCTATATTATGAGGCGTGCTGCTGTTGATTTTGGTGCGAGTTTGATCACAAACGTCAAGTGCGCCCTGTTCCTAGCTGAAGCACTAGAGCGGGGTCATGATCATTTTGTTGCAAAGCATATTGGTGAGTTTTACAAATTACCAACGATAGGATGGCATGATACATGAGACCAGAGGGCTGTGGCCTTCTCACTTTGACATGAACATATGAATATCATTCAATATCCTCAAGGCAAATTAAATTATTGAGCCGATGCTGAACACTTTTATTAATTATAAATCATCATTAATAATAATGATATCCAGATGCCGTGAATATAAATATTTCAGTATGAGGGGTCATGGATTCTTGCACTACTGATAAAAGCTTCAAATGCCGATGATGAATATTATACTCAAACATATTACTACATGCAGCAACTGGGGCACCTACAACAACGTACTTACCCTATAGTTCTGTTTTATTATTTTCCAAAAAAATAATGTGGATTATCTATGATTTTATGAGTTCTATCAAATAGTTTTCAAGTACTGTAGCTTCTATGTTACTGTGACACGAGTTCGATACCATTGCAAGCTGCAACTCATAATCACATATTCTCCATGGCAGTTCAATGAGCTTGTTTATGCATATAATACTGAACGGCGACGTGAAAAACTGGTACATGGAAAGTGCGAGGAATCACAAAAAGAAAATCATCTCATCGACAAGGTTTGTGTATATTGTATATGCTGTACCCTATTAGGATTTCTTAGTGAATTATATTTGTCCGTTTTGAGAGCATTCACTATAGTTTTTTTCTGTAATGATTTATTCGTCACAATACCGTGGGCCCGAAACAACAGCAAAAATTTATTTATCTTCTATAGATGATGTGTTATTTTCCCCTTTTTTGTTGAAAAAATCTCATTTCCAATGACTTTAATCAAAAATGCAGTCATTTTTCAAATGCATGGTTCATGTTAAGAAGGGAAACGGTTTTACTCAACACAGCATGAGCCTGACTTATCGAATCTTCAAGACTAGCTATACGTTTCTCATGCTGTTGCTGTTGTTGTTGGTAATGATTAACATCATGTTCCAACTCTTGATTTGGTGTCTCTATCATAGTTGCACTTGTCGATGGATGAGTTACATCCATCATGATTGGGGATTTATCGTCATGACCTATAATGGAGTCTGATGTACACCGTGGATTGAATGATATAGAATCAGATACGGAACCATCCATGTTTTCATATCGCTCCTGCTGTTGTTCTAATATTATTATCCTACTAGACTTGGTATCATCTCCTTTTCGTTGTTGCTTTCCATGATTGTCAATTTCGTATAACGACGGGTTATTCATACACTGTTGTATTTGTGTTTCATTTCTTGGAGGGATGTATTCATGATGGATCTCTTTCGGACCTGTACTTTCATGCTTCGACAACGATTGTGTTGTAGCTATAATAATAGAAGCTGGTTTTAATATACTGTCATCATCCACAAGTTGTGGAGATGGAATCATGTCGTTGTGCGATGAAGACGACGATTTCAGAAAATGACGAAGAATAACAGAAGAATCGAAACTATCAAGATCGTCTTCTTGTAGGAATATATTATCATCCAAAGACAATACTACAGTCTCATTTTGAGTATCCATATCGGATGAATTCATATTACTTTCGAAAATCGATGACGATTCGAGACGTTTCTTGATATCTCCACGAAAAGTAATAGCATGAGTACCCGAATCATTCATAGCATCAGGCTCGAATGAGGACGATGCCTTCTTTATTAGACTCTTCATGGATGGTACTGCTATCCGTGGAATCATTTTCGATGACGTCGAAACTTGTTGTTTCATTTCCTTTTTTATACTATTATGAACAGGACGGCGTAATACATCTTCTTGTCTTGTAGTCTGATTCGATGATGATGATGACAATAATAATGATGTGCTCTTTCCTCTTTTGCCTAACAATTTCGTTTTCGTCTTCTTCTCCTGATTCATACCATCTGCGGATTTTAATACTCCTCCTCGTCCTTCTCCTAATACCTTTACATTTGTTATCCTATTTCTTTCATGTCCTCCTTGTGGGAGGTTCTTCGTACAACTAACAAACGCCTTATGAACATCAGCATAATCTAAAGAAAAATGATATCGAAAATGAATATCCCGGAGTTTGGATTCGATACGTTCATCTACTGTAGCTCGTTGCTTTGACAAGTCCTCAACATCATTCCAAATACTTTGTATCCATGAGGACATGACACATGTTGAAGTCCTCGTTGTAGCAGTAGTATCCGAGGATATGTCCATGCTACACTTACTCGACTGTGGATACAAAGATATCGAATATGTATTCTAACCTAAAATAATGTTGCCTACTGTGAGTATACTTTTCATGAAACGGGAACACTATAAGAACGACTTATATTTCAAATACGAAAATGTAATACTGCAATGGGTCATAGAAGAAAAAATACGTTGTACAGCGATATTGAATAAGGCCGATGATATGTACAATATTCTCACAAGGAGAGTATATTCCTGTTCAAAAAACAATTGTGGATGTAGTAGGGACAATAAAGCTTTTTTTTCATTTTATATAACCTTTTATAAAAAAGAGTATATCTTTGTATTTTTAATATCCAGGGAAGAAGATAAAAAAGAATAAAAATATCTCCGTTGTATCATAGGAAACGAGTGAGAGAGATTACAAGAAACCTTCCCCCAAAATGATTTATTTTTTTTTTCCTACTTTATTTATGCTGAATGACCACCACCACCACCAGCCTTGGATAAACTTTGAATCCGAGTTTTTACACCTTGTTTCCCTTCCTTCCAAATGGATAAATTATATGAAAAACCATCTCGTAATGCTGCTTTTGATTTGGATGGTTCCTTTAATGCAGCACGAAGTGTTTGTGATGCCTTGGCTACATACTATAGAATATATAAAAGACAAACAAAAAAATGCAAATTTCAAAGGAAGATGAAAAAAAAAAACAAAAAATATAAAGAATGAGAAATATAGAATCAACAGAAAAGAGAGGCGATTTCAAATGTATGGATATATATATATATAGATTGTATTGGTATAAAGTCCAATTCTTTCCCATGTATATATATACCACCCAAATCTTCGATCCCCTTGCAACCAAACTAAAACAAAACAAACGAGAGAGAGAGAGAGAGAGACAGAGATGGATATGAAGAGACTATACCTGATTGTATGAAAGTCCAGCAAGACGCCAAAAGGTAGTGGGTGTTGACATGATGATAATAATAAATATACTTCTGTAATGTTTTGTGAGAGAGATTCTATGAAAAAGACTGAGGGATGGATTTTTATGCTAATACTATACTGTTGTTGCTGCTGTGGAAACGAATTGTTGTCCTGCTGCATTCTGCATGCCCATGCTGCACTCTGCCCATGCTGCACTCCTATGCACACGGATGGCATACGTAGTACAGTAGAGGTTTGCGGTTTTGGGTGCGTACACAGTAGCCCCAGCCTACATACAGAGGTTTATAGTAGGTAGGACTATGTATGTATGTACCCCCCTCGATCTATTATTCCCTCCAGCACTGTATGTGTGACTGTTTATAGAGGGGGCACTTTATATTATTTATATGTAAGAATGTCTTTACTATTAACAACAAGGAATATTATGTTTCATCATCCTGTGGGTCTTCTTCTTCCATCATCATCATCATCATCGTTATTGCTTCCATGTCCAAAATCTTTATTATTCAAAGTAGCCAAACCCAATTTGGTTTGGAATCATCATCTCTCCTTTCCACCTACTCGTCATGCTCACCTTATTGGTACGAGTAGATATTCAACGAGTCATACTCCATGTCATTATTATTTCATGACCTGGATCCGATCTCCGTCATTATCATCACCACCATCATCACTAAAATCTCTGTATACAGATGCTAGTCGTAGAGGAGGAGGAATCATTCATCGACACTTGTCTTCGTCGTCGTCAACAACAACAACAACAACAACAAAGAGTCGATATGGTCATCGTCCTGTACCGATAGGGACCTTCAAAGATAAGTATGGTCGTATCCTACTACGACGAGTACGGCCTTGTCGTCGGGTGAATCCATCCAAAACTTCAACCGTTTCTCCGTCTTCTTCTTCTTCTTCCTCTCATAATACCTCCGTTTATTCGTCTGACATGCCACTGCCACGATTTCATCTTTTAACGGCTACACATTTACATGTACGATTTCCAGGTGGAATTTATTTACAAATTCCAAGACAATTACCTAAAATTCCTGTGGCTGGACCAGCTATTGTTCCACAACCTTTAAAGAAGAAGAATCTTCCTCCTACGACGACAGATGCTGTGGCTGCTGTAACGGATGCTAGTATACCAGCAGCAGCGACAACAGCCAACAGCCACAGTAGTAACATCATCACTACTACTACTACTACTTCGACCAGCAATGCATCCTCTATACAACCAAATGCAACCATACAGACCATAGCTCGACCCATCCTTACTTGGTTTCAAGAGAATATACCGACACTTATTTTAAATATGGGTTCCTTAGCCACTTTAACTGCATTTACACGATCGGATATTTTAGAATTACGAATGTTAAGTATCACAGGATCGATATCCTCCATCTTATATTTCTCTACACGACCACCACCTAGAATATATGCACCCATGATATGGTCATCCATCTTTGTTTTAACTAACTTATACATGTTATATAAAATATATATGGAGAGACAGGTGGGAAACTTTGGACGGCCGACTATATCCATGGAAGAATTACATGCCTATCAAGAATTCTTTGCACCGTATGGGGTAACACCTAGACAATTTGGGACCTTACTTTCCAAGGCTACCAAAACATACTATAAGAAAAATAGTATTGTCTTACATCAACAGGATGTATGTAATAAGGTCTATTTAGTTTTGTCAGGTAAAACTGAAGCACGAGTTGTTCATCATAATACATCTCCTAAGGCTACAACAACAACAACTAATACCCCTACACATAATACACCAAATGCAACAGTCATTCCACCTACTAGTACTACTACCACCCAGGATATACCTTCTTCTACTACGTCTACTTCTTCTTCAACTACCACGACGATGACAAATAGGGATCCTACCCAGACAATAACTCCTACCCCGGCAACAACAACAACAACCATATCACGTCGAATTACAGCTGCGGGTAGTGTTGTAGGAAATAAAAAATTATTAGTCGGGGGTGATGCAGGTGCATGGATTGGAGAAGAAATTTTCTTGGAAGAATGGAGTAGTCGTACAGCTTTACCGTTACCTACCTTACCCAAAAAGATTGTACGTAAATTAAAAGAAGAAAAAGAAAAACAACTACAAGATGAGCAGGATGAAGATAATCATATCTTACCATCATCTATCCAACATATCAAGAATACCAATCATCATCCAAAAATTCATACATCTTTATTAGAATATTGTGCTGTCGAAGATACAGTCATGTTAGAATGGACACATGAAGATTTAATTGAATTATTATCACAAGGAAGTTCGGATTTACGTACAGCTATACCTCGAGCTATGACTGGTGCCGTTGTTGGAAAAGTTGTTAATATGTATTTGAGTAATAAACAGTAATAACCAATTATAGGAGTGATGAATAATGATAATAATATCATCACTATATGGATCCTAGGTATGAAAACCCCAATAGAATTGTATGAATTATTTTTGTATAGATATTGTATAATAATAAAATCTCTTTATAAAAACCATAATCATCATGGATGGTGATGTTCCAGAGAGGATAGGTTGTCTTGAAGGACCTTTTCAAAAAGTTTATTCTTTCTTCCTTGGATCATACAAAAACTAGATTCGCTGTGTGATGAGATATCGATATAGTAAGAATTGTTGGAATGCCTCCACAATAATGCTCCATAATCGTATTTCTAGATGAAACATCTAATCGAGGTACTAAATGTAAGTCTTTTTTTACAGCTTTACCATAGCCATACGAAATCACTCATGGGATATAGGATGGGTATTCCTTGGTTCATTCAATGTATGGTTTGATTTATGAAAGATAAAACAGGAACCCTGCGCTTTCAATACTGTTCAAGAGTGAGAAGTAAAAAAATTGAAACAGAAAATTATAAAATTTATGTCATGTGGCTATAGAGTTACAGGTTACAGTACGAGTTATTTACGTATTTTGATCTTAGTCGTTAATGATAAGCTAAATTATTCTACGGTTTAGTATCGGCGGATGTGTCTCGTGTAAAGGTAGGTAGATGTGGAACATGGATAACATAACGATGACGTGCATTCGGTATTCAATATCTGGCTGAACTTTTCTGGCATCTCTCCATCTGCCCTAGCTAGCTGCCCACAATTGAAGATTGTAATAGAAATGCTGACCGGAAATGTGCAAGATGAAACACACAATAAGTGCCAAATGCAGATACGATCGGACAAGACCCCACAACTCCACTCCGTCACTGTGCTAATGCCAGGAGTTGCCGGAACATAATCATCACGGCGTGTCGACTTGTCCATCTTGATTCCTTCATACGGCCTCATAGACATTAGATTTAAGATAATTTATATCGGTCTCAGCTGACACGTTGCAGGGCGCAATGATTAATGAACGGTTCTTTAGATCATTCCAAGCTGTATCTACAGAGAACCAAATTTTAATCGATCTTGCAACGGCTAATCGACATCCGGCGCTTTCATTTTCAGAAGCAGAGTTATCTACCATGAAATAGGTCCAACCAACGACTGATAGACTCGGACATGTCAATCTACTGCGTAACTACTCTCGAAGGTTCCATGTTGATTTATCGTGACCGACTTCCTAATCATAAAGATGTTCAATGTGTGATACTTATCATCACACTTTTCAGCGTAAATCTGTCCTTTGAGCATATTCACAATGTCAAACTCAATGGGGCTTTGTTTCTCGTTTGTTTTTTTCCCGTTGAATCTGATGAAGAATCTGATGCTGTTCCTCAATTATTACCTTATCATATTCAGTATCCATGATGAACAATCTATCATTCATAGTATGGATATTCCCATAAGTATCGATGAGTTGTGACCGTGTCATGGTAGATTCTATCGTCAATGAGGGAGCTGTGCCAACTAACAACGGCGTATTTGTGCTGACTGCTGTTTTGATACCTTGTAGAAGTCTACTGTAATCATATGGATTATCATCACTAGAGCTGGATATATACTCATAGGACGAGTCCGAAGCATCTAATGAGCTCACGGATTTTGATCCATGTTCAGTCATTTCTACAACCTTACCCTCCCATTCCTGCATTATTCGAGCATGGCTGTCATTAACTGTGTTTTGTGTAAGACTCTCCTCATTGGATGTCATGTTTGGATCACTTATAATCTTTGACGAAATCTTACATCTTTGTATTCGATGAAGAATCTGAAATTGCTCCTCGACCATTTCTTTATCTTTATCATTCATTATCAATATGTGTTCATTGCTCAACTCATGGATATCGCCTACGTTATCGGTTTGGAAGGAGCAAATGTTTACGTCGTGTGGTACATCGAGTGGATGCCTTGTAACGTATAAAGCTTCTCTGATACATTGTAATAACGTCGAAAAGTCACAGTCGCTATCTTCAACAGACATAGCTTAATAAGAATTATAACAATGATTATAGAAGCTTAATTGCGATACTTCGATTAGTTCAGAATGAAATATATTTGCGAGATTATTTTCGAAGAGTACTTGCCGATAATGTATCTTATATGCGTGAGCACCTTGCGAACAATTAAGAATCGACTGAAGGTTACAATCAAGAGGCTTGAACAACCTAGCAAAATGTCGATTGCTTGACGATTTTCACCATTTACCTGCATGAACATGGTTCAAAAAAGGAAGCGCGTCAAAAGATCGATCGTCCGGACATCAGTTGGGATACTGTAGGAGTTATTTTACCCCGCCTGCCTTCTTGTCACCTAAGTACGGTAGACTGTACGATAGTCGTATGTATGATGTATGCCCAGTGTGGGTGACGTCAGGTTCAATTAATTCATTCCCTCATTATTGCCATGGTATGATGATCTTTAATGCGTCTTAATGAAAATTATTTGATCCCGAACAATACGTAGCTGTTTGTGACAAATCCTTCGATGGACTGACATGGGTATCTTTATTATGACTATTATCATGTAAAGCCTCTTGGTATCATGCAGAAGTCTTTAGAAGTCACTCGCTTTCTTCAGAAGACATAACCTAATACCATTATTATATATATATGTATATATAGTACCAAACAAGCTTCAGTATACTTCTGTAGATACTTTGCAAGATTTTGTTCCAAGAGTTCTCACCGATCATCTATTTCATATATCCGCGAGCACCGTACAACAACTACGATTGGCATGAAGGTTGAAATCAAGAAGCTTCAATAAGCAACAGTTCAAGCGAAATGTAGATTTCTTTATGATAGTTGCTGTTTACTCATCTACATGAACAGGAACCAGAAAAGGGATAGCTTTCAGTTTTGTGGTCGGAAAAGATAAGTACAGGGAAACGGTTCGTGTTGAAAACGCCTAGTTAGCCAACAGTATGCATGCTTTGTTTGAATCAACACCTAATTTTTAACAAAGATATGTTGATACTTTTATTGGAATATTGATCCCCATAAAATTATGATCCATTATCAGCGTCTATTCGTGGCAAGGGACGTTGTTCCCGCTGTGGTTTTCTTCTTATTACTGCTAACACCACCACTACTACTACTACCTTGACTAGTATTACTCTTAGCACGCATATCTTTACACTTTGGATCTGGTAACCCTTGACAACAAATCAAACAACAATCACATTGAACCTCTGGACGATTTCCTAAACAATCAGCTGTCAACCCCTGTAAATGTAAATTACAAATTTCCTTTGGCATTTTCCCCTTTAAATCATTGTCATTGACATAAAATTCCCCTAGTCGTTTTGTTTATGTAATGGGATGTAAAGACGTATAAGATATTAGTCAAATTTGTGTATACAGTATTCCGAACGTAGATAATGAATAATAGCAAATATACATGGAAAAAAGGAAATCATCTTACGCAGTTTCTTCATTTGACCAATATCAGAAGGAATACTTCCCGTTAGATTATTAGCATACAAGTCTAATATTTCTGGGTAACACAAAAGAGAAAAGAGCAAAGACATGTGTAAACATGGATGAAGGGATGCATATGCAATTCCATTTATATCATAAAACGTACTCAATTTCTTAAGATTTGCGATGGCATTTGGTATCGATCCAAAAAAGAAATTACTTTGTTTGAAATCATGGAACGATTGTTGCAGTTTGGTTATAATGAATGTCAAAATAAAAGGTTTGGCAAACTCAGAAATATAGAAAACGTACCCAAAAATAGTCAATTCTTTCAAATTTTTTAAATTTCCAATTTCTGTAGGCAAATTCCCAAACAAGTCATTCATATGCAAATGTAATTTTTCCAATTTCGTGAGTCGAGTTAACATTAAATGGGGTATGACACCTTGTAATTCGTTTCCATTTAAATCCAATAATCGTAATTCGGATAAGAAAGCTAACTCTCGTGGTAACAACCTATTTTTTTTTAAAAAGTAGTACACACAAACAAAGGAGAGGGGGGTGATCAATATTGACAAGTATGGAATTCACAATAAGAAAAAGAAGAAAAGAAACATAACCCTGTCAAACTGTCTTACGTACCCTGAAACTTTATTAAAACTTAAATCTAATCCAATAATACGACGTGTTAGAAACAAACCAGTACGAGTACAGGATACACCATACCAAGTACATTCATGCTCCTTGGTTAACCAATAATCACTTCGGACCCATCCGGGTCCCTTGGTATTCATATACAGGGTAACTAAAACATATCGATCTAAGAAGGATCCTACTTTGCCACCCCGTGGATCTAACTTTCGTACATCATCATAAATCATCCAACACATGGCTTTATGTTGAGGTGAATCTTTCGATACAATACTTGCTAGGGTGGAGACTTGTATGGCTAACTTTAAAATAGCATGTCCCCGTCCATCCTTATCTTTAAGTGGTACATACATCGATTTACCCGGTTGAACACATATATCTGCATATCGACGTGTATCTATATTAGTGCTTGTTGTGGTTGTGGTTGTTTTTGCCCATGTTGTGGGTACTGTGATCCACAGGACAAGAACAAGAGCTATCATTCGTACCATCATCCAATGTCTTGAAAGCATCATGTTTTTTGTGAGTCTATCTTTGTGAGATGATGGATAGAATTTGGGGGAGGGGGTTTAAAATAGATACGGAGGTTGTTGGTGATGATTGAATAATGTTGTGGATACAAGAGAGAGAGAGAGATACTGGGTTGATGTTGGATGATGACCAAAAACAAATAAATAAAAGAGCGTCAGAAATTGTGTTTGACCGTACGTTGACAAACCAGATACGGTGACACAGTACTTTCGTGTAGGTGGAATCAACCCTACGTAAGTGTCGCCTGTAAGCAAATAAGTCAGCTATGTAGCTAGCTAGCTGTGAGCTGTGATCGACTGCTGTATGTACTGCTTGCAAATTGCAAATTGCAATAAATTGCGGTCAGGACGAATAATTATCCTTACATAGGTTCTTATTATTTTCCCTGTAGTTTACTTTTTTTTTTCTTCACTCTAAACCATTCCAAGCAACTACCAAGTACAGATAGTAGTTGTGTACTATAAGCTGCTCTCACTCACAGGATCCACAGCACTCATCTCTCCATCTCTCTTTGGAAGGACACACGAATTTTCGTTTTGACCATCCTTGTGCCGACATCACTATGGGAAACGGAAACATATTCGGTTAGGTGATTTACCACCATGACAGTATAACCTGCATACACACATAGAATATCCAGTCCATGATTTCAAGACATGATTCGGGTATCCAATATATATATATATGTGACGCAATTCGAGAAAGTATAAAACTACAATGCCAAGTATGGATGCTACGTATTAAAGAGATAAATGAACATGATGATTCAACCAATGATATACGCATTC
>Ga0169931_10006417_pt1 | contig 17725 bp, 23 predicted proteins | sample Kivu_15m_20L_FD_129675 | JGI IMG/M metagenome (GOLD analysis project Ga0169931, IMG submission 129675) | Freshwater microbial communities from Lake Kivu, Western Province, Rwanda to study Microbial Dark Matter (Phase II) - Kivu_15m_20L... | ecosystem: Environmental > Aquatic > Freshwater > Lake...
CCATAGCATTAACTCTAAGATCGATTGAATCCAAACAATCAAAAGTTAAATCTCCAGATCTTTGATCTCTTCCAGTACCCCCACCAATTTGTCTCGATAAAGGAACTTTAAGAACCTGATCTAATCCCTCTATGGATTGGATAAACCATGGACTTTTTTCGTTTATTGATGTTAAAAGATTTCTAAATCCAGATAATGCATCAGCTCTATGTGAAACAGTTCCGGAGGAAAGTTGTGAGGAATCAAAGGGAATTTCTTTTCCCGTGTTATCAACAAAAGGTCCATTTAAACCATTCTCCGCTGCACTTCTTCTTTCTCTCAGAAAAGCCTCCGCGGTCATATAGTGAAGTCTTTCCGTGTAATTCGGAAAGGGCATCATTTTATTTCTTGAAAGATGGAAAAAATCTACAGGAGCATCTAATTTCATCCCTCTAGGACCTCCGGGACTAACCTGGAGACTTCCTTTAGACAATAAAGGACTTACTGGTAGGAATGTTTCTGGATCAACTAATCCTCCATATCCCATATCAAACATAAGTTTAAATCCAGTGTAGGTGGGGTCTTCTTTCTGACCTGACGTAGTTGTTTTTAACCCACTTAAAAACTGGGTTCTCATTTTGTCTACGCCTCTATTTAGGATATCCGAAGAATTACCTACTGAGGTAGCATTATCTTTTATATCGCTTAAAAATGCCATTACGTTTTAGATACTTTAGGTTCTGGGTCTGCTCCTCTGCCGTCGTTTAGTACCCATTCTCTCTTTCCTAGGATAAACGACTGCTTGATTCTACCCTCTATATACTCAATATATGATCCCATGACCATATAAACACCACTTAGAAATTTATTGTCAACCTTTGCACCTGCTTTGAATTGGTCCGGATCTTTCTGTCCTCCCCCTTTATACTCCTGAGAATTTACTGCTGCTTGTCTAGCACTAGCATGTACAATCTTAGTTGGGACATTTTGACCTCGATAAACCCACGGAATATAAGAATGCATTTGAGCTTCCAGATAGACTTTAAAATTCTCATATTTGTTTATCTTATTTTGGATCTGTGCCTGTTGAATATTCTTGTGCTGGTTTTCACCATATTGTGTTCCTATCCAAGTTTTCTTAGTCTCTTTCTTATAAACCTCTTCGTTTACTCTTCCTTTAAACAATATACTGCTAGGACCTAAATCTTTTTCTGTTACATATTCAACTTTATAGCTTACATACTTATTAATTGGTCTATCGCTAACTAATTTAGTATCATAAAATTGAAGATCCCTAGAATATCCAAATTTGCTTACAATATAACCAGATTCATTTTTAACGGAGTATGCGTTGATAAAGAAAGGATATTTTTTATAATAGAAATCATTGGTAAAAAAGAGAGGTAAATCAATTTCGGAAGGTTTTATGTCGCTAGTTAATCCCCCTGCTATTCCTCTTTCTGGTCCTATTGCAGTTAATATCTTAGTTTCATCTTTACTTTTTTCTAGAAGTTGCTTTCTTAAGTTAATGAAATTTAAAACATAATACTGATCGATCCACCAATCGAAAAAATCTTCTTCTCCCTTCCAAGAGCTATTAGAGACATCATCTATAAATTTGTAAAAAGTTTTGTTAGGACAGATCCAACTCATCTTATCATCAGTTCCACTCTCGTTAGATGCGAATCCTAAACCTAGATCTTTAGCAACAGATCTTAAAACCTCAAAAGATGTTATGTCTTTGTAAGATTTGGATTGATGCTGATAAATCCCCGGAATTCTCATTTGGGCCTTTATAGTGAAAGTTGTACTGGTAGCATTCGCTCTATTATCTTCGCCACCAATTTCGTCTTCTAGCATAGGGAATGAATTTATCACCTCTGTAACTAATAAATCCATTCTTATCGGTTTATAAAGCTCCGATGTTGATCTTATGTAAAGACAGACAATATCCCCGTCTTTTGGAAATGATGTATAAAGAAATGTTTCGTCCTCCGTTGTAAATCTAAATATTAGATCTGGGATTTTATTTGATAAATCAAGTCTGAAAAATTTTAAATTCTTTACAACGTAAGAGTTTATTTTAATTAATGGTAATCCATATCCTATATCAATTTCTTCTCTACTTTGGGATGCGTTTACACTTGCACTATCCCCAGCATTCATTTCATCAACAATAGAAAGTTCATCTAATACTATTGTTTCTTTTTCAATTTGGAGAATGGTTTTTTTAGGGTCTATCATGTTTCAAAAATTTGTCTTTGAGCAAATCTTGACTTTATTGTTGCAACAGACTTATTCTGTTGAATTCTTGTTCTACATACTCCAACATCAGATCCGAATATTAATTTTCCATCCAGCACTTTAAATTGCTCGTCACCTTCTTTTACAACGTTTGGAGGTAATATAGTGGAAGCACTTATATCCACAGAATTTAGATATTCTTTTCTTTGATCTGAAACCTTTGATATTCTCTCCTGTAACTGTTTTCTAAAAGATTTTCTAGCTTCAGAAGCATCAGCCTCGATCGGCTTAGCAATAATATTACTTATTGTTTCAGAATCTGGAATGTAAAGTATATCACCCTCATCAAGTGAAAATGGATTGGAAATAGAATTTATTTTTAGAAGACTCCCTACCTTGTTCTGAGATCCACAAAACATATGAGCAATCAGATCAGGTCTCATAGTCATTTCTCTGGTAACCAGAATAACTCTAGAATATCCAGGGATGGTGTCACTATTAATTGACTTGTAGGTAAAATCAACTATCTCTTCGCCTCTAACTAGCTTAACCGGTTTATTTTCTAGTGTGTCTATTGTTATCATATTATTCCATTATATACTAGACGCAAATGCTCCAGAGCTCTCCCTACTATCTCCTGTTGGTGTGTTAATATCTAGTCCACTTCTTGCGCCTATCTGTGCTCCTTTAGAAGCGTCAGAAATTTCAAATTTACCAAGATAAAGTCTTCCGTTTCCTCTGTTAAACATACTTTCAAAATCACCCCTATGTTTTTGTCTAGCAGATAACATAGAATATTCAGCAGTTAATTCAGTTGGAAAATCATCAGGACCTAAAACATTATTAAGGCGTATTTTCACACTATTGCAAATCATATTACCCATCATAGCAATAGGGTTGAGTGGATTTCCCACGGTTATATGCCATTCCCCTGTGGGATATCCAGAAAGCATAATTGGTTCATAGTAAAGTTGATTTATGAGATCGCTAGTAAGCATTGCGGTTAATGTCTTATAGATTTTTCCATCCTTACTCAACGGTGTTCCCTTTTTTATACCCTCTAACTCTTCCTTAGCCTTTTCAACGTCACCTTTTAAACTCTCTATTTTAGACTTTACCTCCGCACTAAAATTAAGCTTTAGCATCGAGTTTATAAATTCAACGGGGTGTGTTAGGTGTTGAATATAACCCTTGTTACCCATAGGAAATCCTAGTCCCTGTCTGTTAGAATTAACTAAAAGTTGCGGGGTTAAAAATTTTCCATAATCCGTTCCAAGTGCTAATAAATTAGCGAATAAATCTAAAAATAGCATTCTACTGTTTACCTCACCCACACTAGTTAGACTATAAGTAAATTTAAGACCAAAAGATTGATCACCTCCAGAAAGACCAACATCTCTCACCCACATCTTATTAACTGTGTTAACATCAACAAAGATTTTTTTACTTAATGGACCATCTCCTGAGGTTAATTTATCGAATAACTGTCTTCTTAATTGAAGCTCCTGATTATCCGGATCAGTAAAAGTTCCAAGAAGATTACTAATTCCGCGGAGATTATCGTTTGCTTCCTGCGAAAGTATTCCTTCAATATATTTTCCTAGAGTGCTATTTAATAATCCTCTATCATTTCCCTGAAGATCAACCTTTGATTTCTGAGAGGGTTGCTCCCATTTTAACCCGGTGTCTATCCCTAGTATTGTTTCCAGATTATTCCCGGTATCGGTTCCAAAAAAAGTAACAGCCTGTGCCATAGGGAGTGCTGCTCCCTCTCTTATCATTTGACTTGGTGTGATTCCTTCCCCGTCTACAAAACTTCCTTTTACTCTTCCTCCTTCGTCAGTTAACTGAGCTCTTTTTCCAGGAGTAGGTACTCTTAGGTTGTCCATTACCGGAGTTGGAAATCTTCTCAGTGTTATCATTCTATTATTAGGAATTACTCCGTAATGCTTACAAAATATAAAATCTTTCACATTGAAAGGTTGAGAAACATACTTACTACTCGGATTAAGATAATTTCCACTTGCTGTGGTTTCTTTGATAATTGCATGAGCGGTGGGGTTTCTGGAAACCTCTGGAGTAATGGATTGATTCATCTCATAGGTTTCAGACTTAATATATGTGATCTTTGTCCCACTTTTAGACATCCTGCTATCTCCTATCACATGGTAATTAAAAAGACCACTTCTACCATCCTCGGACGACTGTGCCTCGTAAAACAGAGAACTAGGAAGGGTGGATACCGCATCATTCACATTCTCAAAAACCCCATACTCTTGATCGGAATTAAAAGAGTATATGGATTTTTCAAGATACGATGATCTATCAATCATGGAATCTGGAAATTTCTTATTACTCCCAACAATCGGAGGATTGTCAGCAAGCTGTGAGGAAGTTTCTCTTACATTGGTTACCTTATCGGACATATACAATACATTATCTTAACATTATATATTCCAATAAAAGAGACGTGAGTAATTTGCTATGGATACAGCTCTATAGAAACGGGACCCATTTCGGATTCCTTGAGCACTTCTTTAAAGGATTTAGCTAAAGATTTGGTGGGATCCTTTATAATTACAAAAATTTTAGAGGTATTAGCTCCTTTTAGGGATTCTATTCTTTTTACCACCATTTGATTTAGAATCCAGTTCTGAATGTCGTTTAGGTCTTTATCCCTGCCAAAATTTTCTGTGATTATTTTAGTCACATCAATATAAGGTACCTTCTCTACATCTGACAGATTCTTTTTGATTTCCCGGTAGGAAAGGGAGGTTAAATATATCTTAAGGGGTTCCTTTTTAGGCTTGAGGAGTTTCTCCACTTATAATTTTTTTGAGTTCATCCTTTCCCCATTCTGGGTTTTCTTGGATAGGAGTAATTTCTTCCGAAGGGTTTTCAATTTTTTCCTCTAAATTAATTCTAGAATTTTCCTGATTTTGTAGATGCTGGAGATGTAACATTTTTCCATATTCCTGGGATCTTCCAAATCTTTCTACCATTTCTTTAAATGATTCTTTTTTCTTTTTTAATCCTAATTTTTTTGCAAGTGCTTTTCTTTCTTTTCTTGAAGGTAAATACATATTAAATTAGTTTGTTTTGAAATATTTTTAAAAATAAACACGAAACTAATGCGTCATCTAAATTAATGGCGTCGTTAAGATTAACCAGAGAAAATTTAGAATTTTCTTCGTTTTTAGATCCATCCCCCAATTTCTCCCCTCTTTCGATTCCTGTTACATCCACGCCAAATGCAGGGTTACCATTAATTACAATTTTTGAGGTCTTGATGTTTCCAAGATATTCCCATTTTTGTATATCATTAACCTCATAGCCCGCTTCTTCTTTTAGTTCTCTTTTAGCAGTCTCTAAAATATCTTCATCTGAATCTTCAGGAGATCCTGTTATAACAGTTAGGGATATACCACCATCTTTTAAGGAGTTAGGTTCTGAAATAAGACCTAATGATTTTGGATTTCCAGATTCATCTGTTGTATAGGGTAAGATGATAACAGAAGGATTTTTTTGCTGGATCCCAACCCTATTACCTATTTCGATAACCTCTATATGATCATTCTGGAGAAGAATCTTGGGTTCTGACATTTTTAGTTGGGATATTCTTTTGCTTTTTATATATATCTTTTATGGAATTTCTGAGAGATTGCCTCACTACTTCGATATCTAAGTCCTTTGTAACATACTCTAAGATGTCTTTTTCTGCATCATCGAAGGATGAAACTAAAACATCCCATAAACTTTTAGGCGGTAGATTTATACTCAATTGAAGATCCACATCCACCCAGTTTTCTTTCTGTTTTGACAACAGGGAAAAAATCGGGCTTTCCTCTTGTAAGACCTTTGCTTCATATTTAGTCTCTCTCGATTTAACACCTCTTTGAGTTAGCGGATCCTCTTGAGGGATTGATAAATCCTGGGAAGGAGTTGTAACTTCTTCGAATCCCTTATCCACCCTGATCATATATTCATCAAGTAGATCCAAAAGAATCCTAGTCTTATCCGTGAAAACTATGTATTTTTTATCCCCTTCTTCCACTATATCGTGGTAGTGCTGAACTTTAGAAAGTAGATCTCCTTTAATCCACTGATAGGAAAATTGACTATAATCTTCCTTTAATTCCGGGGTTTCCTTTTCAGTCATGATATTTATTATTTTTTTGAGTTTATTGAACATGGAAGCATGATTCTTTACATTTCTCTGCAATTAATTATAGACCAAACATCAGATTTGATTCCGACCCTTGAGATATATAAAATATTATGAAGCTCCCAAAGAAGTATTTGACTAGGAATCCGGGCACCATGAGGAAAGAGATCAAAAAGCACGGAAAGAAGGCAGATGATGATTCTAGTGCATATCAAGAATGGGATGCAGATTATAAATCAAGAAAAGCTGGTAAGGGTAAAAAAGTCGATACTAAACCTAGCAAATACACAAATAAATACAAAAAAATGTTTGGAGAAAATAGAGTTATCACAGCATTCGAAAGCTTTAATGAAACTATGGACGAAGGGGAAAAGCTATTTTTAGAAGCATTTTTAGAGATACTAGAAGAAAATGCAGAATTTATCAACGAATCAGTTAGCGATATTTCAAGTCCAGTTCACAAAGCTCTAAAAAAGAAATCAGACAAAACAGGATTTCCCCTAGGAATTTTAAAGCAAGTATGGAGAAAAGGTTATGCGGCCTGGAAAACTGGTCACGTACCTGGGACAACACCCCAACAATGGGCATTTGCAAGAGTTAATTCTTTTGTAACTGGAGGTAAAACCACTAAGATGCACGACAAAAAACTCTATCAAAGAGCTAAAGCAAATAGAAAGAAAAAGAAGAAATAATGGAAAAATACGGTTACAAAAATATAGCTAACATGGACGAGTTCTCAGAAGCTGCAAAAGCCGATGGAAAACATGATTTTTCATATAATTCTGGAAAGTATATCAACAACCATGGTTTCATCAACTGGGGAGAACAGAATAAATGGGGATTCCCAGGACAGACTAGCTATAAAATGAAAGATTTAGATCAGCTACTTAAAGCTAATGAAATAGTATCTAAATAATTATCTTTTCATAGTCTCATCGATCATCTCATCAAATATCTGGGAAAGATCTATTTTAGGTTCCCATCCTAAAATATCTTTTGCCTTTGTAGCATCTCCTAAGAGTAGTTCAACTTCAGCTGGTCTATAATATTTAGGGTCCACACCCACAATCACTCTGTTGGTTTTTCTATCAATCCCAATCTCACCTATTTGCTGTGGCTCCCAGTAAATTTCCATTCCTATTTTTTCACAAACCATTTCTACCATTTCCTTAATTGAATACGTTACCCCTGTGGCTAAAACAAAATCATCAGGCTTATCCTGTTGCAGCATTCTCCACATTCCTTCAACATATTCTTTAGCATGCCCTATATCTCTTTTGGCAGATAAATTACCCAAAGTTAACATTTCGATTCTTCCTCTTTTGATGTCACAAAGGGTCTGAATTATTTTTTTCTCCACGAAGTTTTCACCTCTTCTAGGGGAAGTGTGGTTGAATAATATCCCGTTACATGCAAACATATCATAGGATTCTCTGTAATTTTTAATGATCCAAAAACCATAAAGCTTTGCAACTCCATAAGGGGATCTTGGATAGAATGGGGTAGTTTCCTTCTGAGGTGTTTCTTGTACCTTGCCATAAAGCTCAGAGGTTGAAGCTTGATAAAGTTTAGAATTAGGAGAATGTGTGCGAATTGCTTCTAACACATTCAATGTTCCTATTGCATCAACTTGTCCGGTATAATTTGGAATCTCAAAGGATATTTTTACATGACTCTGCGCTCCTAGATTATAAACCTCATCGGGTTGGATTTTTGAGATAACACTTGAAACACTCCCATAATCTGTCAAATCTATATAATGTCTTTTGAAGTTAGGATGGTCTCTAAAGTGCTCGATTCTAGAAGAATTAAAAGAAGAAGATCTCCTAATCGTTCCATGAACAAAATATCCTTTCTCTAGAAGGAGTTCTGCTAAGTATGAACCATCCTGTCCGTTTACTCCCGTTATTAATGCTACTTTCACAATCTAATTGAATCTTTATTTTCATAGAACCATTTTATCGTTAATTTGATCCCATCTTCTAGTGATACTTTGGGTTTCCATCCCATAGAATTTATTTTTGAGTTGTCTAAAATTTTTCTAGGTGTACCATCTGGTCCTCCTGTATCAAATATTATTTTTCCTTCAAACCCCATTTCTTTAGCAAGCATTTCAGAAAGTTCTTTAATTGTTATTTCGGAACCTGATCCTATGTTAATTACTCCATGATCATTTTTTTGGTTCTCCATAGCGAATATAACACCCTCTGCAAGATCCTCTATGTACAGAAATTCTCTTAGGGGTCTTCCTGTTCCAAGAAGATTTAATTCATTGGCTCCAGATTCTTTAGCTCTTTGTATTTTAATGATAATTCCAGGAATTACGTGAGAAGCTTCAGGGTTGAAATTATCACCCGGTCCATAAAGATTGCAAGGCATTACAGAACGATATTCTTTTCCATATTGCTCCCTAATAGAATCACATAGTTGAATTCCTGCTATTTTTGCTAAGGCATATGATTTATTGGTTTTTTCTAAAGGTCCAGTTAGCAAATATTCTTCTCTTATTGGCTGTGGACATTCTCTAGGATAAATGCAAGATGACCCAAGAAACACCAGATTATTAACACCACTTTTAAAAGCAGACATAATAACATTGTTCTGAATAGTGAGATTCTCGTGTAAATATTCAGTCGGGTATGTTGCATTAGCAACTATTCCTCCAACCTTAGCTGCAGCAAGAATGACGTAATCTATCCGATTTTCGAAAAACCAATCAAGTACTTTTTCCTCATCTAAGAGGTTTAGATCCTTTCTAGTTGGGGAAAAGATCTCGTATTTATTAGGATCTAATTTTTTTAAAATATTGGATCCTACTAATCCAGCAGATCCAAATAGTGCTAATTTATGTTTCATAAAGTATTAATATCTTTTTATATCGCGGAAGTATCCCTTAAATTCGTCCATGCTTTTTAAATTTAAAATTTCTTCTCTTCTAGAGTTAAACAGGTTAAAATCTAATTCCTGATTTGAATAGCTTAGTTTAGGAAGGTCCCCCTCTTTTATTACACAGACCCCGTGATCATCATCAAGAGTGCAAATATCCCACCCAGATTCTGATCTAATTTCACAAATTGCTTTGTAAACAGTACCGTTTAAATATGGGTTTGTATGCTCCTCGTCAGGAGGATTTGTATCATGTAGAACGATACATCCACCAGATTTTAAATACTTTTTAGAATTTCTAATATCAAGTATTACCTGCTCATAATTGTGATCACCGTCGATGAATATAATGTCAAACATTTTTTGATTGGTTGAAAAAAATTCATTGCTATTCATATAAAGGATTCTCTCATCGTTATGCGGATGTATAGGTTCAACCCCTGTTTTATTTTTGCATTCTATGAAATCCCAACATTGCCTATATTGAATTCCTATTTCCAGGTAATCTTCGTATCCAAATAAATCTATAAGAAAATTAATTACCTCGTCTCTTTTCTTTTCCATTTTAAATATTTTTATTCTTTTTAATTTCTTCCCATTTAACCTTATCTTCCTCTATTATTGAAGAATAATCAGGTAGAGAAAATAAACTTCTACTGCCACTATGTATGCACTCTATGCTTGAATATATTCTTAAAGAATATCCTGCTTTTTTTAAATTTTTATAGATCCAATCATCACCAAACCAAAGTTTTATCCCGTCCGGTATAGGATACACTATTTCACACATCTTTCTGGTTAGAATTATCATAATTCCTGGATAGCCCCAAGGTATCTCTTCTATTTTAGAATCAGGTACCTGCGAAAAGCTTTTAACCTGACTAGGTAAAACAATTGATAAATCTTCGTCTATGTTAATATTTCTAATAATATTCAAAGCATCATTCCTGACTATCATGTCAGAATTTAAGATGATTAAAATATCATTTTCAGATTTTAAAAAATATTCCATAATCTGATTCCAAGCGGGATTAACAAAAACATTTTGGGGATTCACTATCTTGTTTTTACCGGATATTATTTTTTTAATTCCTTCTGTTGAATTATTATCTATAATTAAAATCTCATCCGCTTGAGATTCTATGGAATCTAAACATTGTGACACACACTCGTCACAGTATATTACGGGGATACCAACTAAAATTTTTCTCATTTACTCTATTATTTCTTTATTAAAATTAGGATGGTCTTTTAAGAATTGGGGCAAAACATTTTTATCGAAAGGTGTAGCTTGCCCCCAAACCCCACAAGTAGGATGCAGATCTTTAGTTTCAGAATTCCATTTATAATATGTGTTTTCTAGCCACCCTTCTTTTATTTCATTTTTGTGTCCGTGTATATCAAATTTATAATCCATTATTTTATTGGACTGAGCATATCCAAAATGATAAATCGTTCCATCTAATGAAACCTCTTGGTTATTATTTCTTCTTAGATTAAATATTCTAGCTGGCTGAAACCCGTCTCTACAAACCCAGTTAAATGATCTCCAAAAATGAATAAATCCTGAAATATTTCTTCTCCATGCTTCCCCATCATAAGCTTGTTTTATAGAGGAATCTAGGGATTCTGGATTCCAAACTTCGTCAGTATCTAATGTTAGCATAATATCATAATCTTTAGCATTATTAAATGCTATAGATCTGTGATTTCCCTCGTTGTTTGCTTCTATTTTTATCCACTCTATCTTATTGGAAGCAGAGAAAGCAATTTCTTTTAATTCGTTCTCAGTCTCTGGACATTTTTTATCCGTCCCGTGACCATAACTAGGATTTGGCGTGTATAAAACTAGTATCTTATCAACCCTATCATTAATTGATTTAATAGATACATCAAAATATTCCGCCCCATAGTGAACTGGATAATATGCCATTACTTTCATTCGTTCTTTCTAATTATTTCTAAGCACTCGTTTAATAAATGTTTTGCATGAAATCCAAAGCAATTATGTATACTATGCTCGCTGTCCATATGATTTTCAATAGAGAATTTTCTAGCAATCTCAACCGGTGCTATTTTAATACCTGCTTCGTGTAATGCTTTTCTATTTTCTAACAGATAAGTATCCTCGTTTTCTGTAGTATGATGTATTAAGGTTTTGCTATATTCCAGAATCTTCTTACTTCTAAGGGAAAATCCCCCATTCCCCACCTGTTTTCCTTCTTCCGGCCACCCAATATAAAGTGGCCATGGTGATCCGATATAATCGTACATGTAGAATTCATCACTCCAATAATTAGGATTCAGTACGAAACCATCGTCTTGAAAAATGAGACAAAAATCAGTATTCACATAATTTGCCAGTTTGTGTAGGCAAAATTTAGAATATTCTGTGATACCCAATCTGTTTATTTTATGAAATTCAACTCCCTCTATTTTAGGATCTTCCACTAGAAACATCTTAATAGAATGAAATTCTATATGTTTTTGCATGAAAGAGACTATCTCTTTGAATCTGTCAAACCTTTCCTCGGAATATCCTCTCCCATCAATTGATACCGCTGTAATTCTTTTAAGATTCAATTTTTCCATTTACAGAAGGTACATTTTTTTGTGAGATCGAATGATATCATAAACCTTATTAGATATCTCCTTCATTTTTTCCATTTCGTGTTCGGAATCTATGATGATATCTCTAGCAAGATGTTTAATTTCGGGAATGGTTAGAAGTCCTTTGGAATCCTTAAAATTTAAATAGGGAACGTCCTCTTCTTTTATACCATGAGCTGACATGTAATCTCTGAACTTAAATCCCTCGCCTATGACTCCATCAGAAAATTCACACCAAATTCCAGGAACACCATAGGCATGGGCTATAATCAATCCGTGCAGACTACTAGAAATTATACATTGACACGAACATATTTGATTTATAATGCTTTCTATTTCTCCAAAGGTTTCTCCAACTAATCTAAGATCAATTATCCGTGTACCTCTTTTTCTCCCAAATATTTTATCGGCAAACTCCATGTCAACTAAATGCGGAATTATTCCTAGATCATATTTGTTGGATCCAGGGGAAGGGGTGAAATAATTGGGCATGAGAATTGCAGGATCTCCTAATCCTATATCATCGATTTTTATTCCAACGTCGCTAACCATCTGTAAGGTCTTTCTACCCCTTACTGTGATAATTCTTGGCGCTCCCTCGAAGAATCTATTCTCTCCGACGAATCCTGATCCTAGAACTAATGTTTGTGAGTTTGCTTCATTTAATATAGACCCTATCATCATCACGTGGGGATCTTTATCTCCCTCATTTATCTTAAAGGAATTAAATCCCCACATCTTTTTAACTAAGTATGGATTTAATTGATCTCCGAAATTAGAACTCTTATGCCAGTTTAACTTTAATGATTTATCCACAGATAGATTTTATTTTATTGAATATAACATCATCCGCAGATTGTAAATTCTTAACTCTTCCAAGATTATCCGCTATACTATCAGACATTGAATTATATAGATCTTCATTTAAATCGTCAATGTATTTTAAATCATTGTAAAAGATAATCCCATTAGAATTAAAGTCCTCCCAAACTTTCTTTGATCCCCAGTAAACTGGAATTGTGCCAGTTGCAAAACAATCAGTTATTTTCTCAGTGTAATATTTGTCATATACCGCATTTTCGAAAACGATTGAAAACATATAATCTTTTAGTGCTGGTAGTTTTGATCTCCACCAATCTCCGTTTGGACCAGATCCATCACCTATTCTAGGTGATCCGTGAGCACCCCCGAAAAGATCTATAGAATCCTTTAATTTACCAGCAATCTCGAGTCTAAATTTATGTCCTTCTGTTCTGGCTTTAGGTGAACATATCATCGAGCATTTTTTACTTTTAGTGTAGATTCCCATCTCCTCTGGTTTAGTCCAGGGTAAATTAGATCCCGGAGGTGAGTAAAGAAAAAACTCAGGATCAGACTGAATTAAGAATTCCTCGCAAGTAAAAATCCCAGCAAATTTATTTTTATATCTTCCGGGGTTCTGATAAATCGCGTTGTATATTTCTATCGCGATTTCTCTAGATTCGCACAACCATCCAAATTTTAGATCATGTCTGGGTGTCTCTAATCCATCAAAAATTTTATTGTCAATATAAACATGAATATTAGAATCTCCAGTAGTAGTCCATGAAAAAGATTTAGGAGATAAATTAGAACATGAGGAGTATTCCGAGGGAAATGGCAAACCGAATCCTTTGATTAATTCCATAAACTAAATCCCTCCTTTATTGTTATTTTTCCTAGTCCGTTATCTTTATAATTTAAAATATAAAGAGGATTTCTTCCACTCTGTATTTCACTTGATATTTTAGTGTCCCAGTCTTTCTCTATATCTTTTACTCCTGATACATTTAGGATTATTTCACCATTTAAGGTAGTATGATTGACAAATGAATTTTCACTAAATGTTGTATTACCTCCGCTTTCGGTATGAAGTCTTTGAAATTCTAAGGAAGAACAAGAGATCTTTTCTAAATCCTGATGAAAATGAAATTTAAGGCGGGTATAGTCTGAAAAATTATTTAAAAATCTTAAAGCACTAGAAAAGACATTTTCGGTCTTCTCTTTAAAATAAACGTGAAATGTTTTTACGTCCTGACTGTATTTTGCCCGTGTATCCTCGTCAACATTTACTTTTCTGTGTGTTTCCATTTTTCCATCCACGCGGGAATTACCATTATTAATATACTTCCCTTGTACAAAATCATTCCAGTTTTGGGAAAGTAGAAAAACAGAATAATTCCCTCTAAGGTGCGGTAAAACATAATGCTTTAATGCATCATGGTCTAATTCCGGGATTCCTTTTATGAAAGCAGATCTGCAATGGATTAGCCATTCTCTTACTATTTTAAAAGATCCTGCGGTATAATTGAAGAAGAGGGGTGAAGCTTTTATTCCAGATAAATCGCCACTATGTGTTGCCATTCCAATATCCTCTGCGATATTGTTAAATTCTGAAAAGGAGGATTTAAAATCCGTGTCACAATCCATCCAGATTAAGGGTGCTTTGCTTTCTTTTAATTTTTCAAGAATGAACTCTGGTTTCATTAAGCAATTAGCTCCATAGCTACCTCTTGAGGTTCTTTCCGAAATATTGTATGCTACCTTAAATTTTTTACATCTCTCAATTAAATTGAGAGCGTAATTTTTGTAATAATTATTCTGTTGAAAGTCTGCATAATAACTATAAATAGTAGTAGTCATTTTAGGATAATCAACAGGAATGTTTGTTCGTTCGCTTTCTTTTGCCATGAGAGCTAACTTCTCTTCCGTTGACATAGGAACGGTGGCAGATCTTCTAAACGGTCCATCCTGAGATACAGGGGGATTATTGGGTTTTCCAAAAAGGTTTTCAAGAGGTTTTCTTAACCTTCTAAAATTTTCAAAAGACATTTATAAATCGTGTTTTTTTATATATCAGCCTTTCTAGAAGCCTGAAAATGTTCAATTATAGGGGTAACGTTTGGATGGAGTCTTTTAGAATGGTCAAAGATAAAAGTGTATTCGGGAGGCAGATTTTGATATCTGACTTCTTTGCACACTTCTAGTGATCTTTGCATATTTTTTTGTTCCCATGTTTCAGGGTCCATTCTGTTAGTTTTTATAACATTATTAATCTCTATCCATTTTTTCACAAAATCTTTAGTTCTTTGATTGTTTGCTAAAAAGATAGTTCCACTTAATGCTTCGTTTCTTCTCCATCTAAAATTCTCAGTTCTATAGGCAATATCACAATCTAGGGATTTAAATAAGATTGGATAGCTTCTAAAGACTGCGTCAACATCAACATATACTAAATTTTGGGAAAAGCTTGATAAGCATTCTGAAATAAAGTTTGCTTTGAAGTGAGTGTTCTTTTCCCAAGTGCCTAAGTTATCTATAGGTCTTAAGTGTAGGGGTATACCAAACTCTGAACAAGATTTGCTAAGATTTTCCGAGAGTGTCTCGTATTGGTTTCCTTTGGTAAAATAAGCTATTACAAGAAAGGGGCTCATTAGATGCTATTAGATATATTCATACCCCGGGATGTTAACTAGTAACATTTTTAGTCTGGGTTTTAGGGAAAGTTTCCAAAACTGAGAAAAATATTTTTCCACATGAAAATATTCCTGTTTTGAGTTATATATTATATCAAATACTAATGAAGAGTTTACATCCATATTGGTTTTTACAATCTCCTGTTGACGTGGAGCACAAATACTATGTGCTGATGGACTTTTTGCAGTCTGTTGAATCTGATTTAAATCATAAGATATATTCGGATCAAATCCAGAAGGTTAATCGAATTTATAATGACCTTAGGAGTTTTCAAAAATTTCAAAAACTAAGCGATAAGACAGTCAGAGGGATGACCCAAGATGAAATAGAAAAAACAAAGGAGCTTACAGTTAACCTGGTAGAAAATGATGAAGTGGACTATATCTTAGATAACAGCCTTGAAGTTTTGGAAAAGTTTATCACAAAGATAAATCCCTACATAGAGGAGATCGAAAAATCGCTGGAATTTAAAATACACAATGACAAATCACTAAATAGTGACAGAGGCTATGTGATAATTAGAAATAATAAGAACAAGAAGATAAAAATCTATTCTTGGCTTTTTTCAATCATCAAAGTGGACGACACCGAGCAGGTGGGCTTATTGCTAAGTGAGCTCTTGGATCCCTCCCCGGTTTACACAAAATCGGATAGGAAAATATTAGATTTTGTAAAGAAAGAAGTTAAAAATTTTTCTAGATATAGCGATTGCTTTATCATAGTGGATCTTGAAAAATCCAAGGGTGAAGATGAAATATCTTTTGAACTAATAAAAGAAAGATCAATAGAATTTATAGTTACCAATTACAAAAACTACTTGTCTTCTTTCTAGTCTTCTATTCTATTTAATAAATTGGAAAATTCTTTGGAACTAATACCTACTGAATCTGGGGTAAAATCTTCAATTGAAATAATCTCATCGTCTTTTTCTGGATAAGAATCGGTGAAGCATATCTTTACTGATTTTAAAGAGGGAGAATAATAAACATCACATCTTCTTCCCTTCTTTTTTAAATTCTCGTAGCATAATAGATAACCGTCGGGGAGTATTTGTGGGTTATGCTCTGCTCTAGAATCTAGGAATCCCTCAAGATCTTTTATTAACAAATCTATTTTTTCCTGTGAAAGTTCTGGTATTTGAGATATTCTCAATATTCCAGAGTTTTTAAATATAAAATCCATCATTTCAGATTTTTCTTTTGCGGAGGATCTTAGATAAATCTCATTTAAATCCTTTGCAAAATCACCTTTAGAGTATCCAATTCTGTGATCAAAATTTATAGCGTATTTAAACGGCGGAACATCAGAATATCCTCGATCGTGGGATCCTGCTGAGGTGCTTTCAAAAAGTGAATTAAAAGATTTTAGATGTTTTAAGCCCATTTGTTTTATATATCCCTATAAAAAGAAAAAGGGATCAAATAATTGATCCCTTCACTTGTATTATTAATGCTTATCAGTTGAAAAATTTATTGAAAGCTGGATTTGAAATTTCTTCCTCCCCTTCCATTTCATCGGATTCTTCCATGCCCATTTCATGATCCCAATCCATATCTTCTTGATCTCCATTTTCAATTTCTTCTTCATTCATTTCTTCTTCTAGATCTTCGCCTTCTTCCCCTTCCATATATTCTTCGTTATACTCCAGAACTTCTTTTTCAAAAGCATCTTCTTCTGACTCTTCCATACCCTCCATTTCTTCCTCTTCTTCCTCTTCTTCCCCTTCTTCCATGTCTGGTTCACCCTCTTCTTCGTCATCGTCTTCAACTTCCTCTTCAGATTCGGTATCTTCCTCTGTATCCTCTCCACCTATTTCAAAATCATCATCAGATCCACCTTCAGTTTCTTCGTTTTCTTCTTCAGTTTCCTCGTCTCCCATTACATCATCAGATCCACCGTCAAAATCCATTGAGTCCTCTTCGGGTGATTCCTCTTGTGGAAGATCTTGGTCAAGAGTTCCTTCTTCATATCGCTTAGAAAACTCTTCAAAACTTAATATCTTTTTTTCCATTGTATTCATATTTTATTTATATATCTTTTTTTCTGGAAATTATTCAGTTGCGTCACCCATATTGGATGCCATTTCAGTCTCCTTTGATTCCTTACCTGTATAGTCTATTTTAGAAGTTTGATTAAAAACTCCGTCTTTATATCCCACATAATCATAAGGCTGTTCTGGCTTTATTTTATGGAACGGAGAACGGTTCTTAACTTCCTTGTTGAAATTTTTGGAATTCCATGGATCGTTTACAACTTTAAGAAATTGCTTAAAGTCTAATACTTCTCTCTTTTTTATATCTTTTGTATGCATCTTAAAGTATTATATACCTAATATATCCAGAATAC
>Ga0169931_10006418_pt1 | contig 17723 bp, 21 predicted proteins | sample Kivu_15m_20L_FD_129675 | JGI IMG/M metagenome (GOLD analysis project Ga0169931, IMG submission 129675) | Freshwater microbial communities from Lake Kivu, Western Province, Rwanda to study Microbial Dark Matter (Phase II) - Kivu_15m_20L... | ecosystem: Environmental > Aquatic > Freshwater > Lake...
TGCTGAAGTACTTGAAGTGGGTGTTGCTGAAGTACTTGTAGGAGTTTCAGTTGCTGAAGTACTTGAAGTGGGTGTTGCTGAAGTACTTGTAGGAGTTTCAGTTGCTGAAGTACTTGAAGTAGGTTCAGTTGAAGTGGTTTCTTCACATGGCGTTGACGTTCCAGTTGGGCTTGTGGTAATTGTAATAGACTTGGTTTCAGTTGAAGTGGTTTCCTCGCATGGCGTTGACGTTTCGGTTGGGGTGGTAATTGTAATAGACTTGGTTTCAGTTGAAGTGGTTTCCTCGCATGGAACTTCTGTTTCTGTGCAAGTTTCTTCACACCACGTTGAAGTTTCTGTAGGTGTGATTGTAATAGACTTGGTTTCAGTTGAAGTGGGTTCACATGGCGTTGAAGTTTCCGTTGGTGTAATTGTAATAGACTTGGTCGACGTGGTTTCTGTTTCTGTACAAGTTTCTTCACACCACGTTGAAGTTTCTGAAGGTGGAATCGTAATGGATCGTGATGATGTTGGACACTCTGTTATAGTCTCTGTTAAAGTATCCGTTAAAGTTGTAGTGAAATTTACTGACCGAGTCACCTCACTTGTCATTGTCTGAGTTACTTCGTTTGTCATTGTCTGAGTCACTTCATTTGTCATTGTCTGAGTCACTTCATTTGTCATTGTCTTAGTCACTTCATTTGTCATTGTCTTAGTCACTTCGCTTGTAAGGGTTGTTGATTCCACAATGGTTTCAGTGCATGTCTCTGTGACAAATTGAGTGGAAGTTATTGGGACAGTCACAGTCGAAACTTCTCTAGGTCCATCACACACTTTATCCTCACAATGCCAAACTTTATCTACAACACAAGAGTCGTTTTTAAAATACATTTCGAAAGAAGATTTATTCTCACAAATCTCGCTTGAATTGATGTCACAAGTAAAACTGGATTTATCCAAATTGAAAATACAAGACGATAATGCTTTTGTTTCCGTAATGTAATAAATTATTGCTAAATATGGTAAGATAAACATTGTTTTTTGTTTTAATTCCAAATAACATTTTTGTAATTAAATTTGAACATACAAGACGATAAATTACAATAAAAAAAAATTTTTTTACTTAGAATACCGTTGAATAAAGGCCGTTGGGTCGTTCTCAAAATTTCCCATTTTGTCAAACTTGAATTCATTCCCTCCTTTATAACATACTCTCCAACCATCAGATGCCGCCTTTAGTATGAAAAAATATTTGCCCAAAAATATTGACAAAAATCGAAGAGGCTGCATCAAAGTAATATATTAATACAAAAATATATTATTATACTGTATTATTAACTGCGTTCAATATTTCTGTGCAAAGTTGCTTTGCTGTACTTTTACATATTTAAATATAATTGCAGTTTATATAGAATTACAGACAATAGACAATGAGGAAAAAAAAAGAGATGCATGGGGAACCGACATATTCAAAAAGATTCACGTCACAAAAAAACAAATCAAAAAGTCATCATTCAATTTTACAAAAACATGAAAAAAAGTTATTAGAGTTCAAAGAGAAAAAGAAACAAGTTCATCAACTCCAGCATCAACTTGAACGTTTGCAAAATGCAAAACATCACAAAGAAAACCATGAAGAACAAGTAAGTGAAATCGAAAATCACATGAAAACACTTTTATGTGAAGAAGACGAATTGGATTATCTATTAGACTCGTCTTTTTTAATCATGACTTATGCAGAACTTGAAAAACAAGAAAACAAACTACTCAACTCTGAATCTGCATCACAAAATATCGACGAGCTGAATGCTATCATAAAGCAAAAAGCAGACATTACCCACGAGTATCTTTCAAAATTTGATCCTCACAATTCCTCATTAAAACATTTAATAGATTTTACTGCCAATATTTGTAAACAATGTTCCGTTTACATGACATTTGAAGAAGGATTTCTAGTTTGCTCCCTATGTGGGCATTGCATTTCTACAGTAGATGCATCAGGAGATTTGTCTTATAAAGAAATGCAAGAATATGATTATAGAACTCAGTTTACATATGACAAAAAAAGTCATTTAGAAGATTGGATTCGTCGGTTCCAATCAAAAGAAAACAGAGTCATTCCTCAAGATGTTATTGACAAAGTAATTCTGGAAACTAAAAAAGAACGTTTAAAAGACTTGAACTTGTTAACAGAAGAAAAAGTGAAACGGTACCTGAAAAGATTAGGCTTAAATGAATATTACGATAATGTTATTGGTATCATCAACAGAATAAACAATAGACCTCCATTCAATCTCACAGCAGAAATAGAAAGAAAGATCAAAGTAATGTTTCAACAAATTCAAGAACCATATGAAAAATACAAACCTCCATCAAGAAGAAATTTTCTCAGTTACTCTTATTGCTTGCACAAATTCTTTCAAATTCTAGGCCTTCATGAATTTGCCAAGTATTTCCCACTTTTGAAAAGTGCAGATAAACTAAGACAACAAGACGAAATATTCAAAAAAATTGTTGCCGAAATGGCAACAAAAGATAAATCAATTGCATGGCTATTTTATCCATCTATATAAATGTTAAATTAATTGCTCATAACTATTTTAACAAATAAATTACTTTACCAACTTGGCATCGTAGGCCTCCTGCATATAACACACTGCAATGACGGTACTACATGCGTGTATCGTCTCCAACATTCAGTATGAACTGAGTTCAAACAACATGTCACACAGCATAATGTATTCTCAGTATCATAATCAATATAGTTGAAACAAATAGGACACATTGCATTGATGCCTTCTTGCAAATTTTGATCGTACAAAAAGTCTTTCAAAAACCTGTTCACATCATGAATTGTCCAAAACATAGGTTTGCTCCCGTAAAAATGTTCTTGTCCAAACCAATACATGTGTTTACAGATAGTATTCCTATACACATGATCACTACATGTACATTGTGTGTAAATATTACAATTCCAGTTACTAATTGTCAATTCGTAATCATTTCCAGTCGATCCTAAAATTTTACAAACAACTTGATAATCTCCATTGCATCTAACATCAAGCAATGTAAATTTTTCACTTATCGCTTTTAATTGCCTTTTAAGAGCTTTGACATCCATAATAAATATTAAACCCTTTCTTTTTAAATTCAACTTTAGTTCAACGTAATCGTCTTTATAAGATGATCAATTTCTTGAATCTTGGACCGTATTTTGTGCTTCAAAGCTTTTAATTCGTCTTTAATACTCCTCAGTTCTTGGTCCAAGTACAAGTTGTGTTTTACCATCTCATTCTCAAAATAAATATCGTCAATCTTTGCTGATATCTGATCTAATGTGCTAGAATTATTCATAGATCTTACCAATTCTTCTATTTGTTTTAAATACTGCATCAAATCAGAATTGCGAACTTTATTCATAAACATTTTACTTACTTTTACTTTTACTAATAGTATTATTAAAGTTATTCTTAACGCAATAATCGTAAAGAATGACTATTGCGTTAATTTTATCAGAAAATAATGGTATGCATGATATATAGGACTATGACTACAAAAACTATTGATTATTTGTACGAAGATCCTGAAATCCCAAATCAAAAATATGGTTTAGTTTCAATTGTTGGACCTCATATGCCACAAAAATGTAATGTATGGGGATTAAAAGTAAGAGGTGTTGCAGAATCAATTGAAAAAGCAAAAGCTATGACACAAAAGTTAATGAGAATGGATGATAATTATGATATTTATACTGTGGAAATTGGAAAATTCTTCCCATTGAACGTAGAACCATATGATGTCAAGGACATGGAATATCAAAATACTCAATTGAATGATTTAATTAAATCATATTTGCAAAACAAAGAGTTAGCTAATGAGCAATGGGAACATCGCAAAAACGAAATGATGAAACAAGCTTTAAAAGAAGGTCAAAGCCAGGAAAAATCCTTAAATGACCACCCCGTTGCTGTGCTTGATAAAATCCGCAAACTTGAATTGCAAATCAAAGAAACCCAAGACAATCTCGAATTACTACAAAATGATTTGAATCAATCATCAACTCAGTTTTCAGCTTTCACAGAGGAAGAAAAACAATTAGCCAACGATGAGCTCAAAAAAGTCATTGATCAAAACTTAAAGCCTATTGCTGCACAGGGTAATTCAATTGAGGACATTCGCAAAGATCTTGTCAACAATCTTCAAATCTCCGATACACTGCAAAATATTAAATCAATTGAGGAAAAACTTGAGACGAATGAAAATAAAACATCAAAACAAAATTTATTAGAACTGCTAGAACAACACAAATCAAAGCTATTAGAGCCTTCAGCAGTAAATGCTTACATTAACTCAAACTATAAAGAGTCACAATTCTCTCACATAGACAATAACGTACTTAACCCTAATAGAAACTAGGAACAACATGAATATGTAAATTATGCAAGCTTTTCTGATGAACAATCATTTCATGAAGTTTGAAATCATTCAACTTTTTGAATATAGTAGACCATTTAGCTAAAGTGATTTGATTTTGCAATTTACGGATTAAAATTGATGTTATAGGCTTTCTATCATACTCATCACTTGAATGCATAATATGATGAGTGTTTTTTGACAAGTCAAAATGAACACAAGTCGTCATTTAGATTACTTATTCAAAAATAAATAATCTAATTGTAACTCATTTTTTTCTTAAAAATCATCAAGCTTTTTTTTTCTCGCAAACATAGAGAACGGGTTCATATCATGTTGGTGTTGCACTAAATCGGGCTGAAGTCTGTCAAATGCAACAGTGTCTACCTTTTCATTATCAGTCCTCCATTGACTTGTATATCCAATTAATTCTTTACTTGGAATAATATTTTGTGTATTCATATTAACTTTTTCTCTATCATCCTCTCTTTCTTTTAATTTCATGTTCCATGTTGTCTTTATGTCGCCATGAACACCAACACCCGAACTAATTTGAAAATTCTGAGGCCCAGATGGGCGCTCCCCAGATATAATCAATTCCTTATTGTCTCTCACACTTGCATTACTAAAGTTGTGTCTTGAAGTAGACTCCATAGCAATATTGGGATTCCCTTGATAGTCACCCTTTTCTTGTAAAGATTCTTTATTTGTTGCTCGTGCATCATATTTATTTACAGTGTACCCCATACCAGAACTTTGTTGCATCACTCCCTTATAATTTTTTTGTATCGTTGTTTCTTTATGAGTTGGCTTTGCAATAATCTTTGTGACACCTACATCAAACGCTTTTGATCCACCAACATCAAACTTGGTTTTGACATTCCCGCTATTGTCAAAATACAAAGTTGTCTCCTTTAACGTTTGTTTGGCGTCATCTTGGTTTGGTAAAACTTGACCTATTGTCATTTTATTTACATTCAATGCATGTTGTTTGTCTTCTGTTGTAGCTCGTTCAGTGTCATATGGTGTCATACTTGATTTTCCATAGTCATGCGTGCTTTCTTCGCCTTTAAAGTTTCTTGAATAATCATTCGCAAAGTTTTGTCGCTTTGATTCTTGTATTTCTGACCTTTGCTTTTCTTTTAAATTATCTCTACCAACAGCTCCGAAATATTCAATGTTGTATGACTCCCTTGATGTTGGTTTGAAATTTGTTGAAAAATCTCGTTCGGCAGTATCGGCCAAAACATCCCCAGTTGTTTTAAACAAGTGATCAAATCCTTTTTCATAAAATGTATTAGGGCGCCTTTTTGCAAATTCGCTTTGCACACCCCTTACTTCGCCAAGCTGTCCATTAATAGTTCGTCCATTATAACTCTCCTTTAAACGATTCCCTACTCTCAATTCATTTACATCCTTGAAAACAGGTTTTACGTTATTTTCAATTGTGCCGGCAATTGGCCTTATCACCTTGCTTTCATCAAATGGCTTTTCATTTTGTCTATACAAAGACGGAATGTAACGATCTGTTTGTACAGAGTTGGAAAAAATCGGCCCATAAATATCCTCAGGCTGCTCCTTGAACATTTTCTCTATTTCCGTCTTGTGCTGGAACGTAGAAGTATTACCAGTATGCCTATCTAGAATAGATTCGTTCTGGAATGTCTCCACGTTTTGCTTCACATTGCTCCCAAAAAATGGAACCATATTGTTGTGCTCTCGTTCAATACTCTTGCCTGTTAATAAACTAATTTCCTTTTGATCTTCTTTGTCGTCCCTAATTCTTCCAATATACTCAATTTGCTCTTTAAACATAGGACGTCTATCAACCTCTACATATTGTCGTTGCCCAGATGTTATGTCAATTGTCTTGTCAACATCTTTTGTATGGTATGTTTCCGTACTTAATGCATTGAAATAAGGACGAATCACTCGCGTGTTTGCTGGGTCTTCGGCCAATTCATAATTTTGAATAGATTTATCCAACATCTCCTTTTGCACTTCTTCAACCTTGTTTGAATTGTAAACATTGCTTCCATTGGGTTTTTCAAAAGACTCTAATCCTTGAGGCATTTCGTTTGATTTTCGTTCCTTGCTCAATTTACTAAACAAATACCCCACAAATGTTGTTATACCAATAAGTGGTATTGTTAAATCACTCATTATTAACTACTCTTAATATATTAATAATAAACAAAAAAAATTACATCACCAAAACTACTTAATCATGTTATATATCACGAATTTGCTCAAACTATAAACCTTTTGTTTAACAGCATCATAACTAATCGCAACCCCAGTTGTTTTATACTGTGCATGGAGCTGCTTCAAGGTTCTATAATACTTGCTTTCCTCATTCACGCTAACCAAATGCTTTATATGTGAATCTACATACAATCTATAAATTGTCATTACTAACTCGTCTAATTTAGACAAAATCCTTTCAGCCTCCATTGAATGTTCAGGAAACACATTTTTAAACATATCCAACATGTACGAAGACTCTTGAATTAGCTCAATAACCCTAAGGTCAATACGTGCACAGTTTCCACGAACATATTTATATTCTTTATATTTTTGAAAATCAATCTTATAACTTTTCATTTGCTTCCTTATGATAATTCCTCTCTTTGAAGATTTATACAACTCCTCAACTGTCATCCCAACATTAGGCACAATAACTTCAGGTCCCTTGATTCCCAAAATATCTCTTTCTATACTTTCTCTTTCTAAACATTGTTCATCAAAAGTGTTCAAAAGTCGTCCTAAATATACTAAATGGTTAGTAGCGTGCTTAATAACAATTCTGTTGTCCTTATGCAGCAATACAAACACATATGTAAATGACGTATCTAAGTGGCAAACAAGAGATTCATCAAAAACTTCAAAAAACATTTCGTTAAAACTCTTGTTTGCAGTCCAATAACTCTCCTTTGCATTTAAACATCTATTTGTAGCAGTAAACCACGTGCCATTAAAATTGTACAATCTTACAATTGTTCCATCTTCGCAATACTCCATCTCAACATCCGATAAACCCCCTGGAATATCATCAAAACAATTTATCGTTTGTATTCGAGGAATGTTGGCACATACTACTTTATTTGTATTTTTTTCAAAAATGTACCCTCCATACTGAATTTGTTCCAATGTTAAATTAGATTCCTCAACTTGTTTGTCATACGTTGTCATATACAACCCAGACGTTTCTTCTAACTTTGATACTTTTGTCATCAATTGTTCTGACAATTGTTTAATCATTCTTCCTAATTTGTTGTAATTCTTATGTTGTAACTCTTAAATTCAATTTTTTAAATAGGTTTCTCAGTTTAAATGATAAACTTGTCAATTGTATTGCCTAATGTAACAGTAGTCTTTTCTATTTGTGCAAGTCTTTGTCTGGCATCTTCTACTCGCTTAGTGTCTAAGTGATTCGTTTCGACAGGACCTGATGAAAACAAGTTCATGTTTGCATTCTTGACATTTTGAATATCAACTTCTTCTACATAATCTCTTGATATAAACATGGGATAATCAATCATCTTGTAAATCTTATTCTCTGTACTACCTCTTCTGAAATCCTCAATATCCAATTCTCCACCAAACATTTTCAAACAACATCGCGGAGGTGAGGGGCGCAAAATTGTTGCACCACTTTCACCTGTGATCTTGGCATAAAGCAGTTTTATTAAATAGTCTTTTTGCTGAATATTGTTATCTTCCTTATAAGCTATCATGCATCCAAAACTACAAAATACTCCCTTAACACGAAACTTGCCTTTGTGCTTTACATAATCCTGGGGTAATCCAATCGGAACAGTATCGAATTTATGACAACACCACCAACAACATACGTCCGTGTGCTCAATCCATTTGTCATTGTGCACAAATTTATAAAGAAGTTCAAAATAACCCCTTCCAGACTGATCTTTTTTTCTATTGGATTCTTGTATGTTCTCCTCATCGTTGCACATTACTTCTACTTCATCGTCCTTGTTTTGATTCTGTTTTAAGAATTTGTCTAGTAATGCATCATCATTGTGCATCTTTTCCATCTTTTCAATCAACAATTTGTCTTGATACTCTCTTTTCTTGATTCGACTTTCATACAATTCCCTCAAATCGCCTCCATTAACTTGATCCATATAATCATATAATATAGATTGATCGTTTTCAAACAATGCCTCAATGTCTTTTTCTAACTCGTCATCATTGGCTATAATTATCTTTTTTTCCTTTTCTTTATTATCAACAATGTCTATGTGCAATATGTAATTGTTGTTATCTTGCATGACGGTCGTTAGTGGCATCTTTTTCCTAATAGATGAACTAAAATATTTAACAGCCGCTTTCCGCCCTCTTTTCTTTTTTTGTTTCACTGGCTCTTCTTGTACAATCTTCTTTTTCCTTCCTCTTTTCTTTTTCTCACTCACTACCTCTTCTTCAACAACTAAAGGCTTCCTTGGGCGCCCCTTCTTTTTCTTTACAACTTGATCTGTAATATCCAACAACTTCATCTTATTTTCAATCTCATTTGAATCAGTCATTTAAGACACTAAATAATGATTGTGTAGATTTAATTTATCCTTTTCAATTTTTTGATAAATTTATTCTCTATTATTATTTTCTTACTTATTAATAATATAGGTATACACTTTAAATGGATAAAGAAACAAATGAATGCCCTAGCCTCTTAGATATGCTCGGATTTTTGAAATTCCCAAACGCACAAAATGTAAATTTTGATACAGCTTCTATAGATTCAAATTTGTCAAACTTAGTCGCTTTATCGTCTGCTAAAATATCTATTGCTGACGTTTCTCCATTAAACATGCCTCCAGATGTGCCTCCAGATGTGCCTCCATCAGACGTGCCTCTAGAAACTACCCCTGACGTTTCTTCGGAACCTTCTTCTGACGTGCCTCTAGAAACTACTTCTAACGTTTCTTCTGACGTGCCTCTAGAAACTACCCCTGACGTTTCTTCTGACGTGCCTCTAGAAACTACCCCTGACGTTTCTTCGGAACCTTCTTCTGACGTGCCTATAGAAACTACTTCTAACGTTTCTTCTGACGTGCCTCTAGAAACTACCCCTGGCGTTTCTTCGGAACCTTCTTCTGACGTGCCTCTAGAAACTACCCCTGACATTTCTTCGGAACCTTCTTCTGACGTTTCTACTAAACCATCGGACGACAATGTGATGGAAGATGCTAAGGAAGATTCATTCACAGTATCCCTCCCTTTGTCAACGTCCTCGCAAGAAGGCAAGGGTCCTAAGCGTTCTAAAAGATCAAAACGTTCTAAAAAATCAAAACGTTCTAAAAGATCAAAACGTTCTAAAAGATCACAACGTTCAAAAAGATCAAAACGTTCAAAACGTTCTAAGCGTTCTAAGCGTTCTAAAAGGACAAAACGTTCTGAAAGGACAAAACGATCAAAACGTTCTAAACTATCTAAACGTTCAAAAAAATCAAAACGATCTAAACGCTCAAAACGCTCAAAACGCTCAAAACGTTCTAAATTATCTAAACGTTCAAAACGCTCTAAAAGGACAAAACGTTCTAAAAAATCTAAACGTTCAACCCGTGCTGCAAGAAAATCAAAGGCCGGAAAACGTTCTCCAAGGCCTTCCTATAAATCTAGTAAATCAGATGTCTCAGCTGTAATGGATAGAAATGTCTTGTTCAAGCACATACTTTAGTATTACTCGGCCTGCATTACGCAATACGTTAATTGCAACATGCAATTTTTTTTCGGATAAGCTCACCAGAGCATACATGCAGTTTCTTCATGGAATCTAAAAATTCGTATACAATTTCTCCATTTTCATTGCTATAATAGGCTTTACGAATGCCTTTTTGACAAAGTTTGTCAATACATGCGTTGCATGGTCTAGAATTCCTCAACTTGTGCGATTTTCCAATTCTAATAATAAGAATATCCATTCCTTTAACATACTTGACATCAGCGTTAAACAACGCATCAATCTCTGCATGTATTGAATATTTTATGGATTCCTCGCGAAATATAATCTCTTTGATGTATCTATTTATGCCCAACGATAATATATTTGTCCCTCTCAGCAAACATGCACCATGTTTATGCGTCAAATTTGACTTTTGAGCACATATCTTTAGTAGTTCAATATGTTCAGCAAACTTTGTAACAGAACAATTCATAGTAAACGAATTCCTAAAGATCTATATTTCAATTTTAATTTGTTTTAGCTCCAAATTAAAACCTACTTTTGCGTCTGTCTCCCAAATGTTTCGAATGTCAACCTCAACATAGTTTAAGTTTGCATTTTTTTTTGGTATTTTAAATGGTTCTTCCCCGGAATTGATAAAGTATTTGCCTTTGTATCCCGGAAGAGAGCAACGAATGGTAAATGTATTCTCTTGTTCTACAAAAAAACCATGAACCCTCTTGTTGCTTACAGATATTTTATTGGTAAAGTATGTGCTCACTTGCCTAAACAAAGCCAGCAAATTAATAGCAGATATTTTTTCAAACTGCAACACAACATACTTTGGATCAACTACAATAACCTTTGCACCATACAACCCAAATGTTAATTTTGGCAATATGTAATAGTTATAACTATCATCTTTGTTTGGCTGTCGCTTTCTCATTAATTTGATTTCATTGGATTCTACAAGGTCGGAAAATACTTGACTATTAAGTTTAATTGTCATGTTGTTAATGAAAAATAGATTTTTTACATTGTTTTAACTCACTTGTGAAAGCCTTTGTGTGTCTTCGGTGTCACTTTGTGTGTCTTCGGTGTCACTTTGTGTGTCTTCGGTGTCACTTTGTGTGTCTTCGGTGTCACTTTGTGTGTCTTCGTGCCTTTGTGTGTCTTCGTGCCTTCGTGTGTCTTTTCTACACACTGGGCATGTCACTTTTTCTTCGCATAACCACTTTTTGATGCAATTCTTGTGAAACACGTGCAAACAGGGAAGTGTAAGACCTTCATCTTTTTCTTTCAGTGTTTCTATACAAATATGACATGGCATATTCGCATATTTTGACACATTTTCTTTGTCAATAATAAAACAAGGAAAGTCGTCAAACTCTTCCTTTGATAATGTCACCTTGACATCTTCCAAATCTGTTGCCAAAGGCTCATTTGACGAAAATAAAAATTCAAACACATCTCTCATTATAGCATTATTATCAATTTCAAAAGCTTCTAATTGCAAGTGTCTTCGTATGCTATATATGTTGTTTATAATTTGTTGATTTAATCTCAAAGCGCTATCATCGTCATTTAAACTGTTTTCTACCAAGTCTAATGTAAACTCTGTCAAAGAATGCTGAATCCATTCTTCGTACACTGTATCGACTAGATTGTCCATTTATTCTAATATTTTCCTATAATTGTACTATATTATTTAATTTTTTTTAGATATTAAACTCGCGTGTTTGTTTACTCATACGTAATGGCAAAATGCTCATTCAATGAATTGAGAAATGAAGGAGATTCATCCAATTCGCCATTTAAGGCCTTTTCTACTAATGTTGCATCAAAACGATGCCTGTTTTTCAACAATAACTCTTTGTCCTTTTGTAACTTTGCTTCCAATTCCTGCTTTTGAATGTTATACAATACCTCTTTTGAAGCCTTGCTCCCAATAGAACTAACCGGTAATGTTTCTTCTCTGTGTTTTGTGTGTTTTGTGTGTTTTGCTATTTTTTCTTTTGATGCTACAAACTCTTTTGGAACAATGACTCTTTTGTCTGGGTTCCTTGTCTTTGAAAAAGACAGTTTGTAATCTGCATAATTATTGCTCCAGTACCCCACCCCTGACTCTCCAAAATCATCACAGTTTAACATTAATCCGTTAAATGAACTAACAAAACCATGATCACCAACATCATGTGTATTGTATCCATAAAACCCATCAGTTGTCTTGTGCACAAGTGAAAGCTCTTTGGAATCTACCTTGGATTTAGAGTTTTGTTGAGTGTTGTATTCAAAGATTTTATTAAAGTCTTTTATGTTAAACTTTCTTCCAATAAATTGATTGTACGCTACTTCATCAAATTTGTCGTAATCCTTTATACTTGTCACCTTTTCCTTTATCCCATATCCATAACTATTTTCGCCCTCAAATTCACCAGATACTTTTCCATTTGTAGGAGTTACTGTGTGTTTTTTTTTTTGTAAAGAGTGCATATTTCGCCTTTCCATTATGTAATTAAAACACTCCAAAATAATTCCAAATTGTTTTTCCATTTTCTTTTTTTGTTTTGGATCGGCTGATAAACACTTATCTGGATGATATTTCTTTGCATTTCGCCTAAATGCCTTTGTTACTTGTTCATCTGTATCATCAGGAGTTACATCCAACATAAAATACGGATCAAATTCTTGACCACCAATTATAATTGTACTCATGTGCTTTCCTAAAAGTTATTTGAAAAAAAGGATTATCACGCAAACGTAAAAAAATGAAAAAAATCTCTTGTTTTGCGTGTTTACACGACCCTTTACACCAATCCTTTACGCCAACTATTACTCTTTTAAAATGTTCAAAAAAATCTTTAAAACACCTGCAACAATTGATTGTGTTGATACATTCAAATACGATGTATCAAAAATGCCACCTCATATGAAGCTATTAACCAAAGAAGAACATCCAGCCTTTGTGCAAACGAATGAAGATTGTTACAATACATTCATTGAAATTATTGATGAATACATTGACGAGGACAAGGCGGAACCTACTATGGTGGATAAGCACACTTCTACAGAGTATGAGTGCATGTGCAAACATTACTCTGCGGATTCTATTTATTCAAACATTTTTAAAAGCAAGTACCAAAAAACTGATTCTATTTATTCAAACATTTTTAAAAGCAAGTACCAAAAAACTTTTTCAATTCAGTCAATTGAATCATTTATGTCAAATATTCTTAAAAACAAATATCAGGCATGTTAAAGTAGCTTGTTTACAATGTATTTGTAATAGTTTTCTTCAAAATTGTCGCTAAATTTAAAATATTCTTCAATTACTCTCTTTCTTGTAACCATTATTTCACTTTTCTCAACATAATAAATTTGTTTTTTCAAAATAGTCCCATTTTTGATGAATTTGTTTTCATTTTCCAACGTTTTATGATATTGTGCTTCAATTCGTTTTATAATTTCATTGTGTTTCAAATTATTTATATTTGATGTGGCGTACAAACATTTGTATAATAACGACATATTGTTCCTACAACAATCTAGTTGTCTCCATACAATGTAATTTGCAACATCTTCATCATTATCAAACTGATAAAAAGAACCTTCAAAATGACTGTTGATTAAAGTGTCGTGCTTATTCAACTCTATACTTGCTGCACTTGCCATATTTGTTACTAATTTCAAGATGTCTCCACCATACAAAACACTACCATGGTCGTTTATGAAAAATACAAGGTGCAATTCGTTGTTAAATGTGTACACAAGACGTGGATCAAACATGTGTATCATCTTGATAGACACTTCCGACATTATTTTTTGATATCGCTTCATTGTATCACATTTACTCTGGAAATCTTCTTTTTTATTGATTGATTTTAATAAACCAGCAGATCGAAGAGCAATGACATAAGGCTTGAAAGGATGACAACGCGATGACAAAGGTTTCATGCGCTTTTCACTTTCATTCTTTTTTGAAAACAATGACAAAAAGCTAAAAAACATGTTTAATTAAAATAAACTTTTTAATTTTTCATTTTTTGCTTAAAGATAACGTATTAATTAAATATAGTCAAACATGGAAGATACTTTTTTTGACGTTTACCTTTATCAATTCTGTACTACTCTTGGTCAAGCTAGCGCGTTGCTTGTGGCTACAACCGTGGCTGTTCCCGTTTTTCAGTTTTATTACCAAAAAATTGTTCAAACTTCACAAACGATTGAACAAACAACTAATCACACACCTAAAAGTTCAAATCACACAACAGAAAATACAGAAATCATTCAATCAAGTGAATGCGAAGAAAGTGATTTTGATGAATAAACTACTATTTGTATCAAATTAACCAAATTATAAATATTGGTTAGTATGTAACTATGAAAAGCACATGTTCTTACATTTTCAAAAAGGGCAAAAATAAAGGGGAAAAATGCACTAACGAAGTTGCTGTTTCATCTTTGTGGTGTGAAAAACACAAAAAGCCGATACCAACTCTTAAAAAAAGCATTAAAGTTCCCTCTATCGAAGATTCCAAAAAAGACAAAGTGCTTTTATTAGAAACTTCGGTCGATAATAAAGCTGTAATTTTGAAACACATTTATAATATGAAACGTGTAGATAGCAATAGTACTGAATATTACAAAAACCAAATATTTGTTGACTTGTGCTTGGAATATCCGTGGAACAAATCTTTCAATATCCACGATGTTTTGAAAAACACAGACATTAAAGCGTTCATTTCGTACATTAAAAGCTGCCTCGACAAAGAAATATATGGCATGGAAAATGTTAAGGGTGAAATTCTTAATATTCTTTGTAAGCTTGTAACCAACCCACACAGTGATAGAAACAACATTGCTTTACATGGATTGGCTGGTGTGGGCAAAAGCAAATTTATCAAAGTCTTATCACAAGCATTGGGATTACCAATGAAAATTATATCATTAGGTGGAATCAAAGACTCTTCCTTTTTTCTAGGTCATGGGTACGTTTACGTTGAAAGTGGACCTGGGAAAATTCTTCAAAACATCATAGATTGTAAAATATCTAATCCGATTATTTATTTTGATGAATTAGATAAAGTAAGCGATACAAATGGCAAAGACATCCATTCCTTTTTGTCCTACTTGACTGATCCCACTCAAAATAATACATTCACAGATCACTATTTTTATGGCATGAAGTTTGACCTTTCTAGGGTTTTTTATGTTTTTACCTTTAATGATATTACCAAAATAGATAAAGTTTTACTTGATCGGTTAAATGTCATTTATGTTGACACACCTGACGATGATGAAATTATTGATCTCCTTTATCATAACTGTATTCCTGAAATTGTTAAAAACATTGGAATACAACATAATATTGACTTTGATAAAAAATTCATTAAAACAATTATGTGCACGATGAAACCATCAATTGATCACTCTGTTTCGAGCGGTATCAGGGAATATTACAGAGCCATTGAAAAAATATTTTTAGAAATAAATAAAGATGTCTTGCTTCAAAACATCAATGCTCATAATAACACAATTTATATTAAAGATGATTTGTTTGAATCATACTTTAACAGAATAAAAAATAATAAACCTCAATCATCTGACACACATCTCATGATGTACATTTAGTCCTCAATCATCAATTCATTGTACACATTTTCTTGTACCTTTTCAATTTTGTTCTCATTAAACTTTAGTTGTACAATGTTCCAAATACTGCCCACCTTTCCATTATATACCCACAACTTTGCACACTCGATAATACATTTGAACACTTTGCCTTTTGAAATCACACTTTCAATGTTGTTGTCATTAATCTTGATTTTATCTTTGTTTGTGTCAAAAATAAACGACTGAAAATTTCCATTTCTATCCCTTGGTAACTGAAGTTTCATTAATTTGGGATATGATTTGTTCTCCCGCAAAAAAGGTGAATATTCTATCGTAGAGGCATTTTTGTCAAACATGTGCAAATTTTCTACAATTAAACTTTTCAATTTTTCATCCAATTGTTCAATAAAATCTCTGAAAATAGTTGGGGAATCAGTATTAGATTGATTCATTGAACAATCTAGATTGTATTCTGTGAAATTGGACCATTCCTTATTAACAGATTTGATTCCAAACGGAGAGTACAAACTTGTAGTACATATTTGAAGAGGCTCTTTGTTATACAGTAATTTGTAAGTTCTCCCAGACTTTGCAATTTGAAAGTTTTCCCAATCAACGCTTTGAATATCCAGCATGCTTGATGCTTCACTTGTATGTATTTACATTTTCATTTTTTTTAAATTGAATTAACACCCAAAAGTGTTTTCTTTGCACAAAGTCAAAAACAACAGATCTGTGGAGTTGTCTTTGTGTTTGCTGTACAAGGATTGCAATTCCATACTATTGGAAACAAGTTCGTTTTTAACAAAGACATAAAACCCATCATTCTGTGACATGTTTGTATTTTTTCGTATCATTGTCATTAAAAATGCTATATTCATTTTAGACCCAACTAAATATTTGATCTTGGTCAAATTTATGTTTTGTGCAAGAACTACAATGGGAACATGCAAGGGGTATTTGACTTTTAAAAGTGCAACCTCGTTTTTCATTAGAGCCTTTTCTTCCTTTGTTAAATTGCGTTTTGTGTAATCAATTTTTGATTTCATATACTTAATTTCCAGAAATAAATTATATTGCTTAATAAGTAGCAAATGAGTATTATTAATCTTAATTCAAACAGTTTTGTCGTCAAATCTGGAAATGTGTACTTGTCACAAGTACCGAAACAACCAGGTGTTTTGCTTATATGGGCAGATTATTGCTCTCATTGTCATAAATTTCTTCCCATCTTTAAAGATATCTGTAAAAGTCTAGGTAATCAATTCACATGTGCTGCCGTTGAAAATTCAGAATTAAAACAAATGCCCAAAGTCTCTCAAGCTCTTAATTTTGAATACTTTCCTACCATGAAATTTTTTGACAAGTCTGGCAAAATTATTAGTACCTTTCCTGGATCCGAAGAAAGAACAAAAGACAATGTCATGAAATACATTTGCAAAGTTTATCATCATTGCGCAAAATATCATTAGGTGGCCCTTTGCGGTAAATGTACAAAATCATTTTATTGACAATAATCAAGTTATGTTCCTCGTATCACAATTAATACTAAAGAAACTCAATACGTGCAAGTCTGAAAATATCCCAGTTTATTCAATAGTCGTTGGACTGGTTCTTTACTCTAGTATATACTTGTATCTTCTTTATAATGAAAGTGAATACATTGGATTTTTTAACAAGTTTGCCATTTACATCATTTCTACTGATTTGCTTTTATCAGCTTTTATCCATTTCAACCTTCAAAATTCAGAAAATATGAAACAACAACTTGCAAGTGACAACGAAAGTGACAACGAAAGTGACAACGAAAGTGACAACGAAAGTGACAACGAAAGTGACAACGAAAGTGACAACGAAAGTGACAACGACATTGAAATGGACGATTTGAGTGACAATGATGACTTTAATTTAGAAAATGCCATTGAAGTTGAGTTACAACAAAGTGAATTACAACAAAGTGAATTACAACAAAGTGAATTACAACAAAGTGAATTACAACAAAGTGAATTACAACAAAGTGAATTACAACAAA
>Ga0169931_10006419_pt1 | contig 17723 bp, 13 predicted proteins | sample Kivu_15m_20L_FD_129675 | JGI IMG/M metagenome (GOLD analysis project Ga0169931, IMG submission 129675) | Freshwater microbial communities from Lake Kivu, Western Province, Rwanda to study Microbial Dark Matter (Phase II) - Kivu_15m_20L... | ecosystem: Environmental > Aquatic > Freshwater > Lake...
CGCGCCGGCCTGCGGCCTGATGAAAATTCCGGGCGCCGGCTTTGCCAAATTCCCAAATTTTGAACCACGTTGTGTATACACTTATAAATAAAACATCTTTGCAATTGAATTAAACACGAATTATCCGTATAATACACAGAAATAAAAAGGTGTTCGAATGTATAACATAATTAATTCGTCAATCGAATCATTCGAGTCAAAATTTCAGCATTTCGAACAAAATGTTCTATTCGACCGCGACGCAAAAGACCCAATCAAAAATTTTACTGACGAATGCACGCGCGATATCGGACAAATCTTCCAAATCGCCCTCACCCAATATAACGCTCTTCTAGAGGGGCATAACCCTCCCGGCGAAGTTCCCGACTATGAGGCAATCGCGGGAAGGCTCAGCCGGTTTGTCGAGGCAACAAAGGAACGGACCAATGCGGAGTTCGAACGAAAACTCGGAAAAAAAAGAACCTTCCTTGCGAAGTCGAGAAAAGATGTTTGGAGCAAGAGGGAAGAACAGCTCGCCGAATTAGTCACTGACGTGACCCGGAATATCGGGTGCCTCCGAGCCGCAACGGAGGCGCACCTCGCGAAGGGACTCAAAACCGCCCTGCCGGGGCGGACAAGGGAGATCCGGGCGGCCGAACGAGAGCTGAAAAGCGTGCAGACCGAATTTGCGCCCATGGAAGGCCCACTGGATACGCTGAGCGTCCAAATCGCCCAAGAAAAAGATCGTTGGACGGCGATGATCCCTTTGCTCCGACAGGCTGAAAAGTGCAAAAGAGAAGCGGCTCCCCTTTCCAAAACGGTGCAATTTTTTTGCAAAGACAAGCATCCGAGATCCCTTCCGTTAATCACGCTTTACCCTGAATTTAACAAAGCGTACAACGACCTGCAGTGGTCGTTTGCCGAAATCGACTCGTTCAGGAACTCCATACTGCGGCATTTCCGGGAAATCATCGGAGACGCCAAACAGATTCAAGCAAAATACACCTCCAAAAAATTCCAAGAAATCGAGACAAAATCTGATTTTGCCGAATTAAAGCGGGATTATAACAAGCTTTGCGTTTCAATTTTCTACTTAAGGCAAATGATGGATGTGCCCTGGCAAGACCATCCCTATGAATCGGTTGCAGAGTCGTTTCAAGAGTTCTTCCTGGAAACAGCCCCGAAGATCGACAATTTACGAAGCGGACTTTGCGTTGCCATGGAGCATACCTTGAAAGCCCAAGGCAATCTTCCAAATCAACAAGCTCTCCGCTCTCTCTTGAATAACGAGGTTCCCGCCATCAAAAAAACATGGCTCCAAAATCTTTGGAGCGCCATCTGTTCGTTCTTAAGCGCAATCGCCGCCTTTTTTTCCGGAAGGAAAAGAGACACGGTTATCTGAGCCTATCCCAGGAATGAGGCTTCGTCGCTTTTGGGGTGATTTTTGGCCGATTTTCGATTTTCATTTGGGGGGTCATATACGAAGGTTGATATGACCCCCCCAAATGAAAATCGAAAATTGGCTCAAAAGGCACCCAAAATCGACAGAAGCTCATTCCTGGGATAGGCTCCTGAACCGAACCGGCTCCGACACTTTCTCTTGGAAAGCGATCGAAAGCTCGACCGCACGGTTCTGGGCAGCCAGCGCTTCCTGAACCACATTGAGCGCAACTTCAGGAACGTTGCACTCGCTCGAAAGATGGGCCAGGTGGACGTGCTTGAGCTTCTCGTGATAAACCGCGGCCAAAAGGGCTCCGCAATCCCCATTGGAAAGATGCCCCTGCTTTCCCAGCACGCGCTGTTTATAGACTGCCGGGCGGTGGCTTGCGTGAACCATCGAGGGCTGATGGTTCGCCTCCAGATAGAGATAGTCGCATTCTTGGAGCTGCTTTTTCACTAAGGATGTCGCATAGCCCAAATCGGTGCAAAAACCGATTTTCAGCCCATCGGCCCGGATTGTGAATGCGACGGGGTCCATCGTGTCGTGAGGGATGCTGAAGGGATTTACCTCCAATCCCTCGAATGCGAACGGCTCTCCCGTCGTAAAGATTTTGAAGCGGGGCCGGACTTGCAGCGCATCGCAAATTCCCTTCGCGGTTTCAGCGTTTGCAAAAACAGGAATTTTCCATTTTTCGGAAAGGACCGTCAGCCCTTGGATGTGGTCGGTGTGTTCGTGCGTAATCAGAACGGCGTCGATCGTGTCTAACCCGATGCCGATCGAAGCGAGCCGTTTTTCGATTTGGGCCGCGCTGATGCCGGCGTCGATCAAAACGCGCACGCGATCCGTTCCAAAATAAATCGCATTTCCTTTCGATCCCGAAGCGAGAGGACAAAATCCAATCATAGGAGATGGAGTCTATGAAACCCTGTTCTTAAACGCAAAATATTTTTTTCCAACACGTTTGAATTACAGAAATTTTCACTTTGAAAAATAAATCTCATGAACTAAAGAGGGAATTTAGAGGGTGTCTACAAAGTGAGGGTTCGTCGAGTTTTCGGGATTATTTTGGCCGATTTTCGATTTAGATTTGGGGGGCCATATACTTTTGTCGATATTGCCCCCCAAATCTAAATCGAAAATCGGCTCAAAAGAACCCAAAAATCGACAGAACCTCACATTGTAGATACCCTCTTAGGCGCTAAACAAGGAAATGCGGTATGGCAGCAGATGACATCTTGATGGAGATCGATGCGACATTGGATCGTCTGATTCGGAATGCGGAAGCGCTCAGCGGCGTAGCTATTGAAGAGCTGACGGTTACGGAGATCGAAGCATTCGAGAAGACGCAAGAGAGCTTGATCCACCATTTGCTAAATGCCGACCAGAAACTTGAAGCCGCAAGAAAAGGGCTATCTACCCTAGACAAGCGTTCCGCTACATATAAAATTGCGGAAAAACGGGCGAAGTTCGAAAAGCTCCATTCGTCTTATCATAAGGCGATCGCTCACACAATCGAGAAAAAACTTCCGATTCTCTCGAAGCGGCGCTCGAAGCGGTTTTTAAACCTGTCTCTATAATTTTACGGCTCTTGCCGAGTCGCCGCGACCATGACTTCGCGGACGCAGACGTTCGGCGGCTGCTCGAAGGCGTAAAGAACCGCTCTTGCGATATCCGCCGGATGGAGCACTCCCCCCATCTGCGATTTCCACCCTTCGTAATTCGCTTTGATTTCCGAAGAGGTCGTATGGCTTAAGAGTTCCGTTTCGACGGCGCCGGGAGCGATGATGGCGAGGCGGATGTTGTATTTCGCAACTTCTTTCCGCACGTTTTCGGTGATCGCGTGGACGGCATATTTCGTGCCGCAATAAGCTGCATGGGCGGGGAAAGTAAAACGCCCTGCGACGGAACTGATGTTGATGATCGTCCCTTGATTATGCTGTATCATCCCGGGAAGGACGATCTGCATCCCATTCAGCACGCCGAGGACATTCACGTCGAACATCTGTTTCCATTCCGCAGGATTTTGTTCATGAATCAAACCAAGCAGCATCACTCCGGCGTTGTTGACTAGGCAGCGGACAGGGCCTAACTGCTTTTCCGCTTCATGCACTGCCTGCTTGAACCCCTTAAAATCGGTGACGTCCGCCTGTTTGCAAAGAGTCCCTTTCCCTTCCAGATGGCGAAGCCGATCCAGCCTTCGCGCAAGAAGCAAAAGAGAATACCCCCTTTCCTGAAATGTTTTTGCAACTTCCATCCCAATTCCGGAACTTGCGCCCGTGATTACAACCAACCCCTTTTCCATACAACCTCAATTGAACGCTTCAGAGCGACTTATATACACAACGTGGTTCAAAATTTGGGAATTTGGCAAAGCCGGCACCCGGAATTTTCATCAGGCCGCAGGTCGGCGCGCGAGGGGTTCCCTATTGACAATAGGGGGCCCTAAGCGCGGATGAAAAGGCCGGGATGCCGGCGAAGTCAAAAACCAAATTTTGAACCACGTTGTGTATACCACACGGATGCAAAAATTGTGAATTTCTGACCATAAATGCTATAAGTTCATGGCGAAAATATGAGGCCACATGCTCTCCATGCTCAGGTTACCGCTCATTTTCTTGGCTGTTGGCTTTGCAAAACCATTCGCATCCGGCATCTTATGGCGGGATGACGATTGAGTGCAAATGGGATTGCGGAAATTTTGCCGTAGATTCAGCTACAAGACCACTCCGATCGACAATTTATCAAATGGTGATCGAAGCTCTGAGAGCTGGCTTCCCGATTTGTCCGATAGCAGGGACCGGCCCCAACTATTTTGGATTCACCCCTTGGAGTTTGAGTGAAGAACGCGTGTTTCTTTATGACTGGCGCGCGAGCAATGGATTCTATGTACTAAGTGAACCTCAGATTTTGTATTCGTTTGAATCCCACCCCCTTATTTATGCAATTAGTAGACGCGCTTAGGAAAGATTGTCGATTCTATTGGCATGACGTTTATGTTCAGGAACTACAACTATATAAGTCCTTGCTCCCTCGCTTGAAGAAAGAATTAAAAGAGCAAAATCACTTAACTGTGAATATCGATGAAACGGGAGAATTGGAATTTGATACAGGCTATCAAGATGCCGAACGAATCAGAGATTGCATCAAGCAAATCAAAAAACAAATCGAGAACTTCGAATCCTCTCTGACCGATTTCTACCCCCGCTTGTATGCTGAGAAGCGAGAGCGGCTTGAACAGTTGTTTGAAAAAGCGGATGCGCAATTCCGCGATATTTTTTTCCGATGCCTTTGGCGCCACCAGCCAGAGGGAATCGGATTCCATGCCGCATTGGAAGAATTTATCCAAGGCGATTTCGAATTCGCCATCGATAAGATTCGTTGGATGATCGAAACAGTTGAAGGACGCAGGGGAAGCGATGAACTCCTATCGAAACTTTACCTTCTAAAAGGTCAGATTCAATCTGAATTTGGTCAATATGCAGAAGCAATCATCGGTCTAACAACTGCGATTCAGAAAAATCCCATGATGAAGGAGGCTTATCTCGAACGGGCTTCTGCGTATTTTGAGTTGGGGCAATTTGATCGTGCGTTAGAAGACTTCATCGTCTCAGGCTTTCATCCCACTATCGAAAACTACACAAAACTCGGCATCGGAATAACCGTTGGCATCGCCCAAGGCGCGAGCGAATCGGCTACGGAATTTATCCCAAGCATGATAGGCACTCTCAGAGGATTGGGGGCAGGGCTGTGGGCTCTGGTCCAAGACCCGCCTGGAGCATCGAACGAATTGGTCGATGCAGCGCTTCGATGCATCGAATACATCAAAACCCACACAAGCTCCGCCATCGTCCAAGATTTGGTACCGGAACTAAAGGAATTGATTCAAAACTACGAGTATCTGGAAGATTTTCAAAAGGGGAAGCTCATTGGCCATATCCTCGGTAAATACGGTATGGATATTTTCCTAGCTAGAGAAGGAACCGTTATGATCAAAGCATATCGGGATTTCAAACGGGCCAACCAAGTTCTCACCCTTGAAACAGCTGCGAAGTTTGAGCATGCTGCAGCCATCTTAGCTGAAGCAGACCAAAGATGGACTCGAATTCATCTCACAGCGATCAAAAACGGGAAACTCAAAATCCATCCTCAAAAACAGGGCAGGCATATCGTCGGACACCCTGAATATGAAGCGCTGGTAAAAAAGGGCGAACGCCCGAGTATCCTAGAACACTCAGACCCAAACCGTTTAATACGAGAGTATGCAGGCACAGGAATTAAAGACAAAAGAGTTGACACTGGAATTCTTCCTGGAATGCCAGGATATTTAGAAATAATTGATTTTAAAGAGTTTATTGGATACTCAGTTAATAGAACAACTGGCATTAAAACCCCAACATCAATGGGCAAAATTCATTATGCGCAAGGTGATGTTCATATTGTGCCCTACTCGCCAAGGAGGACCAAGCACCTATCCGAATAAAAAGTTTCAGTCGATTTTTCGGTTCTTCCAAGTAACCGAGAATGAGGTTACTTGGAAGAACCGAAAAATCGACTGAAACTTTTTATTCGGATAGGTTCAAATGATGGTTTCTCCAATTTACGACTATCTCCTTAGCCTTCAACTTGGATTAGGCAGCTGTGTTGTGCCCGAACTCCGAGCAGTGACAGCTGAACTCAATTCTTTGATTGGCTCACAAATAACCCCATATTTTTTTTACGACTCCGAAATTACAGACAAAATAACGGAACAAGTACAACAAGCAATGGAAGAGGTAGACGAATCATTTCCTGAACAAATTAAACAAGTCAAATACCCACAAAAAATTCCGATTCGCGGAGTGCTTGCTTATTTGAGATACGAACCAATACTTCCTCAAATCACAAAAGAAAACCGTTCCTTCCTTCTCAAAGAAGGATTCCCTCCCCAGTCAGTATTTCGGCTCGATATGCAGGAGGCTCTCCTTGGCAAAGTTACGCCTGAGTTACGGCATGTAAGCGTAGCTGTCGATCCGTTGCGAAAAAAACTTTTCGCACACCTGATTTATGATGGGAAAATATCGGATCTAAATCGTCATCTTGCACAAACCGCAATCCAAGATTCAAGAATTTCCCTCCCTGAATATGAGATGGATTCGTTGATCGAACAAGTTGATTTCCCAAGCGACTTTACCTGTCGAGGCAACTGGCTTGCCTATTGGAGGCGGGAGCGGGAATTTCCGGGATGCTGAGGGACATCTCAATACTCTACAAGAGAGCGAAGGGCCGCCTCAAGGTCGGAGGCTTTGGGGAGAACTTCCTCTTCGAGATCTTTGCAGTAAGGGACGGGGCAGTCTTTCGCGGCGACACGGCGGACCGGCGCATCGAGATAGAGAAACGCTTCTTCAGCGACGCGAGCAGCCAGCTCGGCGCCGAAACCGCAGTTTCTCGGCGCTTCATGAACGACGAGGAACTTGCCCGTCTTTTTCACCGAGGCGAGGACGGTTTCGAAATCGAGCGGGACGAGCGTGCGGAGATCGATCACTTCAACCGAAATCCCTTCTTTTGCAAGCGCGTCTGCGGCTTCGATGGCGATGAGGACGCCCATGCCCCAGGCTGCGACGGTGGCGCCCGTCCCTTCGCGGACGATGGCGGCTTGTCCGAACGGAAGAAGTTCTTCCGGCCCTGTTTCAGGACGGGCAGAGAAGAGGCGTTGGCGGTAGAGCGCTTTATGTTCTAGGAAGACGACCGGGTTTGGATCGCGGATCGCCGTTTTCAAGAGGCGTTTCGCATCGGCCGCGTTGCTGGGGATGACGACTTTGAGTCCCGGGCAGTGCGATAAAAACGCTTCGGTGCTTTGGGAATGGTAGGGTCCGCCTTGGATATAGCCGCCGTATGGCATCCGGATCACGACAGGGCAGTTCCACTGGCCGTTCGAGCGGTAATACATGCTCGCCAGTTCATTGAAAAGCTGGTTCATCCCGGTCCAGGAGTAATCGGCGAATTGGATTTCGGCGACCGGCTTATGGAACCCGTCGAAAGAAAGTCCGATCGCAAGGGCGACGATCGTTGATTCGGCAAGGGGGGTATTGAAGCATCTCGCTTCGGTAAACCGGTCTGTCAGCGTCCGGGTAATCCCGAATACGCCGCCTTTTCCCTTAGCCACGTCCTGGCCGAATACGACGACTCCGGGATCGCGCTCCATCTCTTCGACAAGGGCATGGTTCAGCGCATCCATCAAGACAATCGATTCTCCCGGCTCGGCAGGAGGAGCCGATACCGGAGCAAACGGCTTGAACACTTTCTCCCCGGCGCTTGCTCGAGACGGGAACGGAACGCGGTCGGCTTCTTGAGCCGCTTCTTCGATGTCCCGGAAATGTTTCTGGCGAAGCTGTTCCAGCTCTTCGGGCGTGAGATAGTTGTGATCGAGCAGCCACTTTTCGAACCGTGGGATTGGATCTTGCGAAGCCGCTTCGAGGCGGGTTCTTTCGCACTGGTATTTTTTGGGGTCGTCGCTGCTGCTGTGCGGCCCCAAACGAGGCACTTTCGCGACGATCAGGCTCGGTCCGCAGCCGGAACGCGCCTTGTCGGCGGCTTTCTGCAAAGCTTCCGCAGTCTCGGGATAGTCGCATCCGTCGATCTCGAATACGGCCAACCCCTCATACCCCTTGGCCATTTTGGCAATCGTGCCGCCGGCAGTTTGATCGGCAATCGGCACGGAGATCGCCCAACCGTTATCTTGGATGACGACGATGAGCGGCAGCTTATGAAGGCATGCGAAATTCAGCGTCTCGTGGAAATCCCCCTGCGAGGTCGCGCCGTCGCCCGCCGATACATAAACGACTTCTTTCGACCCGCGGAGAAGCGCCGACTTTGCCGTCCCGGCCGCCTGCAGAAATTGGGAGCCTACGCAGCTCGACTGGCACGGGATGCGCAAATCAGGCTGGGAAAAATGTTCCGGCATCATCCTCCCGCCCGAATGGTTTGCCGCATCGCGGGCCAAAAAGGCTGCGAGAATATCCGTCAAAGAACAGCCGAGTCCGATCGCAAACGCTCTGTCTCTATAATAAGGAAACCCCCAATCAATACCCGGAATCAGAGTCAGCGCCGACACCGCCCCGATCAGCTCATGGCCCGAAACCGAAAGGTGGAACGTCGCCCCTTTGTTCTGCCGGACGAGTTTTCCCATCTTATCGTCCATAAAACGGGTCCAATGGAGCGTTTCTAATACGCGGAGAACCTGCTCTCGGCCATGCCGGCCCCGTTCAACTAATTCTTGGAGGATAGCGGTTTCTTGAATCGTCATGCGAACATAGTAACCGAAAAACCATTAAAAGTAACAGGGCTCTGCCCTGATATACCGGGAGTGATTCAAAAATTGGGAGATGGCAAGGAGGCGCCCGCCATTTGAGCCAGGCAAAGCCGGCGCTGAAGCAGCCCAACCTGAAAGGGCTCTAGCGATGCAAGCGGGATCAAATGCCGTGGCTGCCCGACGCAGCTAAAACCAATTTTTGAACCACGTCCGGTATAATGCCCTTTGCAAATCCGAGGTTTCCAAAGGATGCAATCCTTTGGTAGGGGTATGGGGACAAAGTCCCCATGAAAGATTATTTGGGTTTCTTCGTCTTGATCTGAGCCACTTTCTTGATCGCGAACCGACGGCGGCGCTGCGGCATAAACTCCTCAGCTTGCTCGTCTTTGCGCGGACGGCCCCGTTTTTTGGGCAGCACGGAGCCAATGGCGGATTCCACCTTGGGGGCAGCGGCGGCTTCGGACACCTCGACCGATTCTTTGAATTTCGGCTTGAAGAAGGGGGTAAATGGTTTTTTGACCTTGTCGACGCCAAAAAATTTCTCGGCGCCGGCGAGGCGGTTCGAGAGGTGGCGGAGCGACTCGAGGCGCTGGGAGAGGGCTTCGAGCTTTTCGTCGACTTTGAGACGCGGGCTTCCCCGGAGGGAGGCCAGGAGGTGTTCTTCGGTCTCAAACTTGGCCGAGAAGGTGACGGAAGAGGCCGACGTGATGTCTGGAATGTAGAGAAAGAGGCGGCAGGGACCCGGCACTTGGGTGTAGATGTCGACCGTCATTTGCGGCTCCAACTCCACCTTTGCGACCTGTTTCGGCGGGCGGCCGCGCTTGGGCCGCGGGTTGAGAGCTTCGTTGGAATAATAGGTCTTGGCCTTCGCGGAGAGCGCGTCGCGGGCCGTCGCAATGTCTTTCGGGACTTTGGGCTCGAAAAGGGCCCTTTTTACTTTTTCAACGACATTTTTAGTGAGATCTAAGTCTTCTTCGAAAACGAATTGGATATTGTGCTGGCGGAGCCACTCGATGATCCGGATCCGGAACCGCTCCTGGTAGTAGATCTGCCATTTTTCCAGCTCGGTGAGATGGTCGTAGATGAATTCGAGGAAATTTTCGCGCGAATCTTTGGCAGCGATCAGATCGAGGAGTTTTTCCTTGGTGTCGATATCATAGACTTTTTCATGGACAAATCCCTCCATGAACTTTTTCGCTTCGTAAAAAGTCATTTTTGGAATGAGGCAGTAGCGGTCGCCGTTTTCGGCCAGTTCCTTTTCCAGGGTTTCAAGCTCTTCGATCCCTTTGTCGAGGTCGGCGTAGACGAGGAACCCCTCGACCTTGTCGAGGTAGAAATCCCGCTCGTCGTCCGACTTGGCGAACGCGTCCATCAGCCGATGGTAGCGGAGGATTAAAGGATTTTTTGCGACCGGGTATTTCATAGTTCCAACCTTTCCGAGGGGATCATAGCACAAGGACTTACCTCAGTAAAGATCTTCTGTCGATTTTTTGGGTTCTTCGACGGGCAATATTCTATCTGTTTTTTTTCCCTCCGATCGTTTACCTTATTTGCTTCAAGAGGTATTCCATGCTCGACATCAAAGAACTGCGCAAAGACCCGTCGGCCTTCGAAGCCAAGCTTAAGACGAAAATCCCGGAGGTCGACATCGGCCCGGTCATCGCCCTGGACGAAAAGCTCCGGGCGATCAAAACCGAAGTGGAGGAGCTGAAATCCAAGCGCAACCAGTCTTCTAAAGAGATCGGCTACCGGAAGCAAAAAGGAGAAGATATCGCTGCCTTCATGGCGGAAATGGGAGCGCTCGGCGACAAGATCGCAGTCCGGGACCAAGAAGCCGCCCGCCTCGAATCCGATATCCACGAGATGCTGGCCGTCCTCCCCAACCTCCCCATGGACGACATCCCCGTTTCCCCGAGCCCGAAAGACAACGTCTGCATTAAAATGGTCGGCGAAAAACCTGAGTTTCCGTTCCCGTTCAAAAACCACGTCGAGCTGAACGAAGAGCTCCGTCTCTTCGATTTTCCGAGAGCCGCGAAAATCTCCGGCTCCGGCTGGCCGCTTTACCGGGGAATGGGCGCGCGCCTCGAATGGGCGCTCCTCAACTACATGCTCGATACCCACCGGGCAAACGGCTTTACCCAAATCATGCCGCCGCTCCTCGTCCGTCCGGAAACGATGTACGGCTCGGCCCACTTGCCTAAATTCGAAAGCCAGCTCTTCAAGATCAAAGACGAGGATTACCATCTCTATCTGATCCCCACGTCCGAGTCGGCCCTAAACGGCATGCACATGGACGAAATCCTCGAGGAAGAGCATCTTCCTTTGATGTACACGGCCTACACTCCCTGCTTCCGCCGGGAGGCGGGCGCGGCGGGCTCTCAAGAAAGGGGCCTCATCCGCACCCACCAATTCAATAAGGTGGAGCTGTTTTGCTTAACCGCTCCGGAAGACAGTCCCCGCGTCTATGAAAAAATGCTCGCCTCCGCCGAAGAGGTGCTCCAAGGGCTTGGCCTCCACTACCGGAACATGCTCCTCACCACAGGCGACATGTCGTTCGCCGCGGCCAAAACGATCGACATCGAGGTGTGGCTGCCCGGGCAAAACCGCTATTACGAGGTTTCCTCCGTCTCGAATTGCACCGATTTCCAGGCGCGCCGCTCCCAGATCCGGTTCCGGAAGAAGAACGAAAAGCCGCAGTTCGTCCATACGCTGAACGGCTCCGGGCTTGCCACGTCCCGGCTGATGGTCGCGCTTTTGGAAAATAACCAGCAGGCCGACGGGTCGATCCTTGTGCCAAAAATCCTCCACAAGTATTTAGAAGAAGAGATCGTAGCGATCAAACCGAGATAATTCCCATGAAAGAGCTCCTCGAAGGGTTCGTCCGATTCCTCAACCGCTCCCCGACTGTGTTCCACGCGGCGAAGGAAGTGGAAGCAGCCCTTGCGCAAGCGGGATTTTCTCCTCTTGCCGAAGGAGCTCGCTGGAACCTCGCGCCTGGCAAAGGCTATTTCCTGACCCGCGGCGACTCGCTCGTCGCGGCATTCCGGACTCCCACTCACGCCCCCTCTTCCGCCGTCCTCTTGGCCAGCCACCTCGACAGCCCTTGTCTAAAGCTAAAACCCCGTCCCCAGACGGCAAGCCAAGAGATCGGCCGGTTCGGAACGGAAGTCTACGGCGCTCCGCTCCTCCATACCTGGCTCGACCGGGATCTTTGCATCGCCGGCAAGATCGTAGTAGAGGATGAAGGGGGACGTCCGGTTTCTTCCCTCGTCAAATTGGACGGTCATCCAGTCATCATCCCCGAACTTGCGCTCCACTTGGACCGGCAGGTCAACGACAAAGGGCTGATCGTCAACAAGCAAGACCATTTGAACCCAGTTTTTTCCCTCGCGGCGAAAGAGGGTTCCCTTGAAGCGGTCCTGAAGAAAAAACAGCCATTTAAAAACCTGCTTTCTTTCGACCTCTTCCTCGTCCCCCTCGAAGCGGCAGGATTTGTCGGCTTCGACGGCGAACTGATCGCGTCGCATAAGTTGGACAACCTTACTTCCGCCTACGCCGCGCTTCACGGGATCCTCCATGCAACGCCGAGAAAAGAGACGCTTCAAGCGGCGATTTTCTGGGACCACGAGGAGATCGGATCGATGACCCAGGTCGGGGCCGACTCCCGCTTCGCGGACGAGCTCCTCGAAAGGATATGTATCTCCTTCAAGATGGACCGGGAAGATTTTTTCCGTTTGAAGACCCGCTCCCTTTGCGTTTCGGCGGATCTTGCCCACGGCCTGCATCCATCGTATGCGGACAAATACGATGCCCAAAACGCGGCGCTTCTCGGCAAAGGGGTCGTCTTGAAATACAACGCGAACCAAAAATACGCGACAAGCGCTGCGACCGGCGGCGCCGTTGCCGCGATTGCCCAAAAGCATCGGATTCCGATCCAGCCGTCTGCTTCCCGTTCCGACATCCCGTCAGGCAGCACGGTGGGGTCGATCATGGCCTCCCAGCTCGGGATCCCGACGGTCGATCTCGGAATCCCGGGCTGGGCGATGCATTCGATCCGGGAGACGGCCGCAGGAAATGACGAAGCGGCCCTTTGCTCCCTTTGCAAAGCGGTGTTGGAAGAGGCTTAACGGATGGATACAAAAGAAATCCCGCTCCATTTCAAAGGGAAAGAGGCGATCGAACACGTGATCGACGCAAGGCTGAAAGGCAAAGCCGCGTCTGCCGAAATCCATGGAGCCGAACTTCCCGGCCACTTCAGCGCGATGGCGGATGCCGCCAAGGAAACAGCGCTGATTCTCCTCGTCCTTTGGACTCTTTTCAGCGAACTCGGATTTCCGGCCGACAAGATCCACTGGATTTCGCTCAGTTTCATCGTCGGATGGCTCTTTTGGAAGGTGGGCCGGAGTGCGATCCTCGGCTATTCGAGGCTGGAGAGGCTCCATCGGCTGATCGAAGAGGAAAAGTGGGAGATCGAACACCACCGTCCGCAGGAAAGGGAAGAGCTGAAAGCGCTGTACGCCGCTAAGGGCTTTTCGGGAAAACTCCTTGAAGAATCGGTCGATATCCTGATGGCCGACGACAACCGCCTGCTCCAGGTGATGCTGGAAGAAGAATTAGGTCTTTCCCTGGAATCGGTCGAGCATCCCCTCAAGCAGGCGCTCGGAGCTCTCGCAGGGGTTCTCGCCTCCGGCATTCTGATGTCGGCCGGTTTTTTCCTTTTGCCCTGGTGGGGAGCCGCATTCACTGCCGCGCTCGTGATCGGGATTTCGGCGGCGCTCGTCGCGCGCCAAGAGAAAAACCAGCGCCTCTCTGCCGTCGTATGGAACGTAGCCAATGCGGCCCTCGCCTCGGGCGTCGCCTATTTCGCAGCCCAGCTTTTGATTAGAGAATGAAAACCCCGTACCGCTTCGACGAATTTTTCTCCTCCGGAATGGAGGAAAGCGTCAGTCCTTTTATCACCCAAAAGTCGCGCCCCTTCGGGAAAAACCTCTCGCTGAAAGGCGCCGGGGCCGCCGCGCTTCTTCTTGCGGCCGCGTTCGGCTTTTCCTTCACGCTCCTTCCCCTTTCCAACCTTTGCCTTGCCTTCGTCTATTTCCTCGTCGGGGTTCCGGCGCTTCTCGAAGCGGCTTCCGATTTGAAGAATTTGGAGATCAACATCGATGTCCTCATGACGGTCGCCGCATTCGCTGCGGTCTTCCTCGGAAGCGGGCTTGAAGGGGCGCTTCTTCTTGTCCTCTTCGAACTCTCCCACGGAATGGAGCATGCGGTCTCCGACAAAGCGAAATCGGCGCTCAACAGCTTGGATCAACTCTCGCCCAAATACGCCCTCCTCGTCGATGCGGACGGAAACCTTTTTGAAAAAGCGGTGAGAGAAATCGCCGTCGGCGAAAAAGTGCTCGTGAAAAACGGAGAGGTCGTCCCTTTGGACGGAAAAGTTCTCGAAGGGAGTTCCTCGGTCAACCTCGTCCACCTGACAGGTGAAAGCGTCCCTGTCCCCAAAGCCCCGGGCGATGCAGTTCCTGCGGGAGCGACGAACCTCGAAGCGGCTTTGACCGTGGAGGTAACCCGGACAAGTTCCGATTCGACGGTCTCCCGCATCATCCGGCTGATTTCGCAAGCGCAAGAGGCAAAGCCGCGCCTGCAAAGATGGCTCGACCAATTCGGGAAGCGCTACGCGACGGCCGTCATCCTCCTTACCCTGATTTTTGCCCTCGGCCTTCCTTTCCTCCTCGCGATCTCGTATTTCGGCCATGAAGGCGCGATCTATCGAGCGCTCTCCTTTCTGATCGCCGCATCTCCTTGCGCGCTCATCATCGCGACGCCGACCGCCTACTTAAGCGCGATCAGCGCCTGCGCGAAAAAAGGAGTGCTCCTGAAAGGCGGGGTCACGCTCGACTCCCTCGCCTCCTGCTCGACCGTCGCGTTCGACAAGACCGGCACGCTCACGACCGGCAACCTCCTCTGCACAGGGATCGAGCCGCTTGCACACCCAACGATTAGCGCCGAAGAGGCGATCCGAATTGCCTACGGCCTTGAGCGGCACGTCACCCACCCGATCGCAAACGCGATTTGCAATCTCGCCATCTCGAAAAAACTGCAGCCCGAAGAAATCGGCGCGTTCAAGGCGATTGCCGGGTCAGGGCTCGAAGGGATTGTTCGATCAAAACCGGTATTCATCGGCCTGCCGGAAAAAGTCTTGGAGAAACTTTCCCATGAAAAACAGGGAAAGCTCAGGCAACTTCTCGAAGATGCCAAGGGAAGCGTCTTTGCGGCTCTACTCGCGGGAAGCGACGTCTTCCTCTTCCGTTTTTCCGATCAAGTGCGCGAGGAAACGGCGCTTCTCATCAACCGGATCAAAACGGTGAACCGGCTGAAATCAGTCATGCTGACCGGGGACAACCGCCATAGCGCCGAAGCGGTCGGAAAGCTCCTCGGCATCGATGAAATCCACGCCAACTTGCGCCCCGAAGATAAGCTCGCCAAAGTCGCAGCCCTCTCCGAACAGGGCGGCCTTGCGATGGTCGGAGACGGGATCAACGACGCTCCGGCGCTTGCCCGCGCAACAGTCGGCATCTCGATGGGAAAAATCGGAAGCGCGACCGCAGTCGACGCGTCGGATGTCGTCCTCCTTAACGACGATTTGCACCTCCTCAGCTGGCTCTTTTCCAAATCGCGCGCAACCCAGCAGATCGTCAAGCAAAACCTAACCCTGGCCCTTTGCATCATCTGCTTCGCAAGCATTCCAGCCCTTCTCGGCCTAGTTCCTCTTTGGGCCGCCGTAATCCTCCACGAAGGCGGCACGGTCCTCGTCGGCCTAAACAGCCTCCGGCTCCTCCGCAAAACGGGTCGGTAAAGGATCCGAATGGGGACGTTGTCCCCATGCCCCGACCAAGAACATTGGATCATTGGGCTTGCAAAGGACGAGAGTTTTGCGTGAACGTATCCTGATTTGACGAACTAATTTGAATGCGGTTATGAGATGAAGAACTGAACCTCGGACGAAGCCGTGCTCAAAAGCCGCCACTTGGCAATCCTGACTTTTGTCGTTTCGTTCGCATCCGTGACAGGACTCCTCTTTACCCCCGCGCTCCCCTCTTTGGGAAAAGACCTCGGCATCTCGGAGAACATGGCGGAATGGACGATCTCGATCTTCCTCGTCGGGTATAGTTTAGGCCAGCTTCCCTATGGACCGATCGCCAACCGCTTTGGCAGAAAACCCGCCCTCTACATAGGAACGACCCTCGCCTTGCTAGGCTCCATTTTGGCCTACGCGGCCAACTCATTTGGGGTTCTCGCGGCCGCCCGCTTTTTGCAAGCGCTTGGCTCCGCAGTCGGCCTGAAGGCCAGCTTCACCATGATCAGCGATTTCCATGAAGGGCCGCAAGCGACGGAATCCATCGCCCTCCACTCACTTGCCTTTGGGATCACTCCCGGGCTTGCCATCGCAGCCGGAGGGTTCATCACCGCCTCGTTCGGATGGAAGGGATGTTTTCTCTTTTTGATCTTCTATTCCCTCTTGATCGGCCTCTTGGCTTTCTTTCTGCCCGAAACAGCCAGACGCCTCGATCCCCATGCGCTCCAAGTGAAAAACGTCATCCAAGGCTATAGAAGCCAGTTCAAGAACCCCAAACTCATCCTCTACTCGCTGATCGTCACTTCATGCACTAGCATCTTTTACATCTTCGCAGCGCTATCCCCCTACATAGGCATGGACCGGGCCGGCTTAAGTCCCGCCGGGTTCGGCCTCTGGAACCTCGTGCCGGCCGCCGGCATGGTCGCGGGCGCGCTGGCAGCCCGGGGGGTTGCAAAAACCTCTCCGTTCCGGAGGACGATTTGGCTTGGGATTGGATTAGCAGGGGCAGGCGCTTTCGCGATGGGGGTCTTTTTCCTGATCGAAATCTCGGCGCCCGGCATGTTCCTGACGCAAGCCGCAATCCAAGCAGGGATGAGCCTCGTTTGGTCGAACGCCAACGCCCAAGCCCTCGGCGCGTCCAGCGACAAATCGAACGCGTCCGCAGTGATTCAGTTTATCAACATCGGGGGGGCCTGCGTGAGCAGCTTCCTCGCGAGCTTCATCCCGGGAGCGCCGCCGCTCCTCCTCCCCGCTTCAACCATCATCCTGCTGATTACGATGGCCTGCCTTTTTAAAAAGATTCAGGAGACTTAAAATCAGGCGACCCCGGCCCTGGGTCTCGAATCTTGTAGTAAGGCACGTTAGGATCGGGAATGAGCGGCTTATCATCGATGATCTCGATCGATTTCTCCGGAGGGTGAACACACGGCAATAAGACGCTCCAAAGCGTATCATCAAGATCGCCTATTTTTCCTTCCCGCTTTAATAATTTGCTTGTAAAAACATCCTGCGGATCTTGATTGAATAGTATGCTGTCCACCTTGCCAAACCGTGAAGTACGGAGAGCCTGCTCGGCGCATTCCCATGCGGATTCGTCTGGAAAAGTAAATTGATACGAGCTTTGTGTCAGCCACCTATGTAAGATAAGAACTTTCAAAAAGTCGTCCATTTTCATCGATTCGCTCACCACCCAAAATCGATCCCTATCCCGAATGACTCCATCTTTGACATGTATGATCCGGCAATTCGCTTTCATGGCTTGCTTGGCGGCCTCTTGAGTCTTAAATCCCGCAACCAAAATGGGCGATCGGACATCTCCGGAAACGAGGTCCCCTTCCATCCGGTAAATTTGGTCTGGATTGTCCCTCGAGCCGAATTCTTCAACCGGCCGTTTTTTTTCAATTTCACCAATTAACGCATTTTCTGCCTCAAACCAATCTGCCTTTCGGGAGTCTTCCACACTCATCCCTGGGCGGTCCGTCTCTCCTCGTCTTTCATATATTTTTTGCGCCTCTTGCGCAGTGATCGGTTTGATCCAATTTTTAAGATCGGCGTCTGAGTATTCATATTCCCCATTCAATTCGAATCGACGTTTTGAGGTTCCATCTGTGAGCTCAAGAGACTTAGGCTTCCCATTCCGGCAGGTCACGGTCAGCCCCTCC
>Ga0169931_10006420_pt1 | contig 17720 bp, 14 predicted proteins | sample Kivu_15m_20L_FD_129675 | JGI IMG/M metagenome (GOLD analysis project Ga0169931, IMG submission 129675) | Freshwater microbial communities from Lake Kivu, Western Province, Rwanda to study Microbial Dark Matter (Phase II) - Kivu_15m_20L... | ecosystem: Environmental > Aquatic > Freshwater > Lake...
GCCTGCTGCTCGAGGGCGAAGACAGCGTCGGTCGGGTCGCTGGCCAAGGCCATCGTGCCGGCGCGCATCACTGTCATGGGCTCCCTGACCAGGTCACCGCCAGCGTCCCGCACGCGGATCGCCGTACCCACGATGTCGTCGGTCGACAGGTCGGTGACCCAGCGCCCGGCACCGTGCTCCTGCTGACCCACGGCCGCGACGTCTGCTCTGTCGCGGCGCAGCATCGTGTAGAAGCCCGTGTCGGGCCCGGTCACCTCGAAGGTCCAGTCGAAGACGTCGCAGAGGAAGTCCACCAGTCGCTCGCGATCCGCGGCTTGGGTCACGGTGATGTCGATCCAGCATGGCTGTCCCGCGTTCATGCCCCAAGCCTCCCAGGGACTCGAGGGTGTCTACGATCCCACCATGACCTCACACCGCTCGGGCATTCCCGCATCCCTGCTCACGACCGGACTCGTGTCGACAGGCCTCGTCGCTGCCTGCCTCTGGTCGGCGCCCGCGCAGGCCGCGACCGGCTGCGACTGGAGCACACCCGCTCGCCTGTCCGGGGGCGACCAGTCGGCCTTGCCCTACGTGTCCTCAGGGCTACCCGGCCGACCGGCAATCACCTTCTACGACATCGGTGACGACGTACGCGCCTCCGCCTCCGATGGCCGCGAGGAGTCGGACCTTGGCGCCGCTTCGACTCAGCCGAGCCCGTCCATGCGACCACAGTTGATCGTGAGCGACCAGAATTCTCGAGGGCAGGTCGCGGCGGTCTTCACGCACAATGTCGGCAAGGAGGGACGCGTCTACGCCGTGCTCCGCGGCGCAGACGGCACCTGGACATCACGCATTCGCCTGACACAGGACGGGGCCTTCGGTCTCTACCCGCAGGTCGCAATCGACGACAAGGGTCGCGCCATCGCGGTCTGGACGCAGAACTCCGCCACGGGCGGCACCTACATCGTGGGGCGCGCCCTGAGCCCCAAGGGCGCCAAGGGCAAGCTCTTCCGCCTCGGCAATGGCGAGTCCGAGGATGCCGTGATTGCCGCGGGCTCATCCGGCACCGTTGCTATCGCCTGGGACGAGGTGGGAGCCACTACCAATCCGGTGTGGTCCATCGTCAGTCCCGATGGCGGCCGTGACTGGACCAATGCCACGCGAGTGTCAGCCGCACAGGTCTCCACGGACAATAAGTCCATCGACATCGCTGCATCGGGTCGCGTCGGCCTCATCTGGGATCAGGAGGACGGAGGTGACTCCGCCGCCGTACAGGTCGTTGCGGCCTCCACCAAGCGCGACAACGCGTGGATTGACCCGGTCGCTCTCTCGCGAGGCGACCACCTGAGCATGAACGGCGGCATCGCCACCGGAGGCACCGACCGATTCACCGTGGCCTGGATCACCGGACCGACGTCCGGTCTGCCGGGAAGGAACGTCGTGAAGGTGGCCTCCGGACCCGCCATCGATGCGCTGGGCGCACCGAAGCGCCTCGATCAGACAGCCGACACGCTGAGCCTGATACGGGCGCACGTGGCCGTCAACGCGCAGGGGGTCGCTGCCGTCTCGTGGGAGCGCTCCCCGATGGATGCCCAGCCCCCCAGCGGTGTCACCGCTGGACTCATGGCAGCCGTCAAGACTCAGGATCGCTGGCAGCCCGCGCAGAAGCTGCGCGGTTGGCGAGCCAGCCCGGCCTACTCGCGCGTGGGCATCGACTCCGCGGGCGAAGTGACCGTGGCGTGGGACCAGACCGTCGGTGAGCAGACATCCGTTGCGATGTCACAGTGCGCTGCAGGGCCCGTGCGCTAGGGCAACTTGCATGCGGGGCAATGCCGGACCGCAACTCACCTGCGGGGGCGATATCGGAGCCCCAACTCGCGGCCGGGGTCGATGTCGGACCCCCGCGCTACGTTGTCGATATGGCCGATGGATGGCACGACGTGAGCGCACCGACACGGTGCCCGTGGGAGTGCATCTCCCCCGGGCCCGAGTTGGCGCGCGTACTCGCAGGTGTGCATCCCGCGACGCTTGATCCGGCGGAGCGCGTGAGCTATCTCGCGGCGACCGAGCGCCTTATCGGCTGGGCCCAGGTCACCCAGGCCCACGCGCTCGTCGCTGTCGCGGATGCCGTGACAGAGGCCACAGCCGGTGAGCGCGGCAGTTCGAGCATGCAGCAGTCGTGGATCGCCGACGAGGTGGCGGCCGCGCTGCACATCGCCCCGAGGACCGCGACGTACAAGGTCAATGCCGGGGCTGCCCTGGTGCGTGACTGGCCAATGCTCGGCGATGCGGTCACCGCCGGTCGACTCACCCTCGCTCAGGCGCGTGAGATCTACGAGGGCGTCTCCGCGCTGTCCGGGACGCTCGATGCATCCGGCGAGGATCTCTCGGAGGTCGCCGTGCGTGAACTGGTCCGCATTGCCGGCGACCTGCCCCCCGCGCGACTCCGCGAGCGCGCCGCCCGGATGGTCACCTCCCTGGACCCCTCCGCAGCCGCGCGCAGGCGCGAGCAGGCCGAACGCGACCGGACCGATGTGAGCCTGTGGGGTGAGCCCGACGGTATGGCCTGCCTTGCGGCGCGGGGGCCGTCCGTCGACACCATCGCCGTGCGCGAGGCGATCGACGCCTACGCCAAGTCTCTGCGCGCGCACGCACCCGCGCACGACGCGCGCAGCCTCGGCCAGTGGCGGCACGCGGCTCTGATGGCGGCGTTCGGCCTGACGCCCATCGGTCGCGACTCGACCTCTCTCCCCCAGGGGGACCGACCCGACGTCGGCGTGACTGACCCGCCGCGCGTGGAGATTCGCGTCACCGTCCCTCTCACCACGCTGTTGGATCTCACCGATTCACCCGGAGAGCTCGAGGGCTATGGCCCACTGGACCCTGCCCTTGTGCGCGCGCTCGCCGCCGACGCCGACTGGGTCCGCTGGGTGACCGATCCCGTGGGCGACTACCTCATTGACTCGGGCAACCGCAGATTCCCCGGCGCGCGGCTGGCTCGCTTCCTGCGCGACCGGGAGAGCCGATGCAAGCACCCCTCGTGCGGTGTGAAGGCGCGCCACTGCGATGCCGACCATCTCCCGGAGCACTCCCGCGGCGGTCGCACCGCAGCCACCGGCATGTCCCCCACCTGTCCGCGCCACAACCGCCACCGCGAGTCCTCGCGATGGCGCGTCGAGCCCGAAGATCCGATCGACCCGTACGGAGCGCCCGAACCCGTCTGGGTCAGCCCCCTGGGCCGTCGCTACGCCACTGCCGTGGCCCGACCCCTGGCCCTGGACTACATCCCCATGCGGACCTGATCGCCGAGCCAGCCTCGGACCCGAACTGTCCGACCCGACTTCGACCGAAGTGTCGGACCCCCCTGTCAGCGTGGAGCCATGACGACGACCACGCTCATTCTCGCCTGCGCACTCTTCGGCATCATCACCTTCGCTCTCGGCATCCTCGTGGGGCGCAGAATCCTGGGGCCAGCGCGCGGGGCTGCCGCCATGCACCAGCGTGCCCCGGAGCTCGAGGCCGTCGAGTCCGCGCTCGACCGCCTCGCGCGTCGGATCGACGAAGCCGAGGCACTTCGTCGCACCGACCAGGCGGGGATGCGGGCCGAGCTCAGCGAGCAGGTGCGCCACGTCGAGGCTGCGACCGACGTCGTGCGTCGAGAGGCGGGGCAGCTCGCGAGTGCCCTCGGCCGGGTCGACCTGCGCGGGCGATGGGGCGAGGCGCACCTGCGACGACTCGTGGAGGCCGCCGGGATGATCGACCGTGTCCACTTCGCCGAGCAGGACAGCCGTGCGACAGACGAAGGCACCCAGCGCCCCGACCTGGTGATCGACTTGGGTGCGGGACGAAGCCTCGTCGTGGATGCCAAGGTGCCCCTCGCCGCCCTGCTCGAGGCGGAAGCGGCGACCGACGAGGCTGTCCGCGGCCCGCTCTTCGCGCGCCATGCTCGCGATGTCGCGCAGCACGCGGAACGCCTGGGCAGCAAGGAGTACTGGCGCCGATACGACGACACGCTCGAAGCTGTCGTCCTCTTCCTGCCCGCCGAGTCGATCCTTGGCATCGCCCTGCGCGAGGATCCGGGACTGCTGGAGCGGTCGTTCTCGCGAGGTGTCATCCTCGCGACGCCCACCACCTTGCTGGCACTCCTGCGAACCATCTCGCACGTGTGGCGGCGTGAGGCCATCGCTGACAATGCCCGCGAAATCCACGCCCTTGGCCTCGAACTCCACGAGCGTCTCGGTGTCGCGCTGGATCACGTGCGGCGGATGGGATCCTCCCTCGACAGCGCTGTGAGCCACTACAACCGTCTCGTGGGGTCCCTGGAGGGCAGAGTGCTCGTGTCGGCTCGACGCCTGGCTGATCACGGCGTGAGCGAGGCGGCCCTGCCCGAGCTTGCGCCCATCACCCAGCGGACGCGCGAGCCGGCATCGGCGAGCGGTCCCGCAGCGAGCCTGTAGGCGTCCCGTAGCCTTAGGCCCTGTGAGCGAGACGACGGTGGGCACCGGTCGACTTTTCCGCTCGCTGCGCGCTGAGGGTGCCGCCGCGGATGGGGCGGTGCCGGCCCTGAGCCTCGACCAGGCGGTGGGGTTGCGCACCGTGACACTGGGGAGCGGCGCCAGTCCAGAGGCGGTCGCACCACCGCCGGTGGCCGCTGCACCGCCGGTGGCCGCTGCAGACATCGACCTTGAGTACGCCGAAGTCGCACCCCGTCCCGACGACGAGGCAACGCCACCTCCGATCGCGGCCGCTCCCGTGACCGGCCGGGGCGCCCACGCCACTCCCGGCCTACGGGCCACCGGCGTCTGGCTCGTCGTCATCGGCGTCACGGTCGTCATGGGATTCGCCGACGCCCTGGTCGTGGGCCGCACCCAACTCGGGTGGCTCACCGGGATATCGCTACTGGCGGCCAGCGTCTACGGCGCCCTCGTCGTGCGTCGAGACGACGCCATCGTCGCCGTCATCGCGCCACCGCTGGCGTTCTTCCTCGCGACCGTCACCGCGGGCCAGTTGACCCTGCCGCCCACGGGAGACCTCGTCGTGCGCGAGTCCTTCATGGTGATCACGACCCTGGGCGCCAACGCTCCCTGGATCTTCGGATCGACGATCATCGCCGCCGTCATCGTGCTCATCCGCCGACGTCGGTCGGCACCGGCTACGCCGAGCCCGCAGCCTTGAGGTCGCGCCGCAACTCCGGCGGCAGTGCGAAGACGAGCGTTTCCTCCGCGGCGGTGACCTCCTCGACGTCGCCGAAACCGCGATCGGCGAGCCAGCCCAGCACTCCATCGACGAGCACCTCGGGCACCGACGCGCCCGACGTGAGACCGACCGTCGCCACCCCCTCGAGCCACGCCTCATCGAGTTCGTCGACACCATCAACCCGGTAGGCACTCGACGCACCAGACTCGAGCCCGACCTCGACCAGTCGGACGCTGTTGGATGAATTGCCCGAGCCGACCACGATGAGCAGGTCGCACTGCTCCGCGATGCGCTTGACGGCCGCCTGCCGATTCTGGGTGGCGTAGCAGATGTCGTCGCTGGGCGGGCTCTGCAGGTGGGGGAACCTCTCCCGGAGCCGATCGACCGTCTCGAGGGTCTCGTCCACCGAGAGGGTCGTCTGCGACAGCCACACGAGAGGCCGCTCGGGATCCACGCGCACCTCGTTGGCATCAGTCGGCGACTCGACGAGGGTCATGGCCTCCGGGGCCTCCCCCATTGTCCCCACCACTTCCTCGTGGCCCTCGTGACCGATGAGCAGGATCTGCATGCCCTCGGCGGCGAAGCGCTTGGCTTCGGAGTGGACCTTCGTGACGAGCGGGCAGGTCGCATCAATGGTCTTCAGGCCACGATCGGAGGCCTCGGCGTGCACCGCCGGGGCGACACCGTGCGCCGAAAAGACGACGGTCGACCCCTCGGGTACCTCGTCGAGCTCCTCGACGAAGACCGCACCACGCTCCTCAAGCTGGTGGACGACGTACTTGTTGTGCACGATCTGCTTGCGCACATAGACGGGCGGACCGTAGAGGGCGAGGGCCTTCTCGACGGTGACCACCGCACGGTCGACGCCCGCGCAGTAGCCACGAGGGGCCGCGAGGAGCACTTTGCCGGGCATACCCGCCATCGTATGGTGCGGCGACCAACCCGGCATCCGTGGCCGTAGCCTGCCCCTATGGCACTGGAGACCTCCCCGGAGTCACCCGCCCCCGTGCGCACGGTGTCCGGTCTCCTCGCCGAGTGGATCGGTCGGCTCGGCGGCATCTGGATCGAAGGCCAGGTGGCCCAGATCTCACGTCGCCCCGGCATGCGCACCCTGTGGATCACCCTGCGCGACACCGAGGCCGATCTCTCGCTGAGCGTGGTTGCGGAGACCACCGTGGTCGACGTCGTCACACCGCCCCTCACCGAGGGACAGCGCGTCGTCGTCTACGGCCGGCCGGAGTTCTACGCCGGTCGCGGTGCGCTGCAGATCCGTGCCCGGGAGATCCGCCCGGTGGGACAAGGAGCGCTCCTCGCCGAACTCGAGCGGTTGCGCGCGCTCTTCCAGGCGGAGGGCCTCTTCGCCACGGAACGCAAGAGGCCCCTGCCCTTCCTCCCGCGCCGCGTGGGCTTGGTCTCCGGGCGAGCGAGCGCCGCCCTGCGCGACGTCACCGTGAATGCCCGCCTGCGCTGGCCCGCCGTCGACTTCGAGATCCGCGAGGTTGCGGTGCAGGGAGTCGCCGCCGTGGCGGCGATCGTCGATGCGCTGGCCGACCTCAACGCGCAGCCCGAGGTGGATGTGATCGTCATCGCCCGCGGGGGCGGCAGCGTCGAGGACCTGCTGCCCTTCAGCAACGAGCGCCTCATCCGAGCGGTGGTAGCTTCGCGCGCACCCGTGGTCACCGCCATCGGTCACGAGCAGGATGTGCCGCTTGTCGACCTGGTCGCGGACCTGCGCGCGTCCACGCCCACGGATGCGGCGAAGCGCATCGTCCCGGATGTCGCCGAGGAGACCCACGGCATCGCGCAGGGCCGTGCGCGAGCCAGGCGTGCGGTCGAACGCCGCATCGTCACTGACGCCCAGGAGGTCGCGCGCCTGCGCTCTGCCGGTCGGCGCAATCTGCGTCGCAGGATCGATCACGGGCTCGTCGATATCGGCCATCTGCGGGCTCGTCTCGTCGCGCTGTCGCCGGCAGCGACCCTCGACCGCGGCTACGCCGTACTCCGCGCGCAGTCCGGAGCCGTCGTCCGAGACCCCCGCGAGGTGGTCGCCGGGGACCGGCTCGACGCTCGCGTGGCAGGCGGATCATTCACCGTGGGCGTCGAGGAGTCATCGTGACGGCCCAGGACCTAACCTGACCTCCATGGCACGGGCGCAGGGATCGGGTACCGAGGGGATGGCCTACGAGGAAGCCCGGGCTGCCCTCGCCGAGGTCGTCGCCGCCCTCGAGTCCGGCGAGACGACGCTGGAGGAGGCGCTGGCACTGTGGGAGCGCGGGGAGGAGTACGCCCGCGTCTGCGAGGAGTGGCTCGCCGGGGCCCAGGCCCGCCTCAACCGGGTGGAGGAAGCTCCGGCGACGGCGTCGGACTAGCCCGGCGACGCCGTCGGACTGAGCCGCTCGGCCAGCAACTGCAGGGTCGGCCAGGGCGCCGTGCCCGAGACCACCACCGTGACGCCGCCTTCCACGCGCACGAGCGCACGCTGCTCCGCGGAGTCGTATCGCAGCCACCCCTCCCACTCCCCGGCCGGCTCGGCCGGACCCACCTGACCCGCGACGTATGACGGGTCGTCCGTCGCGGACTGGCCCAGTTGCGCGTAGGCGTCCTCCGGAGTGACGAAGCCGACATGCCATGCGGGATCGGGCTCAGATGCCGGAGTGATCTCCCATCGGGCGCTCGTCGGTCTCCAGGCAGAGTCGAGGTCCTCGGGGTAGAGCACGGGATAGTCCGCCTGGGCTCGCGCCAGGGAGAGTGCCGGCACCGGGTCGATGACCCGCACCGGATCAGGGGTCGGCCGCCAGGTGAGCACCATGATGACCGCGATGGCCGCAAGGACGACCGCGAGCGAGAGGAGCATGTCGCGCACCGTCTGCCGGAGGCGCGCATTGGGCCTCCCGGTCGGGCGCAATTCGCCGGGCGGTGCCGCCGACTCCGGGGCAGGCGCAGCCTCGAGGGCAGGCGCAGCCTCGGGGGCAGGCGCAGGCTCGGGGGCTTCGGTGGACACCAGACCATCGTCCCCGATCCCACGGAGACGCACACCTCGGCGCCGGTGCGTGAGAGAGTCAGGCATGCGCGAGACGGAGGCTCCCGACCGCAACCTCGCCTTGGAGCTCGTCCGTGTGACAGAGGCTGCGGCGATGGCAGCGGCCCGCTGGGTGGGCCGGGGCGACAAGAACGGCGCCGACGGTGCGGCCGTCAATGCCATGCGCCAGCTCATCGGCAGTGTGTCGATGGAGGGCACCGTCGTCATCGGCGAGGGCGAGAAGGACGACGCGCCGATGCTCTTCAACGGGGAGCGTGTCGGTGACGGCACCGGGCCCGCCGTCGATGTCGCGGTGGACCCCATCGACGGCACCACCCTGTGCGCCAAGGGCATGTCGAATGCCATCTCCGTCCTGGCTGTCGCCGAGCGCGGATCGATGTACGACCCCAGCGCGGTGTTCTACATGCGCAAGCTCGTCACAGGTCCCGAGGCCGCGGACGTCGTGGACATCACGGCGCCGTGTGCGGACAATCTCCACCGCGTGGCCAAGGCCAAGGGCATGTCCATCGGCGACCTCACGGTGTGCATCCTCGATCGCCCTCGCCACGACGAGCTCGTGCGCGAGGCGCGGGAGGCAGGTGCTCGCATCAAGTTCATCTCCGACGGAGACGTCGCGGGCGCCATCATGGCCATGCGCCGAGGCACGGGCGTCGATCTGCTCATGGGCATCGGCGGCACACCCGAGGGCATCATCACGGCCTGCGCCGTGAAGTGCCTCGGCGGCGTGATCCAGGGCCAGCTCTGGCCACGCGATGCCGAGGAGCGTGCCCGGGCCCTCGAGGCCGGACACGACCTTGATCGAGTGCTCACCACCGACGACCTCGTGACGGGTGACAACGTCTTCTTCTGCGCCACAGGGATCACCGACGGTGAGCTCCTGCGCGGCGTGCATTACGGCGCTGACGGCGTGCAAACGCACTCGATCGTCATGCGGAGCAAGAGCGGGACCATCCGCGAGGTGGCCAGTGAGCACCGTCTGGACAAACTCGGGCGGTACGCCGTCATCGACTTCGGCGGGGCGGACTAGGACAGCGCGGCGTCGACCTCGAGTCGCGTGGGCGGTTGGGCGCCCTCGCGCGAGCACGTGATCGCCGCAGCGACAGCCGCTCGATTCAGGACCTCACGCACGACCTCATCCGACAGGTTCGCCAGGGCACCCGGCACTCCGAGCGCGTCGGCATCGCCGAGCCCCACCAGCAGGGCAGCGGTCACCGTGTCACCCGCTCCCACGGTGTCGACCACGGTGATGGGGCGGCCGGGCACCTCCACGGGTGCGCAGCCCGGACGCCACGCCGTGAGCCCGCGAGCACCCCGTGTCAGGACGACGAGCCCCGGGCCCCACTCGACCCAGCGCATGCATACGGCTTCAGGGGTGTCACCGGGATAGAGGAAGGCAAGGTCCTCGTCGCTCACCTTCACGACATCCGACAGGCCGACGAAGTCCTCCACGCGGGCGCGCATGACCTCACGCGGGACCGTGCCGGGTCGGGCGTTGGGGTCGTAACTGAGGGTGAGGTCGCCCGTCTCACGTGCCGCGCGCCATGCAGCAAGCACGGCGTCGACACCCGGGCCGAGCCAGCTCACCAGGGACCCCGTGTGCCACGCCGTCGCCCCTGCGGCGCGCGCGGCCACCAGGGCCTGGCCGAGGTCGGCTTCGTCCCACAGCAGGTCCGGGCTGCCTTGATAGTAGAAGTAGTAGCTCACCGAGCCGTCGTCCTGGCGTGTGCACACCGCGAGCAGGCTTGGTCCCGTCCGGCGCAGCAGCGCAGCCGTCGACAGGCCATTGTCGACGATGGCGCGGTCCAGCAGACCGGCGAGGCCGTCATCGCCGGCGCGCCCGAGGAGGACCGGGTCTCCCCCTAGCCGGCGCACGCCGAGGGCGACATTGGCTGGCGACCCGCCCGCGACCGCGCGGTAGGCCTGGGGGTCCGCACCCGGCACGAAGTCGACGATGCGCTCACCGAGCACGGCGATCACCGGGGGATTCACGGTGCCGAACCTATCGAAGTGCAGGCACCCTAGGCTGCTCCTGTGCCCGAGTTCGCCTACGTCGACCCGCTGCCGCTGGGCCCGGACGCGACGCCGTATCGCCTCATCACCACCGAGGGCGTGCGCGCGATCGAACTCGGCGATCGGACCTTCCTCGAGGTTGACCCCGAGGTGCTGCGGCTGCTCACCGTCGAGGCCATCCGCGACATCTCACACCTCCTGCGCCCGGGGCACCTCGCTCAACTGCGCGCGATCCTCGACGATCCGGAGTCCAGCGCCAACGATCGCTTCGTCGCTCTCGACCTGCTCAAGAATGCCAATGTCTCGGCCGGTGGCGTGCTGCCGATGTGCCAGGACACCGGCACGGCGATCATCGTCGGCAAGCGCGGGCAGCACGTGTTGACACCGGGACCCGACGAGGAGGCCATCAGCCGCGGTGTCTTCGACGCCTACGCGACGCTCAACCTGCGGTACTCGCAGATGGCCCCACTCACGATGTGGGATGAGCGCAACACCGGCACCAACCTGCCCGCGCAGATCGAGATCTACGCCGACACCAAGCCGGGCCACGAGCTCGCCTACGAGCTGCTCTACATGGCCAAGGGAGGCGGCTCAGCAAACAAGAGTTTCCTCTTCCAGGAGACGAAGGCCCTGCTCACTCCCACACGCTTCCGGGAGTTCCTCGACTCGGCGCTGCGATCACTCGGCACCGCCGCATGCCCGCCGTACCACCTCGCCATCGTCGTCGGCGGCACCAGCGCGGAGTACGCACTCAAGGTGGCCAAGCTGGCCAGTGCGCGCTACCTCGACACGCTGCCCGTGCACGGCAGCATGGATGCCTTCGGCTTCCGCGACCTGGAGATGGAGGCCGAGGTTCTCGAGCTCACGCGCGGCTTCGGCATCGGTGCACAGTTCGGCGGCAAGTACTTCTGCCACGACGTACGCGTGATCCGGCTTCCGCGCCACGGTGCCTCGCTGCCCGTCGCGATCGCCGTGTCGTGCTCCGCCGACCGTCAGGCGCTGGCCAAGATCACACCGGACGGGGCCTTCCTCGAGCAGCTCGAGCGGGATCCCGCGCAGTACCTCCCCGATGTGGAGCACTCCGACGACAGCGACGTCGTACGCATCGATCTCACGCGCCCGATGGCCGACATCCGCAGGCAGTTGTCGGCCCTGCCGGTGAAGACGCGCGTGTCCCTCACCGGGCCGCTCGTCGTCGCCCGCGACATCGCTCACGCGCGCATCAAGGACATGCTCGACCGCGGTGAGCCCATGCCTGACTACCTGCGCGACCACGCCGTCTACTACGCCGGTCCCGCGAAGACTCCCGAGGGGATGCCGTCGGGGTCCTTCGGCCCGACCACGGCCGGGCGCATGGATGCCTACGTCGACCAATTCCAGAAGGCGGGCGGATCCTTCGTCATGCTCGCCAAGGGCAACCGCAGTCCGGCGGTGACCACGGCCTGCAAGGACAATGGCGGCTTCTACCTCGGCTCGATTGGCGGCCCCGCGGCCATCCTCGCGCAGGACAACATCCGGTCGGTCGAGGTGATCGACTTCCCTGAGCTGGGGATGGAGGCGGTGTGGAAGATCGACGTCGTCGACTTCCCGGCCTTCGTCGTGGTCGACGATAAGGGCAATGACTTCTTCGCCGACACGCTGAGGCCGGTGGTCCGCACCATCCAGGTCGGCCCTCCGGCCGACTCAGGCTGACGCCGCGTCGAGACGGCTAGTACCAGCCATTGGACTGCCAGAAGGCCCACGCCTTCGTCGGCGATCCATAGCGCTGCTTGATGTACGCCGTACCCACCTTGATCTGCGCGAGTGGCGAAGCCATGTACTCCTCGATGGAGAAGCCGCGGTCCTGAATGAAGCCGCCATTCACCTGGCCGAGGCCGTACCACGGGCCGTTGGGGTGGTTGTTGATGACGTCATGTCGCCAATTGCTCTCGCGCCACCACATCGCCTTGAGGGCCCGGAACTCGGGGTACTTCCAGCCGTAGCGGTCGCGGATGTAGGCCCGGGCGAGGCGGAGGTTCTTCTCCGGCGTGGCCCGGGTGGTCGTCGTGGTGGCCTCGGCGGATCGATCGCGCTTGTCCCGCTCGAGCGGGGTGTAGTTCCACCGGTTGGGGTTGGGCCAGCCACGCTCGGCATTGCGGGCGGGATTGCAGAACCAGTTGCCCCCGGCCCAGTGGCTGGCCCCGGCGCCCTTGTCGAAGGTGGTCCAGAAGGCCGCGTCCTGGAAGAAGCGGGGCCAGGTGTGGATATAGGTGCCCTCGAGGGAGTCCAGGGCCCGGCGACCCGCGTCGCCGTAGGTCTCGACGATCTCGGCACGCATCGTGCGCAAGGCACCGGCGGCGAGGCTGTCACTGAACTGGTAGGCCCCGCGCCAGGGCCCGGACGGCTCGTCGTAGTTGCCGCCGCTCTCGCGCTGGATCACGCAGAGGCGGTACTGCTCGCGGGACCGGTCGAAGTACTTGCCGGTGTAGGTGCTGAGCCGGTAGCCCTTCATGTCCCGGCCGGCCTCCGTGGCCCACGGGGTGTTGCCGAGGTCCGGGGCGTCAGGCACGCGCGGGGCCCGCTCGTTCGGCGGGGCCTCATCCGCCCGCGGTGCGGGGGCGGGTGCCGCGCTGGCGGCCGGCACGGCCAGGGCTGTCGGGACGCCCAGCACCGCGGTCGCGAGGGCCGCGGCGAGGACCTGACGGGTCAGTCCGGATCTGGTCAGCACCCGCCTACCGTGCCCAACGAATCCGGAATTGTCACGCCCAGATAACGACGACCCTGTGGACAACTATCGGTTGAATCGCCCATATCGGGCGGATTATCGCGATTTCACGGGGGAAAGTGCGTGACCTACCTCACACGGGCAAATCCTCCAGCATCTCCGTGACCAGGGCCGCGATCGGCGAGCGCTCAGACCGGGTCAAGGTGACGTGGGCGAAGAGCGGGTGCCCCTTGAGCTTCTCGACGACGGCGACAACACCGTCGTAACGCCCGACCCGGAGGTTGTCGCGCTGGGCCACGTCGTGCGTGAGCACCACCCGCGAGTCGCGGCCGATCCGCGACAGGACGGTGAGCAGGACATTGCGCTCAAGGGACTGCGCCTCGTCGACGATGACGAAGGCGTCATGGAGGGAGCGGCCCCGGATGTGGGTGAGGGGCAGGACCTCGAGCATGCCCCGGTCGAGGACCTCCTCCACCACCTCGGAGGTGGTCACGGCTCCGAGGGTGTCGAAGACCGCCTGGGCCCAGGGCGACATCTTCTCGTTCTCGGTCCCGGGCAGGTAGCCCAGATCCTGGCCGCCCACGGCGTAGAGGGGTCGAAAGACGACAACCTTGCGGTGCTGACGCCGCTCGAGGACCGCTTCGAGGCCGGCGCACAGGGCGAGCGCGCTCTTGCCGGTCCCGGCCCTCCCGCCGAGGGAGACGATGCCGATCTCTGGGTCGAGGAGTAGATCGAGGGCGATGCGCTGCTCAGCACTGCGCCCGTGCAGGCCGAAGGCCTCCCGGTCGCCACGGACCAGGCGCACCCGCTTCTCCGGCGTGACTCGGCCGAGGGCGCTGCCGCGATCGGAGACGAGCACCAGTCCCGTGTGGCAAGGCATCTCGCGGGCGGCGTCGAGGTCGACGACGGTCTCGTCGTACAGCGCATCGAGCAGGTCGGCGGCGACCTCGACCTCCGCCATGCCGGTCCACCCCGACTCCACGACGAGTTCGGCGCGGTACTCCTCGGCGGCCAAGCCCACGGAGGAGGCCTTGACCCGCATGGGGAGGTCCTTGCTCACGAGCACCACGTCGTGGCCGTCCGCGGCGAGATTGCGGGCCACCGCCAGGATGCGCGTGTCATTGTCGCCGAGCTGCAAGCCGCCGGGGAGCGACGACAGGTCGGTGTGGTTGAGCTCGACGCGGATGCTGCCGCCGGCCTCTCCCACCGGGATCGGCTCGTCGAGGCGCCCGTGGCTCACCCGCAGGTCATCGAGCAGCCGCAGCGCTGACCGGGCGAAGTAGCCGAGCTCAGGGTGCGTGCGTTTGGCCTCGAGTTCGGTCACCACGACAACGGGCACCACGACCTCGTGCTCGTCGAATCGCAGCAGTGCGTGCGGATCCGACAGGAGCACGGAGGTGTCGAGGACGAAGGTGCGGCGGGCGGGTGCGTCAGGGGCGGCCGTGCCGCCTCGCTGAGCCTGGGTGCGGCTGCGCGCAGCGGGCACGAGTTCTCCTCGTCGTACGCCGCGTCCCGGCAGGTGGCCTGAGCCCCCAGACCGGCAGTCACGGCGCACCGTGTCCGGCGGGTCGGCCGGGTGCCTCCCCGTACGCCGGACCCTAGGACGGCGGGTGCGCCAGTCCAGGACAACACGCCGGAGACGCAGGTGAAGAACAGTGAAATCCGGGGCGCATGTGGTTCACGTCCGCGCGCGGCTCACCGACCGGGCGCAATTGTGCGGCTCAGGTCGAGTGGAATCGATACTCAGCCGGCCAATTGCCGGCGACGGAGCACTTCCGTTGCCGGCGACGGCCAATTGCCGGCGACGGAATCCTCCCTAGGCGCCGTAGCGGCGCTGGCGGGCGGCGTAGGCGCGCATCGCCCGCAGGAAGTCGACGTGCCGGAAGTCCGGCCAGTAGGCCTCGCAGAAGTAGAACTCCGAGTGGGCGCTCTGCCACAGCAGGAACCCGGAGAGCCGCTGCTCGCCCGACGTGCGGATGACGAGGTCGGGGTCGGGCTGGCCGCGGGTGTAGAGGTGCTCGGCAATGTGCTCGACGTCGATCATCGAGGCGATGTCCTCGACCGATGTGCCCTCCTTCGCGTGCTCCGTGAGCAGCGAGCGCACGGCATCGACGACCTCGCGACGACCGCCGTAGCCCACCGCGACGTTGACCAGGATGCCGTCGGTGTCAGCGGTGGATTCCGCCGCCTGCTTGAGCAGTCGCGCGGTGCGATCAGGCAGGAGGTCCAGAGCACCCACGGGGTGAATGCGCCACCGCCCGGTCTCGGCGAGCCCGGTCACCGTCTCCTCGATGATCGCCTGCAGCGCGGCGAGCTCGGGCTCGGGCCGAGAGAGGTTGTCGGTGGAGAGCAGCCAGAGAGTGACGACCTCGACATCGGCCTCCTCGCACCAGCCGAGGAACTCCACGATCTTGGCCGCTCCCGCGCGGTGGCCCACGTCGCTGGCCGACCCCTGGCTCGTCGCCCAGCGCCTGTTGCCGTCAAGGATGACCCCGACGTGCCGGGGTCTGCGGTCCGGCGGGATCTGGCGCAGCAGCCGACGCTCGTATGCGCCGTAGAGGACGTCGGTCAGACCCACCCGGACAGGCTAGTCCGAGGTCGGCCTTCCGCGGGCGCCGACGCGAGCAGCGAGTGCCTCCTCCGTGGTCACGGGAGCATCGCAGGTGAACTGGCGACACACGTATGCCGCGGGGGAATCGCCCACGAGCGGTCGGTCACGCAGGAGGGGTACGTCGGTGCGGCCCGACAGGGTCGGCTCGGCGGGCGGCCCCACGGCCACGACGAGGCCGGGAGCCGTGCCCATGAGCGCGACCCGGTGCAGCTCGCGCGTCCGCGGGTCGTCCGCCGGGCCGACCACGGCCACCTCGCGTGGCCCGTCGATCAAGGCTTCGGCGGCGGCGAGCCCCCAGCCCACCCCCCGCGGAGCGCGCGCCGCCAGGGCCGTGACGATCCCCAGTGCGCGCTCCGCCGCGACGCGATGCTCGGTCACCCCGGTGTACGCCGCATACGTCAGCAGGGCCTGCGCAGCAGCGAGCCAGCCCGATGGCGTGGCGTTGTCGGCTGGATCGCGCGGTCGCAGCACAAGCTGCTCCGCATCATCGGCGGTGTCGAAGAATCCCCCCTCGCCATCGCTGAAGTGCGCGAGCACGACGTCGAGGAGGATCCCGGCGAAGGCGAGCCACTCCTCCTCCCCGGTGACGGCGTAGAGCGCGAGGAAGCCCTCGGCGACATCGGCATAGTCCTCAAGCACGGCGTCGGTGGAGCCTGCGCGCCCATCGCGGGAAGTGCGCACGAGTCGATCGCCGTCCTGGCCCGGCGGGCCGGTCACGCCGTCCCTGTCGGGCTGCCCCGCGCCGAGATGGACCGCCAGCAGCAGGTCGGCCGCACCGCGCGCGGCGTCGACCCACTCGGGCTCGTCGAGGAGTGCACCGGCCTCCGCCAGCGCAGCGATGGCCAGGCCATTCCAGGCGGCCACGACCTTGTCATCACGCCCGGGCGGCACCCGCAACGCACGCGCGTCGAAAAGCTGGCGGCGGAGGCGAGCCCACCGCTCGGCATCGCCCGGGTCGCGCAGCATCTGGAGCGTCGACGCACCGTGCTCGAAGGTCCCCGCGGACGTCACCTCGAGCAGTGCGGCAGCCCAACGGCCGTCGTCCTCGCCAAGCACCTCGATGAGTTGATCCGGCGTCCAGGCGTAGAACTTGCCCTCGACGCCTTCGCTGTCGGCATCCCACGCGGCAGCGAAGCCGCCCTCGGGGGTGCGCATATCGCGCAGGAGGAACTCCGCCGTCTCGCGCACGATGCGCTCGGCGAGTGGGTCGCCGGTCGCGCGCCACCAGTGGAGATAGACGCGCAGGAGTAGCGCGTTGTCGTAGAGCATCTTCTCGAAGTGCGGCACGACCCAGGAGTCGTCGACGGAGTATCGCGCGAATCCGCCGCCGAGCTGGTCGTACATCCCGCCACGTGCCATCGCCTCGCACGTGCCCTGCACCATGGCCAGAGAATCGTTGGGGCCCTGCGGGTCGGCAGAGCCGCCCCTGGCGGGCTTGCCGGTGCGGGCGGCGTGGCGGAGCAGGAATTCCAGCACCATCGACGGAGGGAACTTCGGAGCGCGACCGAAGCCACCGCGCGTGATGTCGTAGGACTGGCGCAGCGCCACGACCGCCGCATCAAGGTCAGCTGCGGAGGGAGGGGTGCCCTCGGACGAGACAGCCCGCTCGCGCTGCTCCAGCGCCTTGGTGATCCGCTCAGCCGCGCCGGCCACCTCGTCTCGTCGGTCGCGCCATGACTCGGTGATGGCCGTGAGCAACTGGGGGAATGACGGCATGCCGTGCCGTGGCTTCGGTGGGAAGTAGGTGCCGGCGTAGAACGGCCTGCCGTCTGTATCCGCGAAGACACTCATCGGCCAGCCACCGTGACCGGTGAGTGCGACGGTGGCGTCCATGTAGACGGAGTCGACGTCGGGGCGCTCCTCCCGGTCGACCTTGATGCTGACGAAGTTGTCGTTGAGCAACTGCGCGATCGCTTCGTCCTCGAAGGACTCGTGGGCCATGACGTGGCACCAGTGGCATGCGGAGTAGCCGACGGAGATGAAGACGGGCACCCCGCGACGCCGCGCCTCGGCGAAGGCCTCCTCGCCCCACTCCCACCAGTCGACGGGGTTGCCGGCGTGCTGCTGGAGATAGGGAGAGGTGCAGTTGGCGAGGCGGTTGGCCATGGGAGGAGTCTGCCCCGTGCGCCGACCACCTGCGGAATACCCCACCACTGCGGTTGCGCGAGTAGCCGAGATCC
>Ga0169931_10006422_pt1 | contig 17716 bp, 12 predicted proteins | sample Kivu_15m_20L_FD_129675 | JGI IMG/M metagenome (GOLD analysis project Ga0169931, IMG submission 129675) | Freshwater microbial communities from Lake Kivu, Western Province, Rwanda to study Microbial Dark Matter (Phase II) - Kivu_15m_20L... | ecosystem: Environmental > Aquatic > Freshwater > Lake...
GGGCCGAGCCGGTGACCAGCACGCGCGGGCCCGCGGGCACCGCGGCGGCGCGCTCAGGCGGCGATGCCATGGGCGAACACCACCACCAGCCCGGCAACGGCCGCCGCCAGGCTCTTCCACCACTGCCCCGATACCCCGATCAGTGCGAAGCTGAGCAGCCACAGGCCCACCAGCAGCTTGGCGGCCGCGGCCAGCGCCAGCAGCGGCGCGTCGGCCAGCGCCAGCAGCGCCGGGTTGGCCACGAAGCCCAGCGGGATCACGAACAGGCCCAGGCCGATCCGCATCGCCTGGCCTGCCACCGTGAGCCAGGGGGCGCCGGCGATGCCGGCGGCCACGAACACCGTGCCGCACACGGGTGGGGTGATGGTGCACAGCAAGGCGTACCAGAACACGAACAGGTGGGCGTGGAGCGCCGGCAGGCCGAGCTTCTCGAGCGCCGGGCCGGCCACCGCGATGCAGATCAGGTAGGCGGCGGTGGTGGGCAGCTCCATGCCCAGCACCAGGCAGGCCAGCGCGGTGAGCAGCAGCGCCACCCACAGCCGGCCGCCCGACAGCTGCAGGATCAGCGAGGTGATCTTCACGCCCAGGCCGGTGATGTTGAACACCCCCACGATGATCCCGGCGCAGATGATGATCGCGGCGATCAGCGCGATCTGGCGCGCCGCGTCGACCAGGCCCACCCGGAACCGGCTCCACCACACCGAGGGCGAGAGCCGGTTGGACTCGCTCACGTAGAGCAGCAGGACCACGGTGGTGGCGGCCGCGGTCATCGCCGACAGCGCGGGCGAATAGCCCAGCACCATCATCATGCCGATCAGCGTGGCCAGCGGCGCGAGGAAGAAGGGCACGGTGCGCGCCACCACCGACCAGCGCGGCATCTGGTCGGCCGGCAGGGGGGCGAGGTCGAAGCGCAGCGCGAAGAAGTGCACCCCGATCCAGGCCACCGCGAAGAACACCAGTGCCGGCAGCAGCGAGGCGATCGCGATGTCGGTGTACTGGACCCGCAGCAGCTCGGCCATGATGAACGCGCCGGCGCCCATCACCGGGGGCATGATCTGGCCGCCGGTGGAGGCCACCGCCTCGGTGGCGGCGGCGAACGGCGGCGGATAGCCCATCCGCTTCATGGCCGGGATGGTGATCGCCCCCACCGAGGCCACGTTGGCGCTGGCCGACCCCGAGATCGTGCCGTACAGGGCCGAGGCGAGCACCGACACCTTGGCCGCGCCGGCTCGGAACGGGCCCGCCAGCCGGGTGGCCAGCGACATGAAGCCGGTGCCGGCCTCGCCCGCGGTCACGAACGCACCGAGGATCATGAAGGGCACGATCAGTTCGATCGACGCGACCGTGAGCGCCCCCCACAGGCCCGACTCGGCCAGCACCAGGTTGCCCAGCAGGTAGTCGATGGGCACGCCGGCGTGCCCGATCGAGGCCGGCAGGTGCTCGCCCACCAGCGCGTACAGCAGCACCACCAGCGCCACCGCGGGCAGCACCGGCTGCACCGCCCGGCGGGCCATCTCCAGGACCACCAGCAGCAGCGTGATCGCCAGCGCGTACTGCAGCCAGCTGCCGTTGAGCGAGCCGTACTGGTCGGCGAGCCGGGTGTGGTGGGCGATCAGGTAGCCGGTGGCGGCCAGCCCCAGCAGCGCCATCACCCAGCCGGTGGCGCGGTGCCCGCGGCCACCGCCGGTGGCGAACAGGAACACCCAGGGCAGCGAGACCGCCAGGTGCAGCGGGCGGGCCACCAGCGCCGGCAGCAGCCCGCCGAAGATCAGCCAGACGTGGGCGCCGACGGTGAGCGCCGCGAACGCCAGCAGCAGCGCCGGATGCCGCAGGCGGCCGCTCACGGCCGCGCGCTGCCGTCGCTGGTCACTGCATCGAGGCCGGCACGGTCACGCCGATCTCGCGGTAGTAGCGCAGCGCGCCGGGGTGCAGCTTCGTGCCCGCGAAGGCGCCGATCTGGTCGGGCTTGACGGCCGCCCAGAACGCGTTGGTCTTGGCCATCTCGTCGCGCTTGGCCCAGAACTGCCGGGTGACCGTGTAGGCGGTCTGGTCGTCCGTCTTCGTGGTGGTGAACATCCCCACCGGCATGCCCACCGTCTGGACGTCCCGGTCGACGCCCTTGTAGGTGCCCGCGGCGATGGTCACCGGGCTGGACAGGGGGTCGCGATCGACCAGGGTCTTGAGCTGCCCGGCCGAGAACGACAGCAGCTTGATGGGCGTGGTGGTGGCCAGCTCGACCACCGCCGGGGTGGGATGCGAGCTGCAGGTGGTGTAGCCGACCACCTGGCGGTTGCGTAGCGCGTTGGTCGCGCCCGAGATCTCGGTCTCGACCAGGTCGAGCTTGCCCTCGAGGCCGAGCTCCTTGAGGATCGCCTTGGTGCGGCCGTCGCAGAAGGTGCCGCGGCCACCGGGGATGAACTTCTTGCCGGCCAGGTCGGCGAAGCTGTCGACGCCGGCGTCGGCGCGGACCACGAAGTGGACGGTCACGGGGGGCATCACGAACAGCGTGCGGGTCTGGTCGTGGCCGGTCTCGCCCTCGAACGGCTTCTGGCCCTTGCGGGCGGCGTCGAGCAGGTTGGGCGGCGTGGTGAACATGAAGTTGCCGGGGCGGCGGGGCGCTTCCTTCACGTTCTGGACCGAGCCCTGCGACTCCTCGATGGTCGCCACGATCTGGCCGTTGGTGGCGGCCTTCAGCGCCTCGCCGATCTGCACGATGGCCACGTAGTAGCTCGACGAGGAGGCGGCCGACTTGATGGTGACCCGCGTCTGCGCGTGCGCGAGCGGGATTGCGGTCAGGAGGACGGCGGCTGCCGCCAGCATCGGGAAGATCTTCACGGGGAGTCTCCGGTTCGTCTCTTGGACCGTCGCGCTGGCGACGGGGGCGCCCGGCGGTCGGTCCCGCCGTGGTCGGGCATCATAGCCGAGCTGCCGGCGGGCCGCGGCGCCGCGTTCCGCTCGCGCCGCCGCGGCCGTGCGCCGGTGCTACCCTGCGGCGCAGGAGACCCCATCCGATGAGCGACCCATCCGCCCCCCCGACCGACCCGGCGTTCACCCTCGAGCCGCTCGCCGACGGCGCGGTGTTCACGATCGAGCGACCCGCCAAGCTCAACGCCCTGACCCGCGCGGTGCTCGACGGGCTCGCGGGCGCGATCGACGAGCTCGAGGCGCGCGGTGCCCGGCTGCTGATCGTCACCGGCCGCGGCGACCGGGCCTTCTGCGCCGGCACCGACCTGGCCGAGCTGCAGGGCCTGGACTCGGCGGCCCGGATGGCCAAGACGGCGAGGGCGCGCGAGCTGCTGGTGCGGCTGTCGCGCTCGCGCCTGGTCAGCGTCGCGGCGCTCAACGGCCTGGCCTACGGCGGCGGGCTCGAGCTGGCGATGGCCTGCACGCTGCGGATCGCCGCGCCCCAGGTGTCGGTGTCCCTGCCCGAGATCCGGCTCGGGCTGCTGCCGGCCTACGCGGGCACCCAGTTCCTGCCGGCGCTCGTGGGTGCCTCGCGGGCGCTCGAGATGATGCTGACCGGCCGCGCGGTGCCGGCAGCCGAGGCGCATGCGATCGGCCTGGTGCACCGGCTCGCACAGGCCGACGCCCCGCTGCTCGGCCAGGCGCTCGAGTTCGGCCGGGAGGTGGTGCGCTTCAGCCCCGGCGCCATCTCGGCGATCCGCGCCTGCGTGGCCGCGGCCGGGCCCGCGGTGACCGATGCCGGCCTGGCGGTGGAGGATGCACAGGTCCGGGCCCACTTCGACACGCCCGACGCGCGCGAGGGCGTGGCCGCGTTTCTCGAGAAGCGCCCGGCGCGCTTCGGGCCGGGCTGAGCGGGCACCCGCGGGGCTGCGCCCGCCGCCGGCCCCGCCCGCCGCTCAGGCGCCCGGGGCGGCCACCCGGTGGCGAGCCTTCGCACGCGACCCGATCGCGTCCCAGTCCCAGTCGATGCCGTTGTCCGGCGCGTCCAGATCGCCTCGATGTCGTTGGCGTCGCGCCCGAGCCGGCGCAGCGCCAGGTGGTCGGCCAGCAGCGCGATCACCGAGGAGCCGCCGGTGCCGATGGTGTCGCTGTAGCCGGTGCCCTGCGAGCCGGCGTCTGCGGTGAGCCGCACGATCGGGATCTGCCGGGTCACGAAGGACTGGATCGCGTCGGAGCGCGGCACCTTCGGGGGCAGGTCGACCCGCAGGAGTGCGACGCGGACGAGGCGGGGCACGGGGTCTCCGGGGGTTCGGTCGTGGGTCAGGGTCATCCGGCGGGCGCGGCGGCGCCGTCGAGCGTTCGCCACATCACCACCTTGTCGAGGAAGCGGTCGCCGACGCGGACCGCCATCGGCTCGGTGCCGCAGCGTACAAAGCCGCAGCGGGCGTACAGGCGCTCGGCAGCCCGGTTGCCTTCGGTGACCGTCAGGCGCACCGCCACCATGCCGTCGGCGGCGCGCAGGTCGGCCAGCACCGCCTCGACCAGCGCCCGGCCGAGGCCGCGGCCGCGGGCCGGCGCCGCCACCGCCATGCCGAACAGCTCGCCGCGGTGGCGGGTGCGCGCGCGCGGGTCGCGCTGCCAGCCGGCCGCGCCCACCAGCGACTCACCCTCCAGGGCACCGACCACGCGCTGGTCCGAATCGGGCGACAGGCGCCAGGCCCACCAGTCGGCCGGCTGCGCGGCCCGCTCCTCGAAGCTGGAGGTGAACGCGTCGGGATGGTCGCGATAGGCGTCGAGCATCAGCGCCCGGTAGCGCGGCGCGTCTTCGGGCCGCAGGCGGCGGATCGGCATGCCGCGAAGGATAGCGCGCCGCGGTCGGCAGACGGGGCTGCCGGCGGTCCCGCGCGCCGGCTGGCGCGACCGGCGCCGAGGGGCTAAGCTGCGGCGACCCACCCGAACGACCGCCGGCGTCCGGGCGCGGACGGTCCGGCTGCCGAGAGAGAGGAAAGCATGGTGTCGATCGACCGAGTCAGGGCGATGGTGCTGTCGCCGCGCACCGAGTGGCCGAAGGTCGAGGCCGAGGGGGCCGACACCACCGCCCTGCTGCGCGACTACCTCGCCTGGATCGCGGCGGTACTGGCCATCGCCACCTTCATCGGCTTCTCCATCGTCGGCTTCGGCGTGCTCGGTACCACGGTGCGGATGTCGATCGTCGGCGGGCTGGTCAACGCGGTGCTCAGCGTGCTGCTGACCCTGGTGATCGCGTTCGTGCTCGCGAAGGTGGCCGCCGCGCTGGCCCCCCGGTTCGGGGGGCGCGACGACTTCGGCAGCGCCCTGAAGCTGGTGGTCTACGGCAGCACCGCGGCGCTGGTGTCGGGGGTGGTCTATGTGCTCCCGTTCCTCGCGCCGCTCGCCATGCTCGGCTCGCTCTACAGCATCTACGTGGTGTACCTGGGCGTGCCGGTGCTGATGCGCGTGCCGTCCCAGCGCAGGCTCGCCTACACCGCAGTGCTGGTGGTCTGCGGCTTCGCAGTGGGGGTCGTCGCCGGGCTCGTCTCGGCCGCGATCGGGCCCTCGGTCCCGTCCTGACGGCCGGCGGCCGGGCCGCCCGCGCCCGCCTGCGCCGCCCCCTTTGCACGGTCCGCCTGCGCGCCAAGCGGTCGCCCATGGCGCGTCAACTGCCGTTCGTCGGCTGAACGGTGACGTTCGTCACGGACCGGCCGGCGGCCGGTTCCTAGCATGGCCCTGCGATCGCATTCCGGACGCCGCCGCCCGAGCCGCGCGGGGTCCGGTGTCCGGTTCCGTGCCCGCAGTCACGGGTCGGGCAGGCCGTCGGTCGCACCTCCTGACTTCGCGTCGAGCGGACCATGCGTGCAGCCCTTCGTTCCCGTGCCCTCCGTGTCCTGGCCGCCGTTGGCGCGTCGATCCTGCTCGCGTCCTGCGGGACCGAAGAGGCCGACCCCGACGGGCTGGCGCAGCGTCAGGCCGCGCAGGACGCGGTGGCCAATCCGGCCGATCTGCAGATCCGCCGCAAGGCACTCGAGCCCGCGGTGGCCAGCCTGGCCCGGTGGAGCGCGCCGGTCTCGCTGCCGCTGGTGCCGGTGTCGATGGCGAACCTGCCCGACGGCAAGGTGCTGCTGTGGTCGGCCGAGGAGCGCTTCTCGTTCGGGGCGGCGGTGGGGCGCACCTACACGATGACCTTCGACCCGGCCACCGGCCGTGTCTCCGAGCGCACGGTCACCGAGACCGGCCACAACATGTTCTGCCCCGGCACGGCCTACCTGGCCGACGGGCGGCTGCTGATCAACGGCGGCATCAGCGCCGCCAACACCAGCCTGTTCGACCCCGCCACGGCCACCTGGAGCCGCGGCGCCAGCATGAACATCGCCCGCGGCTACAACGCCAGCACGCCGCTGCAGGACGGCGGCGTGCTGACGCTGGGCGGATCCTGGAGCGGCGGCTCGGGCAACAAGCACGGCGAGGTCTGGACGGCCGCCGCCGGCTGGCGCCGCCTGTCGGGCGTGCCGGTGACCCCGTTCCTGCAGGCTGGCGGCAGCTGGGGCGGCGACTCGCACATGTGGCTGATCCCGGCCGGCAACGGGCGGGTGCTGCACGCCGGGCCGCAGGTGAACATGGCCTGGATCGACCCGACCGGCAACGGCTCGGTGCTCGGGGTCGGCCGGCGCGGCGACGACGCGAACGCGCTGACCGGCATCACCGTGATGTACGACCGCGGCCGCATCCTGAAGGCCGGCGGCTTCAGCGACGTGGGCGGCGACAACACCTCGAGCCGCGCCGCCTACGTGATCGACGTGAGCGCCGGCGCCACCACCCGCAAGGTGGGCGCGATGAACTACGCGCGCGCCTTCCACAACAGCGTGGTGCTGCCCAACGGCCAGGTGGTGATCGTGGGCGGGATGACCCGCGTGATCGGCTTCTCGAACGATTTCGCCGTGCTGCCGGCCGAGATCTTCGATCCGGTGAGCGAGACCTTCACCACGCTGCCGGCGATGCGCACGCCGCGCAACTACCACAGCGTGGCGATCCTGCTGCCCGACGGGCGCGTGATGTCCACCGGCGGCGGCCTGTGCGGCGTGAACTGCGCGGCCAACCAGCCGAACCACGAGATCCTGTCGCCGCCCTACCTGTTCAACCGCGACGGCTCGCCCGCCGCTCGTCCCGCGATCACCAGCGCGCCGGCCACCGTGCGCCTGGGCAACCGGGTGCGGGTGAACGCCGACAGCAGCGTGGTCGCGTTCGCGATGGTGCGGCTGTCCTCCACCACTCACACGGTCAACAACGACCAGCGCCGGATGCCGATCCCGTTCCGCACGGTGAGCCCGGGCGTGTTCGAGCTCGAGATCCCCTCCAACCCCGGCGAGCTGCTGCCCGGCGACTGGATGCTGTTCGCGATGAACGGGAAGGGCACGCCCTCGATCGCGCGCACGGTCCGCGTGTCGCTGAACGGCGCCCCGGTGCTCGCCAACCCTGGCGACCAGGCCGGCGCGGCCGGCGCTGCCGTGGCGCTCCCGATGCGCGCCACCGACCCGGCCGGCCGCCCGCTCACCTGGTCGGCGCAGGGCCTGCCCCCGGGCACCGCGATCAACGCCGCGACCGGCCAGGTCAGCGGCACCCCGTCGGCCGCCGGCCGCTACGTGACCACGGTGTCGGTCGGCAACGGCCTGCACACGGTCAGCACCTGGTTCGTCTGGAACGTCAGCGCCACCGGCGCGGTCCGCCACCTGCGGCTGGAGGCGCTGTCGGAGGTCAACGGCAACCCCTGGGCCTCGGTGGCCGAGCTCAACGTGCTCGACGCCAACGGCGTGGCGCTGCCGCGCACCGGCTGGGTCGCGACCGCGAGCAGCCAGGAGCCGAGCGACGGCGGGCCGGCCCGCGCGATCGACGGCGCGAACGGCACGATCTGGCACACCCAGTGGCGGACCGCGAATCCCCGGCACCCGCACTGGCTGCAGGTGGACATGGGCTCGGCGCGCACGGTGAGCGCGGTCCGCATCCTGCCCCGGCAGGACGGCGTGGCCAACGGCTCGATCGCGCAGTACCGCCTGTGGGCCAGCGTGGACGGCGTCAACTGGGGGGTGCCGCTGTCGCAGGGCGATCTCTCGGTGCAGGGCGGGCCGGCGGTGGAGAAGACCATCACCCTCTCCAGCAACCGGGCGCCGGCCTGGGGCGCGATGCCTCGCCCCGTGCTGACCCGTGGCGTCGCTGCGAGCATCCCGCTGCGGGCCACCGACCCCGACGGCGACGCGATCACCTATTCGGCCACCGGCCTGCCGGCCGGTCTCTCGATCGATCGCACCAGCGGCACGGTGTCGGGCACGCCCACGGTGTCGGGCGACTTCACCGCCACGGTCATCGCCACCGACGCGCGCGGTGCGGCCGCGAGCGCCTCGCTGGTCATCGGCGTGGACGAGCCGCCCCTGGTGATCGACCCGGTGCAGACCAGCCCCGCCACCGCGGGCACGCAGGTGACCTGGACCGCCCGCGCCAGCGGCGGCACCGGCTTCACCTACCGGTGGAACTTCGGTGACGGCACGCCGGTCACGCCGTTCTCCTCGTCGCCGAGCGCCTCCCACACCTATGCGGCGCCCGGCGCGTACACGGTGACCCTCACCGTGCGCAACGCCGCCGGCGTCACCGCCACCCAGACCTTCACCCAGCAGGTCAACGCGCCGGCCACCCGGGGCGCGGCGGCAGCGTCCTCGAACCTGGCGGTGGAACCGCGCACGGCGGGCGAGCGGGTCTGGGCGGTCAACCCCGACAACGACAGCGTGGCGGTGATCGAGGTGGCGACCCGTCGGCGGGTGGCCGAGATCGCGGTCGGCCGTGCGCCGCGGGCGCTCGCGATCGCGCCCGACGGCCGGGTCTGGGTGTCGAACCGCGATGCCGCCTCGCTGTCGGTGATCGATCCGGCCGCGCTGCGGGTGGTGGCCACCCATGCGCTGCCGGCGGGCTCCCAGCCCTACGGCATCGTGTTCGGCGCCGACGGCCGTGCCTACGTGGCGCTCGAGGCCTTCGGGGTCCTGGCCCGCTACGACGCGAACGGCGTGGCCCGCGGCAGCGTGCAGGTGGGCGCCTCGCCCCGGCACCTGGCGATCACCGCCGACGGCGCGCGGGTGCTGGTGTCGCGCTTCGTGACGCCGCCGCTGCCGGGCGAGTCGACCCGCAACGTCCGGACCACCGACGCCAACGGCGATCCGGTGGGCGGCGAGGTGGTGGTGGTGGGCACCGCCAACCTGGCCGTGCAGCGCACGATGGTGCTCGCCCACAGCGACCGGCCGGACACCAGCATCGCGGGACGCGGCGTGCCGAACTACCTGGGCGCGCCGGCGATCTCGCCGGACGGGCGCAGCGCGTGGGTGCCGTCCAAGCAGGACAACGTGCGGCGCGGTGCGCTGCGCGACGGCAACCCGCTCGACTTCGTCAACACCGTGCGGGCGATCAGCTCGCTGCTCGACCTGGGCACGTTCCGCGAAGTGGCCGACGCCCGTGTCGACCACGACAACTCGAGCGTCGCCTCGGCCGCGGTCTACCACCCGAGCGGCCGCTACGTGTTCGTCGCGCTGGAGACCAGCCGGCACGTGGCGGTCATCGACGCGGTCAACCGGCGCGAGCTGACCCGGGTCAGCACCGGCCGGGCGCCGCAGGGGGTGGCGCTGTCGCCCGACGGCCAGCGCCTGTTCGTCCACAACTTCATGGACCGCATGGTGGGCGTCTACGACATCGCGCAGCTGGTGGCCAGCGGCGCCACCCAGCTGCCGCTGCTGGGCAACGTGCGCACCATCGCCACCGAGCGGCTCGCGGCGAACGTGCTGCGCGGCAAGCGGTTCTTCTACGACGCCCGCGACGACCGGCTGGCGCGCGACGACTACATGAGCTGCGCGAGCTGCCACAACGACGGCGGCCACGACGGACGGGTCTGGGACCTGACCGGCTTCGGCGAGGGCCTGCGCAACACCATCAGCCTGCGCGGCCGGGCCGGGATGGGCCACGGCCGGCTGCACTGGAGCGCCAACTTCGACGAGGTGCAGGACTTCGAGGGCCAGATCCGCGCGCTGGCGGGCGGCACCGGCCTGATGACCGACGCGCAGTTCAACACCGGCACGCGCCGGCAGCCGCTGGGCGACCGCAAGGCCGGGGTCAGTGCGGACCTCGACGCGCTGGCCGCCTACGTGGGCTCGCTGACCCGCGTGGACCCCTCGCCGTACCGGGGCCCCGGGGGCGCGCTGACCGCCGAGGCGCAGGCCGGCGAGGCGGTGTTCCAGCGGCTGGGCTGCGCCAGCTGTCACGGCGGCAGCGCCTTCACGAACAGCGCCACGCTCGCGCCGCAGTCGATCGGCACGATCCGCCAGCCGGGCAGCGGCCAGCGGCTGGGCGCGCCGCTGACCGGCATCGACCCGCCGACCCTGCGCGACGTCTGGGCCACCGCGCCGTACCTGCACGACGGTTCGGCACCGACCCTGCACGCAGCGATCCTCGCCCACCAGGGGCTGACGGTGAGCGACGCCGACCTCGAGCGGCTGGTGCGCTACGTGGCCGAGATCGGCGACGGCCCGGCGCCGGCGGCCGAGGCCCTGGGCCTGCGGGCCGAGTACTTCATCGGCATCGTGCCGGGTCAGGGCGCGCCCGCGGTCGTGCGCAACGAGGCGGTCGACTTCGACTGGGGGACCGGCGCGCCCGCCGGCATGCCCGCCGACCGGTTCTCCGTCCGCTGGACGGGCTCGGTCATTGCGCCCGCCACCGGCACCTACCGGTTCCAGACGGTGTCGGACGACGGCGTGCGGCTGTGGGTGAACGGCCAGCGGGTGATCGACAACTGGACCCTGCACCCGCCCACCACCGACACCAGCGCGGCCGTGAGCCTGGTGGCCGGCCAGCGCTACGCGATCCGGCTGGAGTACTACGAGAACTACGGCGGTGCCACCCTGCGGCTGCGCTGGCAGCGGCCCGGCCAGTCGGCCTTCGAGCCGATCCCGGCGGTGGCGCTGCGCTCGGTGACGGTGCCGGTCTCGGACCCGCCGACCGGCAGCGGCCGCGGGCTGCGTGGCGAATACTTCATCGGCATCGTGCCGGGGCAGGGCGTGCCCACGGTGGTACGCAACGAGGCGGTCGATTTCGACTGGGGGACCGGCGCGCCGGCCGGCATGCCGGCCGACTTCTTCTCGGTTCGCTGGACCGGGACGGTCCGGGCCGAGACCACCGGCACCTACCGGTTCCAGACGGTGTCGGACGACGGGGTGCGGCTGTGGGTGAACGGGCAGCGGGTGATCGACAACTGGACCCTGCACCCGCCCACCACCGACACCAGCGCGGCCGTGAGCCTGGTGGCCGGCCAGCGCTACACGATCCGCCTGGAGTACTACGAGAACTTCGGCGGCGCCACGATGCGGCTGCGCTGGCAGCGGCCCGGGCAGGCCGCATTCGAGCCGATCCCGGCGTCGGTGCTGGCGCCGCCCGATGCGGCCGCCGGCAGCCCCGGCACCGAGAGCCCGTTCGCGCCGCCGGCGCCGAACGGCACCGAGACCGCCTGCGCGGTCGAGGGCGGTACCTGCGCGATCCCCGCCGGCGTCACCGCGCTGGTCTTCTACGGTGCCAACGGCCGCTTCGCCCACCGATCGGGCGTGACCGGCTCGATCGGCTGTAACAACGCCGTGTTCGGCGATCCGATCTTCGGCACGCGGAAGTCGTGCAGCTGGCGGCCCGCGTGAGCGATCGAGGCCCTGATCGTCACGGGCCGGGCAGGTCGCGGCGCCGGAGCCCCGCGTGACGAGTCACCCCGCGCCCACCCGCGCCCGGGCACGCTGGCGGCGGCCGGCGCTGCTCGCCCTGGCGCTGCTGGGTGTGGGCATCGGGCTCGCCGCGGTCCGGGCCGTGGCCGACGCCCGCCTGCTGGCGGCGGGCGAGTCGCTGTTCGACGGCCGCGCGCCGCTGGTGGCCCGCATCGGCGGGCACGTCGATCCGCTGCCGCCGGCGGTGGTGGCCTGCGCGAACTGTCACCGGCCGGCGCCCCAGCCGGTGGGTGTGGCCCTGTCCACCGACCGCCCACAGGAGGGCGGGAACCGGCCGGCGGGGCCGGCCGTCACCGAGGGCGGCCCGGCGCGGGCCGCCCTGGCGAGCCCCGGCCCGGTGCTGCACCGCGATCTGCTGCTCGAGCCGGTGCCGCGCCGCGGCGGGCCGCCGAGCCGGTTCGACCGGGAGGCCTTCTGTCGGTTGCTGCAGTCCGGCGAGGATCCGGCCGGCGTGCTGCTGCCGCGGGCGATGCCACGGTACGATATCGGCTCCGCCGCCTGCGACGCGCTCTGGCGCTACGTCACCCGTTCATGAGCCCTGCGACCCCGAGCGCCCCCGCGGGGGGCCATCACCCGGCGCCCGGCGCCGGCCTGCCCGACCGGCGCCGGCGCGGCCTGCTGCGGCTGGCCGTCGCGGCCGGTGCGGCGCCGCTCGCGGCGCCCTTGCCCGCGCGGGCGCTCGGCCAGCACGGCCGGATCGAGCCGCCGCAGCTGCCGCCCGCGGTGGCGCTGCTGCGCGACGACGGCAGCCGCACCACGCTGGCCCGCCAGCTGGAAGGGCGCGTGACCGCGCTGCACTTCATGTTCACCGGCTGCGTGTCCACCTGCCCGATCCAGGGCGCGGTGTTCGCGCGCGTGCAGGAGACCCTCGCTTCGCGGCGGCTCGCCCGCGTGCAGCTGCTGTCGATCAGCGTGGACGCGCTGGGCGACGATCCGGGCACGCTCGCGCGCTGGCGCGAGCGGCACTCGGCCGGGCCCGCCTGGCGCGCCGCGGTGCCCACGCGGACCGACGTGGACCGGCTGACCCGCTGGGCCGGCGGCGTGCAGCCGTTCGCCGCCGACACCCATGCGACCCAGGTGCTGCTGTTCGACGACCGCGCCCGGTTCGTGTTCCGCACCACCGACCTGCCCGACCCGGCCGACGTCGCGCGGCTCCTGGTGGAGCTCGAGGCGCTGACGCGCGGCTGAAGGCCGCGCACGGCACGGCCTTCAGAGCCGCAGCAGCCGGCGCGCGTTGCCCTCGAGGATCGGGGCGTGGTGCTCCAGCGCGATGCACGGGTTGTCGGTGACGTTCGTGACCGGCTGCTCGTAGGCGATCGGGAAGCAGTAGTCGCTGCCCATCAGGATCCGGTCGGCGCCCACCTGCCGGATCAGGTAGTCGGCCACCGCGTCGGAGTAGCCGATGGTGTCGTAGTGGAACCGGCGCAGGTATTCGGTGGGCGGGTGCGCGATGTGGCGCAGGTCCTGGCGCTTCTCCCAGCCGCGGTTCAGGCGGCCCACCAGCCAGGGGAACGCGCCGCCCGCGTGCGGCAGCACGATGTCGAGCTTCGGGAAGCGGTCCATCACCCCGCCGAAGATCAGGTGGGCGGCCGCGATGGCGCTCTCGAACGGGTTGCCCAGCAGGTTGGTCAGGTAGTGGGCCTCCAGGCGGGCCGCGTCGATCACGAACACGGGGTGCAGGAACACCGGCAGGCCCAGCGCCTCGATCGCCTCGTAGACCGGGAAGAACGACGGGTCGGAGAGTTCCCGGTCGAGGATCCGGGTGGCCAGGTAGAAGCCGCGCACGCCGGGCAGCGCGGCCGCCCGCTCGACCTCGCGCAGCGCCAGGTCGGGTGCCTGCATCGGCAGCGTGGCCAGGCCCACGAAGCGGCCCGGATGCGCCTCGTGCGCCGCCACCAGGCAGTCGTTGTAGACCACCGAGAGTGCGTGGCCGTCGTCGCGCCCGGCCCAGTACAGCATGGGCTGCGACAGCGACAGCGCATGCACCGCCACGCCTTGCCCGGCCATCGCCTCCAGCCGGGCGTCCAGGTCGACGAAGCGCGGCCCCGCCGGGCCGGTGCTCACGTGCCCGTAGCGGAACTGCGGCCCCTTGCCCTCGACCTCCTTCCAGTCCAGGCCATGGCGCGGCCCGCGGCGCGAGAGTTCGCGCAGGAAGGCGTCGGGGTACCAGTGGGCGTGCACGTCGACCGGCGCGTGCACGTGCGAGTGGGCGTGGGAATCAGCGGGGCCGGACATGGGTGACCTCGGGTCAGCGGGGGGCCGGGCGCGCGGCATGGTCGGGATCCGGGCGGCGGCCCGGCCTTGACTGAGCGACTCGGTGCAATGTCACAATACCGATTTTAGCGTGATCCATCGATATCCGTGACGGTCCTGCCGGGCGCGGGCTGGCGCGCCGCGACGCAGCCAGTCATGCTGCCGACGGTCGGCCGCACGGCCGTTACCTGCGGGCGTCGATGCCCCGATCGAGCACCTGTCCCCGCCACCCCAGGAGACCCGTTCCCATGATGTCCGAAGCCGATCGCCGCAAGGCGGCCGAATCCCTGCTCGAGGCCGAGCGCACCTGCAAGCCGGTGGTGCAGCTGTCCACCACCTGGCCCGGCATCACCATCGACGATGCCTACGCGATCCAGAGCCTCGTGAACCAGCTCAAGGTGGAAGCCGGCGCCCGCGTGCGCGGTCACAAGGTGGGGCTGACCTCCAAGGCGATGCAGCTGTCCTCGCAGATCGACGAGCCCGACTACGGCGTGCTGATGGAGGACATGTTCTTCGACGACGGCGTGACGCTGCCGCACGCGCGGTTCTGCGTGCCCCGGGTCGAGATGGAGCTCGGCTTCGTGCTGTCCAAGCCGCTGCGCGGTCCGAACGTAGGCCTGCTCGACGTGCTGGCCGCCACCGAGAGGGTGGTGCCGTCCATCGAGATCATCGACGCCCGGGTCCAGAACCCGCGCAAGATCTTCGACACGGTGAGCGACAACGGCGCGGCCGCGGCGGTGGTGATCGGCGGCCGGCCGGTGCGCCCCACCGACGTGGACCTGCGCTGGGTCAGCGGGCTGCTGTACCGCAACGAGCAGATCGAGGAGTCGGGCGTGGCGGCGGCGGTGCTCGGGCATCCGGCGATGGGCATCGCCTGGCTGGCCAACAAGATCGCGCGCTTCGGCAGCCAGCTCGAGCCGGGCCACTTCACGCTCTCGGGCTCGTTCATCCGGCCGGTGTGGGCCAACCCGGGCGACACGCTGCGCGCCGATTTCGGGCCGCTGGGCAGCGTGGCGGTGCGGTTCTCCTGAAGTCGCGGCACCGTTCGCCGCCGCCCGGGGCAGGGTCAGCGCGGGCGGCGGCCCCGGCCCGGAGCGCCGCCGCGCCGCCGCGCCGCCTGCGCCGCCTGCGCCGCCTGCGCCGCCTGCGCCGCCTGCGCCGCCTGCGCCGAGGCCCGCGTCACGGGTAGAGCAGGTTCGGCAGCCACATCACCAGGCCTGGGACGAACGTCACCACCGCGAGCGCGGCCAGCAGCGGGATCATCCACGGCATGATCGCCTTCACCGTGTCCTCGAAGCCCAGCCGCGAGATCTTCGAGAGCACGAACAGCACCATCCCCACCGGTGGCGTGAGCAGGCCGATCATCAGGTTCAGCACCATGATCACCCCGAAGTGGACCGGGTCGATGCCGAGCTTGACCGCGATGGGCACCAGCACCGGCACCAGGATGGTGATGGCCGCGATGGTCTCCATGAAGCAGCCCACGAACAGCAGGAAGACGTTCACCATGATCAGGAACGTCCACGGGTTGTCGGTGACCGACAGCACCCACTGGGCGATCGCCTCGGTGACCTGGGTGGTGGTGAGCACCCAGCCGAAGATCGAGGCGGCCGCCACGATGAACAGCACCGCCGCCGTGGTCTCGATGGTTTCCAGGCTGATCTTGAGCAGCATCCGGACGCTGAGGGTGCGGTACCAGACGAAGCCGAGGAACAGTGCCCAGGCCACCGCCGCCACCGCCGCCTCGGTGGGGGTGAAGAGGCCGGAGGTCATGCCGCCGATCAGGATCACCGGCGTGAGCAGGGCCATGTAGGCCTCGAACTTCAGCAGCCGGTCGATGACCAGCACCGCCACCAGCGGCAGCCCGAACTTGTAGAGGCCGCCGAGCGACTCGTTGCTCCACAGCAGGTACATCACGTAGGCGGTCACGAGCAGGGCGGCCAACTCGCCGAACGCGCGGCCCATGCGGCCCCAGGCGAAGGCCACGTCGGCGCCGTACTTCCGCACGTGCGCGTAGTAGGCGACCATGGCCATCATGAACAGCGCCATGATCGCGCCCGGCACGAAGCCGGCCGCGAACAGCTTGCCGATGGATGCGTTGGCCTGCACGCCGTAGATCACCATGGGCAACGACGGCGGAATGATGGGGCCCAGCGTGGACGAGGCGGCGGTGATGCCCACCGCGAAGGGCACCGGATAGCCGTTGTCCTTCATCGCCTTGATCTCGATGGTGCCCAGGCCGCCGGCGTCGGCCACCGCCGTGCCCGACATGCCCGAGAACACCACCGAGCCCACCACGTTCACGTGGCCCAGGCCGCCCTTGAGCCAGCCCACCAGCGCGAGCGCGAAGTTGAAGATGCGGTTGGTGATGCCGGCCGAGTTCATCAGGTTGCCGGCGTAGATGAAGAAGGGCACCGCCAGCAGCGGGAAGGAGTCCACTCCGCCCACCATCCGGTGCACCATGGTGAGCGGCGGGATGTTGCCCGACAGCCAGATGTAGACCAGCGAGCCGATGCACATCGCGATCGCGATGGGGATCCCGGCGGTCAGGGCGGCGAGGAAGGAACCGAACAGGAGTGCGTTCATGCGGCGGTTCCCCGGTTCAGGCCTCGGTCTCGCCCGGCCGCTCGAGCAGGCTCCAGCCGCGGCGCCAGTGCCGCAGCGCCACCTGCACCGAGCGGAAGGTCATCATCGCGAAGCCCAGCGTGACCAGGCCGTAGACATAGCTCATCGGCAGGTCGACCACCGTCATGTTCAGGTTGGCCATCCGGGGCATCAGGTCGACGGACAGCCAGGTTGCATAGCCGTAGAACGCGATCCGCACCCCGTCGACCGCGGTGGACAGCACCCGGCCGGCAGCCGCGGGCAGCCATTGGTAGAGGAACTCGACGTGGATGTGCGAGTTGCGCCGCACCGCCATCGACGCGCCGAGGAAGGTCACCGCCACCAGCAGGTAGCGGGCGATCTCTTCGGTCCAGCCGGCCGAGTTCTCCAGCACGTAGCGGGTGAAGAACTGGTAGAAGACCGTGAGCCCGAGGGCGAAGAAGAAGCCGAGCGTCAGCCAGTCCTCCCAGCGGTAGCCGGAGAGGTCCACCGGCGCGTCGGTGGCGTGGATCCGGCCGGACTCGTCGAGGACGCGCTCGCCGCCGAACGGATCGTCGGGCGGCGGGGCCGTGGGGGCGGTGGTCGGCATGGCGGGCGGCATCCGGGCAGGGAGGGACGACACGAAAGAGCCGGCCCGCGGGCCGGCTCTTCCGATGGGGCGGTGCATTCAGCCGATCGTCACTTGAGGGCGACGATCCGGTCGTAGTCCTGGCGGTTGTAGCCCATGGACTCGGGGGTGACGTTCTTCAGCACCGCGTCGACGAAGCTCTGGCGGTTGACCTGGACGATGTTGATGCCCTTCTTCCTGAACTCGTCCACCAGTTCGGCCTCGCGCTTGATGATCTGCGCGGTGGCGCGCGCCGCCGCCTCCTGGGTGACCTCGGTGAAGATCTTCTTCTCGGCGTCGTTCAGGCGCGACCAGACGTGCGGCGCGATCTGCGTGACCAGCCCGTCGACGATGTGGCCGGTCAGCATGATGTGCTTCTGGACCTCGTAGAACTTCTTGGCCTCGATGGTGGTCAGCGGGTTCTCCTGCGCCTCGACCGTGCCGTTCTGCAGCGCCAGGTACACCTCGGCGAACGCGATCGGGGTGGGGTTGGCGCCGCAGGAGCGCGGCGTGGCCATGTAGGGCGGCACGTCGGGCACCC
>Ga0169931_10006423_pt1 | contig 17715 bp, 16 predicted proteins | sample Kivu_15m_20L_FD_129675 | JGI IMG/M metagenome (GOLD analysis project Ga0169931, IMG submission 129675) | Freshwater microbial communities from Lake Kivu, Western Province, Rwanda to study Microbial Dark Matter (Phase II) - Kivu_15m_20L... | ecosystem: Environmental > Aquatic > Freshwater > Lake...
AAATATAAAATGGTATTTTATAAAAGTTTAAGAAATAAAAATAAAAAAAAATAAAAATATAAATAAATAAAAAATCAAAAAATATTTTTGGTAAAAAAAAATTTGAAAAAGACCAAAATATTAATTTTAAGAGAAATTCATAATTAGCGATAAATGAAGATGTTTCTAATTTAAAAAAGTGTGGGTATAAATTATAAAATGTTAAATTTTTCATATCTTCGTACATTTGATTGAAAAATTGAAAGTCACCTTGCAAATTTTTTGTATTTATTAATATAAAAAAAATAGCGAAAAGAATTGAAAAAAAATGAATATGATAAATTTTTAAATTCACGGTAAAAATCAAATTATTTTATATGAATATATTTACTAATCGAAACTACATGTTCCCATAAATTCAAAATTTTGCTATGATCCTTTAATGTTAAAAAATTTTTATTTTTGATATATAATTCTAAAAAATTAACCCTACTATCTTCTACTTGATTTTTTATAGATTTTTTTTTAAAAGGGGAAATAGCTTTATATATCATCTTATTATTTAATTTTATTAAAAATTCATTTTTTGCGTTAATATTTAATTTTAAATTAAAATTAATCTTGCCTTTTTTGAATACTGCATACCAATTTTTTTCCTTTTCTTTTATTATCCCTATTGACGACGAATAACACTTTAATTTTAAAAAACTAAATAATGCTATAAAATGAATACCATAAAATGAAATTATACCGCCACCCTTTTTATAATTATTCTTCCATGAGTTTCGCTTAAATGTTATTGATTTATAATTCCATATTATATCAACTTTACAATTTTTATTAAGTTTTGATATTTTTTTAAACCAAGAAGTAAAAAAAAATAAATATCCTACAGAAAATTTTAATTTTTTCTTTTTTAAAATTTGTATTAATTTTTTTGATTTAAATGAATTTTCCGCTAATGGTTTTTCTAAAAATAAAAAAGGACGACATTTTAAATGTCTTATAAAATTATATTGATCTTCTGGTCTTCTAGCAAATATAATCTCATCGAATAAATTTAGATTTGCATTCTTCAAAAAATTTACATTAGATATATATTTTTTTAAATCTACTCTTTTTGATAAAAAATTTTTGTATTTTCTAGGTAAATATACTTTTTTTTTTAGTTTCAACAAGGCTGGCAAATATCCATATAATCCAAAACCTGACCCTAAAACTAAACTTTTTTTTAACATTACAAAATATTAATAATTTTACCTTTGTAATTTAGCTTTTGCATATAGTTCTTAATTTCATTCTTAATATGCCAGCTAAAATTAATTAATAATTTTTTTTTATTTATAATTTGTTTGTCAGAAATAATTTTTATATCCGTACCAGGTACATAATATCCAATTTTTTTACTTCCATGCTTTTCATAAATATTTGATATATGTTGTGAGTTTAATTCTAAAAGATTTATTATTAATGAAGCCCTAGCTGGATAGGATTTAGCTTGAACAGGTCCGTGCAGTTTATTGATTTTTTTAAAAAATTTTTTTTTATTTAAAAACCAGTTTTTTAGTTTTTTTTTGAATATAATTAAATTTTTATTTATTAATATTTTTTCTCTCTTTAAAAATAAATTAAGTTTTTTTCTTACCACAACATCATTTTTATCTTCTTTTACTTTCATAAAAATTCTAACATTTCCACCATACCTTTTTGGAAATTCATATTTAAATAAATTCATGTTTAATTGTTTTGATATATTATAAAACGAATTTAAACTATATGTTCTTAAATGCTCATGATAAAAAGTATCAAACTGAAATTTTTTTAAAATTGATAATAAATAATGATTTTCAATTACTAGAATTACATTTTTTCTTTTCAGAATTAATTTTAATGATCTTAATAATTCTTTTATGTTTTCTATATGGGCAAAAACATTTGTAAAAATTACTACATCAGGATAACCAAATTTTTTTATAAATTTTTTAGCAGTAAATTCATTAAAAAAACTATTTAAGATTTTATGTTTTTTATCTGCTTCATAAGCAGCATTTGTTGGTTCTATACCATATGTTTCACAATTCTCATTTTTAAAAAAGTCTAATAGCGAACCATCATTACAACCTATATCTAAAATTTTTTTATTAGAAATTTTTTTAATATTTTTAATACTTTGAACTAAAGTTTTCATACCATTCAAAACATCTTTTGTAAATCTTGGCCTGTAATGATATTTTGAATGAAATAATTTTCTTTTATTAACAATTTTTTTTTGAAATAATGTTTGACAATTACCACAATACAAAATCTCAATCGGATATTTTTTTAATTTTAAACTTTTTTTTTTTTCTTTTTTTAAATCATCTGCTAGCGGAACTTTTCCTAGGTAGAAAGATTTTTTTAATGTTTTGTTGCAAATATCACATTTCATAAATATAAAAAAAGTTTATAAGTTTAATAAAAAAATGAAAGCTTTTATTCTTTGTGGTGGAAATGGGACAAGACTCGATGGAGAAGGAAAAATCAAGCCCAAAGCATTAGTTAAAATTGGCAATAAACCTATTCTAATTCATTTGATCAATAGTCTTATTAAAAATGATATAAAAGAATTTGTACTTTGTCTAGGATATAAAAAAAAAAAAATAATAGACTATTTTTTAAGTAAATACAAAATTTTATTTAAAAATAATGTTAGCAATAAATATCAGATAATTTCTTTAAAGTTATTTAATCAAACTGTTGTTATTCATTTTGTTGATACTGAAAAAGATTCGGGTACAGGGGGTAGAATTAAAATTGCTAATAAAATTATTAAAAATAAATATGCTTTTTTGATGACCTATTGTGATGGATTAGCAAATATAAATATTTCTAATTTAATAAAACTATATAAAAAAAAAAAAAAATTAGTTGCATTGACTGCAGTTCAGCCACAACACAGATATGGAGTTATTAAAATCAATAAATCCATAGTTACATCGATGAATAACAATAATCCAAAACAAAATATATGGATAAATGGAGGTTATTTTTTAATAAATCCGTTAGCACTCAAACTAATAAAAAATAAAAATACATTTTGGGAACAAGAGCCGTTAAACAAACTAATAAAAAGTAAAAATCTTGTTAGTTATATTCACAAAGGTTTTTGGGAAAGTATGGACACACAAAAAGATAAAATAAAACTAAATAATATCTGGAAAAAAAACAAAAATGCATGGCTATAAAGTTGATTTGGCAACTGTAATAAGTAAATATTATTTAGATAGATTATTTTGTCTTTTAAAATCTATAAAAAATTTTTCTAGTACTACGATACATATTTTATGTTTTGACAAGGAAAGTTTTGATATTTTAAAAACAATCAATAATTTAAATATAAAAATATATTCAATTAGTGAAATTTATAAATATGATAAAAATTTAAATAAAATTAATTTATCTAGAGAGTTAATTAATCAAATTATAACTACCAGACCTGTTTTTATAAAATATTTGTTAAAAAAAAAAATAAAATCGGTTTTTCTTATCGACTCGGATATTTTTTTTTATAGCGATCCTGCTAAACTTATAAAATTTAATAAAAATTTATCAATTGCTTTTTCTGAACATAATTATGCATCGGATGCTAAAGAAAAAATAAGGTTATATGGAAAATATAATGGTGGTTATGTTTACATAAAATCAGATAAATATGGAAATATATTTTTAAAGGAATGGATAATTTTATGTAAAAAATGGTGTAAGTTTGAGCCAGAAAATAATAAATTTGCAGATCAAAAGTATTTAGAAAATTTATTTGAAAAATATCAAAATCATATTTCTATAATTAAAAATCCTTGTGTTAATGCCGCCCCTTGGAATATTAAAAATATAAAATTTAAAAAAAAAAGAAATATTATCTATGCAAATGAAAAAAAATTAATTTTTTTTCATTATCATGGTGTAAAAAAATTAATTAAAAGTATTTATACTCTTGGCACGTCTAATTATAATTTTTTTTTAGAGAACAATACAAAAAAGGTTATTTACAGAAATTACATAAACCTTTTACATAAATATGAAAAATTTCAATTCAAATACTGGAAGACTGAAAATAATACGAATATAAATTATTTTAATATATTAAAATTAATAAAATACTTTAAATTACTAACAAAAAAAATTATTAATAATGACTTTGCTGCAGCATAATAATTTGCAATCAAAAATATTAAAATCGGATATTGAATATATTCATAAGAACATCAAAAAAAAATTTTTTAATAATAAAACTATTTTAATTACAGGATATATGGGCTTTATTGGTTTTGAATTATCTCAATATTTTATTAATTATTTTGAAAAACTTAGACTAAAAAAATTGTATTTAATGGACATTAAAAAAAATAATATTATTTATAAAAATAAAAGAATTGTTCAAATTAATAAAGATATTACTAAAATTAATTTAGATAAAATTTTTAAAAAAAATGAAATAAATATTATTATTCATGCCGCATCTATAGCCTCACCATATTTTTATAGAAAATATCCAATCAAAACAATAGAAAGTAATATTGATGGATTAAAAAAAATATTAAAATATTCTCAACTTAATAAAAAAACTCAGAGAGTATTATATTTTTCATCTAGTGAAATTTATGGCAATCCTGATAAAAAAAATATTCCCACGAAAGAAAGCTACAATGGAAATGTTTCATGCCTAGGACCAAGGTCTTGCTATGACGAGGCAAAAAGAATGGGTGAAACTTTGTGCTATATATTCAATAAAGAACACGATGTACAAACAAGAATAGTGCGACCTTTCAATAATTATGGTCCTGGCTTAAGTATCTATGATAAAAGATTACCCGCAGACCTTGCGAAAAATATTTTAAAAAACAAACACATTACAATATATTCTGACGGTTCACCTACAAGATCTTTTTGTTATATTTCAGATGCAATAATAGGTTACTTAAATACCTTAGCACATAAAAAATTTTGTGTATTAAATATTGGAAATAATTCAGAAGAAGTATCGGTGAAAAAATTTACTAAAATTTTTACCACAATTGCTAAAAAATATATCAATTATCAGGGGAAAATTAGCTATGTGAAGAGTAAAGAAAAAGAATATTTGACAAATAATCCAGCAAGACGGTGTCCTGATATAAATTTGGCTAAAAAAACAATCAATTTTAGTCCAAAAATAAAATTAAAAGAAGGCATTAAAAAATATTTAATTTTTTTAAAAAATGAAACTTAATATACAAATATTTGGACTTGGATTTGTTGGATTAACAACAGCACTTGCCTTCTCTAAAAAAGGATTCAAAATTCACGGAATTGAAAAAAATAAACTTAAATTAGAATTTTTAGAAAAATCAAAAATTTTTTTTCATGAACCATATCTTGAAAATCAATTAAAATATGAAAAAAAAAAAAATAACCTTACATATTCAAATAAATTTTTTCTTGAAAAAAAAAAAATAAATGTTTTTTTTATATGCGTTGGCACACCTGAAAAAAGAAACGGTAGCGCTAATATTTCTGAAATAGAAAATATTATAAAAGATACTTCAGAAGAAAATAAAGAATGTAAAATTATATTTGTTATAAAGTCCACTGTACCACCAGGGACTGTTGAGTTTTTACATAAAAAATATAATTCTAAAAATTTAGGTTTTGTTAGTAATCCTGAGTTTTTAAGAGAAGGTTATGCCTGGAAAGATTTTTTTAATTCTGGAAAAATTGTTATAGGTTATGAAAATAACTTTGAAAAAAAAGTTATAGAAAAAATATATAATAAATTTTCTGATCCAATTATATTTACATCAAATACTACAGCAGAATTTATTAAATATTTATCAAATACTTTTCTAGCGAGTATGATTAGCTTTTCAAATGAGATGACAATGTTTGCTGAAAAATTTGGAAATATTAATATTAAGGATTCATTTAAAGCAATAAAATTAGACAAGAGATGGAATGGTCATCCGTGCAATATGGCATCTTATTTGCATCCAGGAATTGGATACGGAGGCTACTGCCTACCTAAAGATGTAAAGGCTTTAAGTTTTCTTATGCAAAAATACAAAAAAAATAATTTTTTAAAAGAAGTAAATACAATTAATAATAAAATTTTTTATTATCAATTAAATAAAATTTTAAAAGATAAAAATAAAAATATTTTTATTTTAGGTCTTAGCTTTAAACCAGATAGTGATGATATAAGAAATTCAATAAGTATTAGGCTATTAGAACATCTACAATTAAATAAAGAAAAAAAAATTTTTGCATGTGATTACTTATGTTATCAAAAGGTAAAAAAAATTTTCTCAAAAAAAATCACTATTTTTAAAGAACCCATAGCTTTGAAAAACACCACTTATGTTCTTTGCACTGCCCACAAAAAATATATTAATTTTTTAAAAAAAATAAATAAAAAACAGATTTTAGACTTAAGATACTTAACTTAATTGCAAATTTTTAAAATATCCTTTTCATATTCATAGCATACCACATCTTTTTTAAATCTTGTGTTATAGGTTTTAATTCCATTTTTTCTTATCAAATTTCTATAGTTTGGCTTTTTAATCAGTAATTCGATTTTTTTAACATAATCCAGTGGATTAGAAGCTATGAGGCAATTATAATTATCTATAAGATTTGGATCTGCTTCTTTGTCAAATTTTGAACTTAAAATACAACATCCATACGCCATTCCCTCATTAAGTCTTGATCTGCTTCCTAATGGCCTCGGAGACGGAGATAAATAAATATAACTATTAATAAGCTCATAAAAAAAATTTTCTGAGTAACCAACATGATTCACGAAACTCTTTTTGTAAAGAGTTGAAAAGTCATTAATTTTTTCTGAGCCTAAGAGTCTTATTTCAATACTATCTCTTACAAAAATATTTTTTTCAATTTCAGGTAAAATTTGGTTTTGCAAATATTCATATTGCAAATATGTAATAGTACTCATTTTTCCTGTCATTATGATTACATATTTATTTTTAGAATACTTTTTGAAACTAGCATTTCTTAGTTGTAAATATTTCTTATTTAAATCTTCAATTGGACAATTGTAATATTTAATTTCTTTTACACCTTTTTTTTTAAAAAATTTATAGTAATCATATGATACATGAGCTGGAAAATCTATATTTTTAAATAAATTAATAAGTTTTTTCTGAGAAACGTATGAAATATATAAGTCAACTAAGGATAATAAAATTTTTTTAAAAGAAAAAAACAAAGATTTATTATTGAAAAAAATTATAAACTTATATTTTGCATTTAAAAAAGGCAACTCAACTAGTGGGCAAAATTTTTTTACTTTAGTTATATTTTTAGACCATTTTAAAGACTGACCACAAAATAAAAAAAGAACATTTGGATTAATTTTTTTGCAAAAGTTTTCTAATTCAACTCGTAATAATCCATTTTGTTTAAAATATAAATTTTCTGGATATAAAAAAAGGTAAAAAATTTTTTTTAATTTTGAAAATAGATTTTCATTTTGAAAATTTATCAATTTAATTTTTGCATTTCTTTTTTTTAATTGCTTAAAAGACTTTTTTAGAGTTTCATTGTCTAAAAAACCCCAATTAGATAAAAAAATTGATACTTTATGACCACGTTTTAAAAAATTTTTAATCATTAAGTCTAAATAATTGCCACCCCCACCGTGACCAACGCATGGGGGCTCATGCGTTACAATCATCAGGTTAAGTTTTTTCATAAAATCAATAATTATTTAAATATTTTATTTTGCTATTTGAGAATATTTTTATCATTTCCTGAATACCAATACGTAATTTATACTTTGCTTTGAACCCTTTTGATTCAATTTTTTTATTACTTACAAAATAATCTCTCTGGTCAGGATCTTTTTTATTATTTTTAACAACTATCTTTAAATTTTTAATTTGTTTTTTGATTTCTTTTGCAAGTTGAATCTTTGTTAGATTTGCTTCCGATAAACCTAAATTGTATACTTGATTTTTTAGTCTATTAAAATTTTTTATAGAATATAAAATAGCCCTACATACATCTTTAACATGTATATAATTCCTTCTAAAGTTTGGTTCAAATAATATTAATTTTTTATCTAACACAGCTTTAAAACAAAAATTATTTACTAACAAATCTGTTCTCATTCTATAAGAGTAACCGAAGACAGTAGCAAGTCTAAAAACTATAAAATTATTAAATAACTTAACTTCTTCCTCAGCTTGACACTTTGTTTTCCCATACAATGAAATAGGATTTAATTTAGATTGCTCATCACAATAACTTTTTTTTTTTCCTATTCCATATCCAGAATTTGTATTCAAATAAATGACTTTTTGTTTTTTATTTAAATTTTTCAATATAAATTGAATAGAAGAATAATTTGTATCAATTGCTTTTTTTTTATTTTTTTCGCAAAGCGGTGCGCCAACTAATGCGGCTAATGGAATTATAAGATCAAAATTTTTTATAATTTTTTTTATTTTATTATAATTTAAAATATCTTCTTTTATAAAAGTAAAGTTTTTACATATATACAAATGATCTAAAGAATTTTTATTATATTCTAATTTATCTAAAACAGTAACATTAAATTTTTTTTCAACTAACAAAGTAGATAACATTGACCCTATATACCCCGCCCCTCCTGTTATCAAAATTTTTCTAATCATTTAAAATAATTTTTTTCATTTATTAATAAACTTATAAAAAGCATTCTAAAATTATATTTTATAATATTTTTTACTCTTTATTTATAATTTATTTTATTTAAAATCTTACAAATTAACAAAATTTTTTTTTTATTTAATGAAGGATAATTACCAATATAATATCCATAAAAATGAATATGATCTGTTACTGTGAATTTTGAAGGATTTATTTTTATTAATTTTTTTAAATATGGTTGTCTTAATTGATTACCCCCCCCAACATTTCCTCTTCTAAATTCTATTCCATTACGTTTTAAAATTCTTTCCAATTTATCTCTATTTTTAATACTTTTTTTATTTAAAATTAACGGAAAAGCATAATTACTATTTCCCTCTAGATCAAAATTATTCCAATATTTTTTTTTATCTAAATTTTTAAGAAAAAAAGAGAGATTTTCTGCTCTTTTTTTATTCTGACTATCTAGTCTTTTTAATTGATTAATACCAATACAGGCTCCAATTTCATTATTTCTAAAATTAAAACCTGGATATAAAAAAATAAACTTAGGTGATAACTGTTTATTTTGTGAAATATACTTTTTTTCCAATGAAAAATCCCCTAATTCACGTGCCATACCATGAGATCGCAAACTTCGAATTATATGATAAATATTTTTGTTATTAGTACATATCATCCCACCCTCGATTGTTGACAAATGATGAGCGTAATAGAAAGAAAAGTTAGATATTAATCCATATGTTCCCAATTTTTTATTTTTAAATTTAGCTCCGTGAGACTCACAAACATCCTCTATAATATGAATCTTTTTATTTTTTGCTATTTTAATTATTTCATCATTAAATCCATTAAAACCTTGTGCATGAGTTATAAAAATTCCAAATATCTTCTTATTATTTATTTTTGACTTTACTTGATCTAAATTAAGTGAAAGATTTTTTTTGTCTATATCGACAAAAACAGGATTAAAATTATTTTTTATCAAAGAAACAATGTCTGATATCCAAGTAAATGCAGGAACAATTACATCATTATATTTTCTATTTTTAAAATATATATCTAAACAAGCAAAAGTTAAAAAATTAGCTGATGAACCAGAATTAACAAATACGCTATACTTCACTCCCAGCCATTTAGACCACAAATATTCAAATTTTTTAACATTTTTTCCTTGAGTTAATATTGGATTTTTTTTTGAAACAAGATTAATTACTGACTTAAAATCGCTTTTCTCAAAATTTGAAACCATCAATTTATGTTTCAATTTCATTTATAGATATCTTTTTCTTTAAAAATTATTTTTGATCCTTTGTTTTCAAATTTTAAAGCAATTAATATTTTTTTTTTAAAAAAATTTTCTAATTTTTTTTTTTCTTTCAAATTTTTAGAAAAAAATAATGCAAAACCTCCTCCACCTGCACCCAAAAGTTTTCCAGAAATAGCTCCATTTTTTTTTGCTTCTTCAAATAAATATTTAATATTACCATTAGATACTTTATTAGATAAATTTAATTTTATTTTCCAGCTCTCGTCCATTAATTTAGAAAAATTTTTAATAAAATTTTCATCATTTTTAGTTGTCATTAAATCATAAGCTTCGTTGGTCAAGGATAGTATTTGATTGTAAAAAGTTTTTTTTTTAAACATTGTTTTAATTTTATTTTTTTCAATGTAGTGAGCTTTTCTTGAATAACCAGAATAAACTAGCGTTGAGTTATTTTGTAAAAAATTAGATTTATAATCAGAAATAATAAGTTTTTTTGACTTTATGCTTGAATTTTTGAATTCAATTATATTTAGACCACCAATTGCGCAGGCAATCTGATCTTGAGAACCAACTTTTTCATTTAAAACTTTTTGTTCTATCTGTATTGCTTCTTTCCCAATGTTTAAATTATCTATTTTTTTATTATAATATTCATTTATCAATTTTATTAAAGAGACTGTAAATGCCGAACTTCCTCCAAGTCCTGACAAACCCGGAACATCAGCATAATGGGTGATCTCAAGACCAACTTTGTGTTTATGATATTTTTTTAATATCACTCTAATTGTTGGATGATTAATTTCACTAATAGTATTTACTAGTTCTGTTTTGTAATAACGTAACCTATATTTAAATTTAAAGAATGGGGGTAACGTTCGTAAAAAAGAATAGCAATATTTATCAATTGTGGTTGAGATAACCTTACCTTCGTTTTCATTATACCATTCGGGAAAATCAGTGCCTCCACCAAAAAAAGAAACACGAAAAGGTGTTTTACAAATTATCATTATTTATTTTTATAAAATGACCCAGTCGATCAACGGTTTTAATAAATTTAAATTTTTTAGTGGTGATAATATCTTTTATAATTTCTTTCATGTAATCATCAAAATTTGAAAAAGTTCCTATATCTGAACAATCATCCATGAATAAAGATCCTCCTATTTTTAATTTTTTTGTAAATTTTTTTATATCATTTTTAACAATTTCCTTAGTGTGTCCACCGTCAATCAATACAACGTCAACTTCATCTTCAATGATAAAATCAGGATTAATTTTCATTGTGTCACCAAAAATTTGAATAATGTTTAAATTATATTTTTTTTTAAATTTATCTAATTGCTCGGGGTTTGATATGTGGTTTTCGGCATCTTTTTTACTAAAAAGCAAACTATTTACTCTTTTTTCCTTATCTAATAGATCAATTGTGTAAACTTTTGAATTAAATCCCATTGATGTACTTAATAGTATTGCACTACCACCTTTAAAAGTTCCAATATCAATAGCAATTTTATATTTATTTTCGCTTACTACATTGTTTATATATTCCGACATTTTAAAAGTGAGCCCAATAATTCCATGATTTAAAATATTAGAGGCAAATAATGATGCTAGGTGATTATATTTTAGTATACCATCTTTGCCTAATTCAATATTATCTATTATATCTTTAAGTTGAATAGGATAATGAATTAAAGGAGAAAAACCCTCAATCATATTAGAAGCGTCATAATTATAAAGCACTCTTGAAAAAACTCGAATTTGATTTTTAGTTAATGTTTTAAAAAAAAGAAGGTAGAAATTTTCAAAAAAAACTTTCAATACAAATTTTATTATTTTTTTAATTAAAATCATTATTTAACTTTATTAAAGTTTCTTTTTTAAATTTAGCTTTTATTTACTCTTTATAATTAGATCAACTATATTCTATAATTTTCCAAGTCTAACAATTGCAAATTACATTATTTTTATTTTTTTAAGAAAATAAAATAAGTAAAAATATATAAAGAGTATATAAGTATAGTATTAACTTTATATAAAATAAATGTTTTTAAAACAAAAAATAGCAATTGTAACCACTACAATTAATATCCCATTTTTTTTAAATAGTATTTGTAAAAGTATAAAAAAATATAAGAGCTTGAAGACTAATGAAATATCAATAATAGTTATCGGAGACAAAAAAACACCATTGGGAACAAAATTATTTTGTAATAATTTAAAAAGAAAAACAGGGATTGATATAAACTATTTTGATATAAAATTTCAAGATAATTTTTTTAAAAAAAAATATCCAAAGTTATATAAAATTTTTCCTTATAATGATGCAGTTAGAAAATTATTAGGTTCTATTTTTTTATTTGAAAATTTACCTGATAAAGTCATTTATATTGATGATGATAATTACTGTTCTCCAAAAATAAATTTTATAAATGATTTTAAAATAGTTGGAAAGCAATACTCTGGCTTCGCTATAGATAACAAAAATGGATGGCCAAATATTTATAATTCTTTTGTAGAAAAAAATAATATACAATTTTATCCAAGAGGATTTCCTTGGAAATATAGAAATTGTGATAGCTTTTTATTTAAAAAAAAATTTATAAAAAAAACTAAAGTTATTGCTAATTGTGGGTTTATACTTGGTGATCCTGATATTGATGCTGTTTCAAGATTATTTTCAAATATTTATACAAAATCAGTTAAAGAAAAAAATTATTTTATAATTAATAAAAATAATTTTTTTCCAATGAATGATCAAAATTTATGTATATCCAAGGAATATATAGCCTTATATTTTAAACCCGTATCTGGAGGTAGAAATTCTGATATTTGGACAAGTTATTTATTGTCAAAAGTATCCTCTATTTTTAACGAAGTAATCTCTTATGGCAGACCTCATTTAACACAAATAAGAAATAAGCATGATTATTGGAATGATTATGATTTAGAAAAAACACATAATATAGCAACAGATATTTTTGTAGATATTCTTGACAGAATTACGCTTAGCAAAAAAATTAGTAGATTTAAAAACTTTTTAAAACTTTGCACTAACGCCATAACTATTACTGAAAAAAAATTAAAAATTTTAAAAAGAAAAAAAATTAACTCAGTAATTAGACATTATCAAAATATTTCGACTATAGAAAAAAATAAACGAGATATTAAGTCTTTATATTTTATTAAAAAATATTTTGAAGAATATAAACAATGGTTATTGCTAGTTAGTTTTTATAAGAAAAATGAATATTAATCTGCTAGTAATTTTCTTTTTAGTTTAATTTTAGACAGTTCTTCAATATTTTTTCTATTTTTAAGTCCAAATTTTTTTTCTATTAAATTAAGATAAGATGGGTTTGAAAAATATTTATGCCAAGCGTCATCTCTGAATTGAAGAACTTCTTTATTTGTAATATATTTAGTAGGAAGTGGCTTGCAGTCGTAAGATAAAAATGCATATTCTTCATATTTTGTAGGCATATCCCAGTTATTTTTAATTGCAGTTTTGTATAATGGAGAACCAGGAAGTGCTTGGCAAGCATAAAAATTTGCATGTTCACAATTTAATTCTAGGGCCAGATCTAGAGTTTGCTGCATAGTATCAAAATTATCTTCAGGGAAACCAAAAATATAATTTCCAAGAACATTGATGCCAGCATCTTTAATCATTTTTACTATCTCTCTAATATTAGTTTCTTTAAATCTTCCTTTCTCTATATCCATTCTGACATTTTGATTTCCAGCTTCAATTCCAAGACACAACCAGTTAATCCCAGCTTTTTTAAATAATTCTAATTTATCTTGTCTAACTGTATCGACTCTTGCGTATGCCCACATATTAAAATTATATTTCCTTTCGATTATTCCATTAAGTATGGGTTCGTAATATTTTTTATTTAAAAAAAACATTTCATCTGATAATCTTAGAGTTTTAACACCAAATTGATGAAGTTTTTCTAATTCATTTAAAAAGAATTCAGGAGACCAAAATCTCATACCTTTAAAATCAGAGGCGTCCAAATTATCATCTAATTTATTTCTATTTAAAATATTAATCATGCAAAAGTTACAACCAAAACTACATCCAAGAGAAGAATATATGGAAGCAAATGGAGTTCTATCTTCATCAGAAAAATAAGAATGCCAAAAATGTGACCTGTATAAATCAAGAGGTTTATTTTTTTTAGGTAATAAATCCCAAGCATACCCCGGCAGATCTTTGTCCATATTTTCATTAGAAACAATTTCTCCTGGGCTTGTAAAAATATTTTTTCCTTCTGATTTATAACCAATTCCTCTACATTTTGATAAATCGTTTACTAGGTCAGTTTTTAACAAATCTCTTAAGGCATAAACGCCTTCATTAATTAAGACAAAATCTACGAAATCATAAGATAAAACTTCATTGGGCAAAGCACTAGTATGGGATCCTACAAAACAAATTTTAGCTTTAGGTATTTCTTCCTTTATTTTTTTTGCAAGTTCAACAGCGCCTATCATGGATGTAGTTCCTGAATTTGGATTTTGACCATATAAAACAAAGCAACATAAACGCGGATTTAGATCTTTTATTCTTTTTATTGAAAATTCATTATCAATTCCTTCGGCTTCGCAATCTAATATTTGAGGTTTGAAATTTACTTTTCTTATTGAGTTAGCAAGTAACAATGCCCAGGTAGGAGGTTCAATTGCTGCATAATAGCTTTTAAGCGCTTGATAAGCTTTTTGAGATGATGATGGAACAACAAAAAGAACATCAATTTGGGACATAATACTATTGTTTAAATAATGAATTATTATTATACAATAATTATTAATTATTTAAGCTTAATAATGGATTTAAAAAAACTAATTTTAAAATCGTCTTGGTTAAGAAAAGAAATATTTGAAATGGTCATAAGAGTTAACCAGGGCCACATTGCTTCGGCTTTGTCGCAATGTGAAATTTTGATTTCACTTTTTTATGGAGGAATTCTAAATTATAAAATTGGAAAACCTAATTTTGTAGATCGAGACAGGTTAATCATTAGCAAAGGTCATTCCGCAATGGGTCTCTATCCTATACTGGCGGATTTAAAATATTTTTCCATAAAAGAATTGAAAAAATATGGAAGCCCAGAAGGAATATTAAGAATTTATGGAGACATGAGTATTCCTGGGATTGATAGTACGTCAGGATCACTTGCTCAAGCACCTGGAATTAGCTGCGGTTTTGCCCTATCAGCAAAAAGAGATAAGAAAGATTTTTATTCATTTTGCGTTCTAAGTGACGGAGAACATTATGAAGGATCGTTATGGGAAACGGCTTTGTTTGCATCTCACTATGAATTAGACAATGTAGTTTTTATAGTTGATAGGAATAGACAAATTATTTTGGGAGATTCTGAAGACTGTTTAAGACTTGAGCCATTAAAAGAGAAATGGGAAAGTTTTGGCTGGAATACTGAAGTGGTGGATGGTCATAAATATGGAGAAATTATTCCTGTTTTAAAAAAAATTAAAAATCAACCAAATGGAAAACCATCGATAATTATTGCAAACACTATAAAAGGCAAAGGAATCTCATACATGGAAAATATTACAAGATGGCATAATACAATGCCTAATGAATCAGAAATTAAAATAGCAAGAAAAGATTTAGAGAGTAATAATAGTATTTATGAGTAGAAATTATTTAGATTTTTCAGTTAATAAAAAAAATCCTTTTATGAGAGATGTTTTTATTGACGAAATTTATAACTACGCAAAAAAAAACAAAGATATTTATTTTATGACTCCAGATATGGGGGCTCCTTCTTTAGATCGATTTAGAAAAAATCTTGCATCTCAATTTATTCATGCAGGAATCTCAGAGCAAAATATGATTACCGTAGCATCAGGAATGAGTGTTATGAATAAAAATGTTATTTGTTATGCAATGGCACCTTTCATCACATCTAGGTGTTATGAACAAATTAAATGTTCTATTTCAGCAATGAATCAGAAAGTAACTCTAGTAGGAATAGGTGTTGGATTGGGTTATGCAGATGCTGGACCCACGCATTATACTACCGAAGATATTGCAACAATGAGACCATTTCCAAATATAGAAATAATTACACCAGCTGATGCTTATTCAACAAAAATTATAGCCTCTTATTGTGCAGAAAAACCAAAATTTAGATTTATAAGACTAGACAGAGATGTTTTACCTGAGATTTATAATAAAAGTAATTTTAATTTAATAAGAGGGTTTTCTTTACTAAGGAGCGGTAAAGATAAATGCATAATATCATCTGGTTATCTTTTGCATAAAGCAATTAAAATCTTGAAGAAGAAAAAAAATAATTATGCCTTAATTGATTTATTCAGAATTAAGCCATTCCCTAAAGAAATTTTAAAAATTTTAAAAAAATTTAAAGAAATAATTGTCATCGAGGAACAGTGGGTAGATGGTGGAATGGGTTCATTAATATTGGAAATGTTAAATGATAATAATATTAATATTAAAGTTACTAGAATTGGCTTAGATTGCGATTATTTTTTTGAGAATGGAGGCAGAGATTATCTTCATGAAAAATTTGGTCTTAGTCACAAAAAAATAGAAAAGGCAATATTTGATTATAAATAATTTTCGTGTATGCTTTTTGGTTTTAAGATTTTAATAAGTTGATTTAAGTTAATTTTTTTATTTCTTTCTATAAATCTTCTTTTATATCGATCTGTAAATTTTTTTTTTTGCTTATTGTTGATTAAAGTAATACCAAAGTCTAAAGATAATCTTAAATCTCTGTTTTTATTTACAGTTCTGTGCAGGCATGCTTGATCAAAAATAGTTAACTTTGATACATCAAGCTTCTTAATTTTTTTATAACCATATTTTTTAATTGCACTATCGTAATTATTTTTTTTATTAAAAAAATCTTTATCCATTTTTTTTGGTTCGAAGAACTCAATTGTATTTAATTTATCACCATCAATATACAGAGCTACTTTTGCGTCACAAGGGTTTCCGGACCATGTGTCAGAATGAATTTTAGAAGACGAATAGAATCTTGTATTATCATAATTATGTTTATTTGAACGCATGAGTCTTACTTCACAGACTTCTATTTCCTTTGCACTTTCGTTGATAAAATATTTTTTACATATTTTAAAAATTAAATTCTGAATATTTAGGAAAGATTTTATATTTTCTTTTTTTGGAACCACGACTCCATTTGGAGTAATGTTAGGCAAGCCTAATATCAAATTTTTTTTCTTCTCTAATGATACTTCTCGACTTTTTACTTTGATTTTATAATAACTATTTATTGATGCACCAATATAATCTTTAACTTTTGCTTTCAATTGTTTGAGATCTTTTTTTTTTATTGCTATTTCATACAAAAGTAGATTTTTTTTAAAATTAATTCTATTTTTTTTTAAAGATTCAAAGGTTGGATTGTAGAAATCATCTCTTCTCTTTAATAAATTTAAATTATTCATATTTTCTTATTTAAGTTAGGGTATAACAATTGTATGTCTTTATCATTTTTTTATTGTTACTTAAATCCTAAGTAAATGATAAGTAAAATCTAGTTTATGTTAAGCAAAAAATCAAAAATTTATATTGCTGGACACAATGGTCTAGTTGGTTCATCTATTTTAAGAGTTTTAAAAAAAAAGGGTTATAAAAATATCTTTTTTGAAACTAGCAAAGAATTAGATCTTAGAGATCAAAAAAAAACCTTTTCTTATTTGTTAAAAATTAAGCCAGAAGCTGTAATTATTTGCGCTGCCAAAGTGGGGGGTATAAAAGCTAACAACAAATTTAG
>Ga0169931_10006425_pt1 | contig 17713 bp, 21 predicted proteins | sample Kivu_15m_20L_FD_129675 | JGI IMG/M metagenome (GOLD analysis project Ga0169931, IMG submission 129675) | Freshwater microbial communities from Lake Kivu, Western Province, Rwanda to study Microbial Dark Matter (Phase II) - Kivu_15m_20L... | ecosystem: Environmental > Aquatic > Freshwater > Lake...
CCCCAAAACCCCAAAACCCCAGAAAGCTGTTAAATGAAAAATTAGGGTAAATAGGTATAGTTAGGAGAATTTTAGCGCGTTTTCGAAGATACATATAATTAAAATTTGGTTAGACAAATGCAAAGCTTACTGCATCAACGTAACCTATGGATGATTTACTCGCCCAACAACTGTCTCGACACCCAGTGGTGCTACATCGCCTCACACGAGGTTAGTCGCCAGTCGGGAGTAGAATAGGGTGATGATACTCAGGAAAAGTCGCTTGTCGGAAAGCAGGAGGCCTAAGGTGGGAACTGCGCTCGAAGGGAGGCTTTTGACCGATTAAGCGGGATTGTCGATACCGACGAGTCTCGGTTTTAAAAGCTGAAGCAAGAGAACTTCAAGTACTGGGAGCAGAGCGTCTCCTCCTTGTGCCAGAGCATCAACATCGGAGTAGACATGTTCTACCAAGGCAACTTCAAAGTGCTGAAACAAATCCACGGACAAGCCATAAAAAACCGCGAGGACTATATTCCGATCGTATGCGAGCACGACTCAAGCCCCACTCATACCCAGGAGGCAAGTGCCCCTTATTTGTTCCAGTAGTTCCCGCTGACCAACTCGAAGATCGATGCTAGCTTCAGCGACGATCAAAAGCTCAGCAACCTGAGCACCAAACTTTCTGAATGCGCGCCACTTTCTTTTTGGAATGAGCCAATAGAGATGATGAATAATGGTCCGGAATTTTTCGATGGCATATGCCAGCTGATCTTGACGACGGCCAAATCCTTCGCAGAGAAGAAAGCTACTGTTGCTGATGAGGATTTGAAGAGTCTTTAAAACCTGCAGAGTCAAGCCATCAAGTGTATGTTTGGCATCGCAACCCTCTCAGGCAACCACGACCTCATAGTTGCTGCGCTCGACACGCTCCAGTAATATGAGCTTCATACCAATAATGAAGCCTATACTACTGTTGTATTTAGTTTGTGCAATGAGGTTCTTAAGTCATTCCTTGCCCAGCTTAAGGCGGTCAAAGACTCCTAACAGCCGCTGTACCACTGCATGCAAGGCACCAACATGTCAGGCGTCTTCGGTATCGCGTATTATTTCAACCCTTCAGGGATGACAGACCGAAACTCTTCAATTACGACAGATAACACTTATTTGTACCTGTATGTGAGCATCTAGTCGCGAAGCTTCATGATGAAGATTGGTACTGGCGAAAACGGAAGCACTCCGGGCCGCGTTTACAACAAGACAGAGACGACCGATGTCTCAGAGGTCACTTGGGTCTACTGCAGGGGCAAACTGTACTTGAAGAAAGTTGGGGAACCGTTCGGCTTGCTCAATGTAATCGATCCGGTGACTTTTGCTGTCGAAGGCTAAGTTAAACTTTGTCTTAATGACTGCTTTTTCAACCCGAAGCAAATGGAAGCCCTCAACCGTAACTACCCACTACTCTCAGACGGTGAAAGCCTTTTCATCGTGACGGTATAAGTTGTATAAAAAAACAAAAAAGTAAGGGAAGAGCTGCGTCCTGAATTTGAGTTGCTCCAAGCCAAGATGAAAATTGACGCTAAAAAAGCTGCCGAAAAGTCAGCTGCCACAGCTAAGGAAAAAAATGAAGCTGATAAAAAAGAAGCTATAGAAAAGAAAGCCCAGGAACTTAAAAACCAGAAAGAAGCCCGCCAAAAGAAAAAGGTCCCGAAGAAAGAGGAGCCGAAAAACGAAGAGGCTCCAAAAGCCCAGATAAGCGTTGATCTGAAGCCCTGCAAAGAGATAGACATTTACCGCGTCTGTGAGTTCTCTGTGCACCAATTCGACCTTGAGGCCAAATAGCATCTTCATATGGCGGAGTTCTAGAATAAGCCAGACCACGAGCTGCTACAAGAGCCGCTCTGTTGCGAGATGTACCAGGCTTTCTCCGGACTTTTCACCGTCTAAGACTGCCACAAGGCGTTAAAGTTCAACAACAACGACATTGAAGTCGCAGTCTAGTGGCTGATCGAGGACAAGTCTAAGCCTAAGAATGAAAAAACCATGCTGGTCAATTAGTCCTAAGTCATTTACGAGTCTCTTGTGCAGCAGTACAACTAGGTCTCGCTGACCAACGTCGACGTGCAGGTGGTTAACTCGGCTATATTGCAGCCTCACCACATTACGACTGGCAAGTGGACCCTGACCGACGGCTAGCTTACGTTCCACAACACAGGTTAGGACTAAGAAGTAATCTCCGTCTTTTCAATTAAGAACGACGATTTTAAATAAGTCAATCAGGACAAGATGCTTAAAACTTTCCAGATGCCGTCCTAACTTTTTGAGAAGAACGATTTCACTTAGCATTTTTACGACGGCAAGGAGTGGAAGTGCTACACGATGCAACAGATCTGTGAACGTATTGCAACTGTGAAATCGCTTTAAGAACTTACTGCCTCAAATGAGAGCCCTCAAAGTGATGATGCTGCAAAGCGAGGTGACTTTTACAGCCCAGAAGGATTCATTTCAGAAGTGCAGCTCTACCAGCCGATCGTTCTCAACGGCACCCTATTGATGCACAAAAACTCCTTACAGCACGGCAGTTCCTTGCATCAGAATCAATACAGCTACGTCACTTTCTGTCCATTCAGTCGCAAGTACTTCGTTATGGCCTTCAACAACAAAGATAGAAATATCGCCATCGTCGAAGACCTCGCTAACGTCCTACCAAAGACAACGTCTGAAAATTTAGAAGAAGTTTCCTCATTTTCAGGCTTTGTTAAACAAACGTTAAAACAAATCACGCATATTAACGAGAGTCGCTACTAGATGCCTTGGAGATGGCGTCACTGGAGCCACTTTTACGCGAGCGCGATCGAGTAGATAGAGAACTAACGTCCGGGATAAATTACTGTCAGCAAGATGAACATCAACCCACTTTCAGGTCTGCCTGACTCGACACCTGAGAAGAATGAGCAAAAATATTAAGAAGCTTAAGAAAACAAGAAAATGCTCATTAAAAAGCTGAAGAAGCGGTAGACTAAAGCAACCCAGCGTGAACTTTAGATAGAGCTTCAAAATCTGGGGCTAAGCACCTTAAATGAGAAGGAGGTCAAAGATTATCACGCGAAGGCGTAAAAATAACAGTTAGACAGGCTAGCATGGAACGAGAAAAAAGCTAAGCTTAAAAAGTAACCGAGTTAATCAGTCACTGCTGCTGTGAATGCGAGCAAAATGGAGCCAGTTGTAAGTCAACCAAAGCTTAAGCATTCAAACGCTTAGCCTGACCCGATTTAATTCCAATCCAATCCGTTTTCCGGTCCGGGTATATTTGGAGACAAGACATTCCCTCTCCTACGCATCATTCCTTGCGATGATTGCGGGGTAGAGATGCGAGTCGGATTCGGGGAAACTGTTTGCGGTAATTGTGGAGCTTCGATGAAGAATACCAAGCCGTGGCCTGATTTCGGAAAATAACCGCCCCAGATTCAAAATGCATACCTTCAGCAACCTTAGGGCCAATACGCTTTGCCATAAGAACACATCTGTATTGCCCGGGAAAACAAGAAAGTGTACGCGTTTTGCCCAACTGGATCAGTTGAAGCGCTTGAATCGATCTTCTCAATTCTCAAGACGAATGGGGATGACAACATTATCCTGAGAGCGATGCTGGACTAAATTGTGTTTGCTGATAACCTATCTGCCTACCACGATAGTGAATTGCTCGATGACATCTATTCGTATTGCATTGAAAGACTCCAGGCTAACGTGTCAATCGAGATACAACAGTACTTATGGCGCATCCTAATAAATGGCTGGAACCTATTCGTCCGCACTCAGCACCAGCAACTTTAGACTCTTATCCTCATGTTAACTTAAAGCCGTAAGACCAACGCTTACACTTACCCTAAAGGGTCATTACGGGAGTTGTTGACAAGAGTAACATCTAACATCGCGCCTATTGCTTTATTCTGCATTCGTTTCATCAGCCACACGACCTTTTATCCGCTAGAGTTCTTGAAATAAAGCAAGGTTTCAGCGTAGATTGTAACTGCATAATCGGAGGGAATTTACTTGCCAGTTCAGACCAAGCAGGAAACTGAACTTAAATCGCCAGATGATGAAGATGAGCACAAATACACGCCTATCTAACAAGCGTATGCTCGCTCTTACGATAGCAACAGAACGTTCAATCAGTTCTCGAAGTTTAACCAGTCTATCTAACAGATGCCGCTTGAAATCTTGGTTTTGCGCCAAGCTAAAGCCTCATCAGGACTTTTTGGATCAACAACTACCGACTCATACACGTTTAAATCGCAGGCTTACTTCTCTATGCCAATTTAATCGGTTTTTATGAGTGAGCTGTGCCAGATGAATGTCCTAACAGACACGGTCTCCAAAGATCTTGATTAGCTTATTGGCTACTATACAAAGCAGTCATTCCAAGGATCAAACGATGCTGAAGATACTCAAAAGCTTAAATTTGAGTATTTCTTACAGGTCAGAGAACAGAGTGCTAAGATGCAAGACGAACTCTTTAAATTGTTCGCATCGAGCATTTTTAACAGCTTGGTGGAGCCTGAGGAAGCAGATGGAAAGGAATGCTGGGACGAAGCCGTATCAGTTCACTTTTTCAACTCTTTTGGATTCTTGATCATGCAATCACTGATGGCTTACTCATGGGACTAGCCTTTCAATACGGATCTGATGATAAAGTCAATAAAGTTCCTGGAAGAGGCTGTCATCTTGCTTAGTAAGAAGACGAACAATTTTTAGAAAAAATTCGTACCTCACTATTGGAAATGGCTAGACTGCATCTAAGGCTTATCTCAACAGATGATAAATATGTTGCACCTAAGTATCGGATATCAAAACCAGACTTATCTTTCAGTTAAAATTCTGCCGTCTTTGGTCACCATACTCGAGAGTTTTAGGAAAGTTTTCAGTTTTACAGACCCTAAAACCGGCTAGCTTACAAACATGCTAGACTTGTGCTGTGCCCCTCACACGGAGGGAATCGATTCTACGTAAGAGATCGTCTGGCAGACCGCGCATCCCTACTCCAAGATAGACTCTAGACAGACTGATCAGATCAAAGTGCCTAACGCTATAGGCTACTATGTTGAATTCGACCCAAGATGCTGCACACTCTCTGGAAACGACTATCTTTAGCTGAAGACGTCAGAAACAGAGACAAACATGGGCGAATAGGTCGGTACTAGATTTAGAATCTCAGGCAGAATCAATCCAGGCTAGAACATCTATATTTTGATCGGCAAGCAGCTAGAGATCGAATTCCTCGTAAAAGTTCCTAGGGAGCGAGGCCGTAGACCAGGCGAGCCCGATGGCCGACAACAGACATCGGATGACAAGAAACGCTGGGGCTTTAAAGTGTCGATCCTCCCAATTTTCATGCAACCAGATTGCAGCATATTGACCAGCAGTGGTTTCAAGGAAATCAAAATCACATAAAAACTTGATTATGACAACCTCGAAATGCTAACTCTACATAAAGGGTTAAAATTTTTCACCCTGGCCGTGTACATTGCTTCAACTTTTACTCAAGACCTCACAGCCAAGTTCTTGTTGAAGGAAGGAGACGTTAACCGCGAAATTTTGATCGAATAAGAAGATTTCATTAACAATTCAGGAAGTTTAATTGCTCAGAGTGACGCTTAAAAGAACAGAGAGTCGGCCGTCATGAAGCAGATCACACAAAGCGATGTACTTAACTGGCACCTCTTAAAGGGCGGTCTCAACCTCCAATTCGCGAAATAAGGTCCCAACGCGGTCACCGATATAGACACCCATATGCAAGACTGCCTACAGCAAATGAGCCAACAGAATTTATTCAAGCGCTAACTGTAATCTATGCTAAAAGAACTTGCAACCCCTCCGACCAAAAAGCAAGATCCAAGTGATAATTCTCTCTTGAAAAAACTTCCAGCCCTGATGTGAAAGAAAACATCAGTCAAGCCAGACAGTGACGAAGAGACGTTCAAACCAAACAAGGACTGCTGGGCCGTAGAAATTCGCGACCTTGTGACAAACTTCGAGAGCGAAGGAGAAACACTTGACTTAGTACTTAAGAAGATTCGTCGCAAAACGTTTAAGTACTATGAGATAGGCTATGAACAGATAAGGATGAGACCGTCATTCAAACCTTACCTGCCTCTGTGGCAGTCAGTTGAGCGGCTCCTAATCGCAGCGATGGTCTACCACTCTGACTCAGTGAGCGACATCAGGAAATTCTTAGACTCTGATGAAACGGTGAGTGATATCAACAAGCAGCAGATGTTTTTGAAGGAGCAATTTCAAACGATTGGAAGGCAGATCAATGTCGTCCTAAGATGGATGCTCGAGCGGCTGGCTGGTCAAAAGCAGCTTAATGAGGTAGCCGAGAAAATTGTCGAGATCGCGCAGAAGCATATCGATGCCGCCGTCCAAGAGAAGGAAAGACTTGATAGGGAGTCCAAGGCGATGGCTGTAGAAGACGCAATTGCAGCGTAGATTAGGGACGACGAGAAGAAGAAAAAAGCTTTGGAGGAAAAGGCAAAAGAGGAGCAAAAATAAGAGCCTGCTAAAAATTTGCCAAAGAAGCCGGTCGTCTCAGTTTAAAAGAATAAGGCGCCTGCAAATAAAGGAAAACGCGCAAACCGACCCCAGCTGGCTAGAGTGCTGCCAAAACCCTAAGAGAAGAAGAAAAAACCGTAGCCTGATAAACCTAAAGAATCTGAGACCAAACCTGAAGAGGAGAAAAAACACGAGTAAGAAGTCGATAAAGAGCCTGAAATCGAATTACTTGAGCTTGAAGGCAAAAAACTTTTGGATCTAAAGAACACTATCGAAAAAGAGGTTTTAGAGTACTTAAACAAATTCTTTGAGCCAGACCCATAAACTATGAAGAACCAATACTTAAACATCTTGGCGCTCTACTTTGATTTAGAGCTCGACCTAAGCGAGTATTAGATGATGATCACCAAAGTTTTCAAGCAGATCAAACTTAGATTGGCAAATTTATTGGACCTAGATGACCCAGAGGCGCTTCTTTGCCGCAGACTAGACCTTGAAGTCTTAAAACTGGGCAAGCCGGAAGAGTAAGTTGCAACCGATATAAAGAATAGGATCCTGTTGCTGCTTGAGCTGAATAATAGCGTTAACTTTTTGAGCGAAGTTACCAAAATTGATGGACTCAAAAAGTTAAATACTTTCTGGCGCAACAAGCGCATGGCTACGATTCTCGAAGAATAAGAAGAGGACTAACAATCATAGCAGTAGATACTGACCGAACTTAGCGAAGGGTAAGAATGCGATGCGGAAAAATTCGATAGCGACAGCGACGAAACGCTGGTGCCAATCGAAGCAAAACGATCTTACTCTGTACCGACTTTGTCAAGTTAGCCTAAAATGCCATCATTCGGATCTCTCTAGGCAAATGGAGCTCAAAATGAGAAGGCGCAAGAATAGCGCAAGAAATCGGTAGACTACTCAGAGTGGGTTGAAAGCTACCGTAAATGGCGCCTTTGGAATAAAAAGGGAGAAGACGAGCCCGAACTTTTGTCACCGTTCGGATCACCACTGCTAAGCGTCGTCTCATTCGTCAAAAACGCAAAAGTCTAAGACCCTTCAGTTTTGCGCAAAATCATGCTGGACTAACAAAAGCTAGCGATGTTCAGATTATACGGACTACAGATGCAAGAGAAGCTGTTCAACATGTTCGGGCAGTCCCTGTTCGGCAAATACGTGTGGGGCTACCAGAGCTTATGTCTACAGGAGTCAACACTCTATTCAGTTGAGACCTGTGGTGAGCGCCTTACCAAGCAACTCAACGTTAGCTCTCGAGCCCTTGTCACTTTGCTTATGGAGCAGTTCGTAAAGGCTGTTGAGTCGTAATAAGACAAGGAGTACTATTAATAGCTTAAGGATAAAGAAAAAGCCAAATCCAAGTCATCATCTTCAGAACTTCCCCTATAACGTTACAACACTTAATAAAAAGAAGAGATCGCAAAAGCCAAAATGATCCTTGACGAAAACATCTAAGTTGAAGACTTGAAAAAAATCGTGCTCCTTCTCAACGACATCCGTGTGCTTATGAACAACATCTACACAAGAGAACACGTCCTCGAATCATTGCGCCAAGATAACAAGATCTCCACACAAGACTCTTTAGGCGTTGACAAAATCCAGGCATTCCTCAAAGCTGTGGTCCAATTCCTGATGATCTCTACCCACTTGGGGTCAAATAACAAGTAATTTCAAATAAGAATCAGCAAAGTCAAATCGAACATCCAATACGTGACAAGACTTGTCCTGAACTTGTTCATTTGTCAAGATAAGATTATGATTAGGTAGACTGAGACCTAGAGAATTCTACAGGAGATGCTCCTTGACATAACTGTCAACTAGCTTGAAAGCAAGTGCTACATCACTAAGAAAGGTGATCGTAAGTCACGTTTATAAAACGTCACGAACTAAGAGCAACAAATGCAGCTTCTACAACTCCTTTGCGAAGTCATCCGGATTTCTAATGACACATAGGCAAAATACTAGGCTGATCAGAAAGAGAGCAATAACCCAGAAGACTCAGAAGGAGTGCCCATATAAGTTTAGCATGAAAGGACGCCGAGTTACTTCTTGTCGGCAGGCAGCCAGAAGGTAATCAGATGCGCCTCGTTGTTGGCATTTATGCTGCATAATGTGGATGTGCCATAAGTTATGCGATAGACGATCAAGTGCGCTTCGTTACTTTTCAAGTTGCTAGACCTAAGAAAGCTCAAGCTTTAAGGCGCTACTACTGAGGGTAGCAAAACGCCGCTTGAACAGTTCATATCGAGCTCCATTAAAAACAGCTTCTTGGTCGAGACGCTCAAGACTATCGGAAGCAAGATCGGAAACGTGCCATTTAAGACAGATGATAGCCCAACGATAAAACTGAAGGACCCGGTCAAACAAGAAATCGAACTTAATGAAGACGAGGAGGAGAAAAAAGAGGTTTATTAAGCTTCTGATCCGATTACTAGTGAACAGCCCGCAAATTTGGTTGCTGCAATTCAACCCAACGCAGCTGCTGTTTCTGAAAAGCCGACACGGGAAAAACAGAGCTACTATGTCATCTGCAATATGAACACCCCAGAATAAGAGGATTTCATTTTCATCTTCAATGCCCTTTTCCACTGGTACTTACGTTACCCCAACAAGAGTATCAAGCTCGTCGAGGACCCATCTGAAATCTGCCAGGTTCCAAAAGCCTAACCACCAGTTCAGCCTAAACCGGAAGAGGAAAAAAAGGACGAGAAAAAGCCAGAACCATCTAAAGACGCGCAAAAGCTCCCAGAAATTGTGGCGCAAGACAAGGTCGAGCTGGTGAAGAGTCTCAAAGAGATGTTAAAAGATGAGTAGGCAGTCGAAGATTTGCAAGCTGCAGAGTAGATGCTCAAATTCGCAGCACTTGAGCACTTGCAAGATGAACTTAGCTTGTCAGACCTGGCTCCGTTTTACGAATAGAAGCTTATCGCCGAAGAGATCAAGTAAATCCAGGAGATTTAAGAGGCTGAAAAGGCACTCATCTCGCAAATGCATCCATCTCCAAGCGAGGCAATCAAATCAGAACAGCCTTCAGAGCAGCCTGTAAGTGCAAAAATCAATGACCTCATACTCATTCCCGCGGAGGAGGAGAAAAAAGAAGTCGCAGAGGTTGAAAAAGTAGAGGAAAAGCCGATCTAATTAGAGGAGAAGCCAGAGCCTAAGGATGCTAAAAGACCTAAAGATCTTGAATTCTACCTTGCCCACTTACCCGAGATTCTTTTTCTCCAGCAGTAAGCCCGTGTCTGGCTCGCCTAACGCAAGAACCTAAAGAAGCCAGTCGCTTTTGATGTTGTTCTTGATGAAACGGAAAAATTAAGGCGACTAAAGAAAAAGCTTGAAGGCGTCAAAGAAATCCGTAACAGCGAGTATCTGCAGAAGGAGCTCGAAGCCCAAAAGAGAGAGATTAAGCGGATTTATGAATAGATGGAGGCTTAAAAACTGGCCAAACTTGCTCCTGACAAGATTAAAAAGGCAAATCCCTCGAAGCCATCGCTTGCTCCATCAGGTTTTTAACCGAATGTTCGAGATAATCTTAAGAGCAATTTTGAGGATCTTAATATAGGCGAAAGGCTTCCTGAGAGCATTAACAACAGCAAGATTACTCAGCTAATACAAGCCGTCGAGCAAATTGCTAAGGAGACGTATAAGGATCCTCTAACAACTGACACCGACTAAGAAAAACGCAGATGTATGGATGAGAAAAACTACAACACAAGGATTATGGCCATTCTCAGAGAAACGAGGCAGATAGCCGAATAACTGCAGGTAAGAAACATTGCAATCTTGGAAGGTCCTTATTCTATCGAAAAAGCTCAGGAGCTTTCCGAGCTACTCTTGCAGTCTTATCGCGGCCAGCTGATCCCGGTTGGATGCAACCCCAACATGAAAGAGGAAATGGCAAACAAACCGATCGCGCTTTAAAATGGAGAGAATAAGACCTCATTTAGTGCCAGTTAAATTTTTCCGATAACTTCAGCTAAGCTCGATGAAATAAGTCGGCCTAAGAAAAAGTAAGATACTGCCGTGCCCGAGATCATAAAAGTCGCCCAGAACACTTGTGTGATTACGCTGATTGAAAGGACTCAAGCTTACGATTTCGTAAATGAATCGCGCAAGCGAATCTATGAGACCCAAAAAATGAACCGCCAAAAAAGTCCTGGCCTGCCTAGCGTCAATACGATTACTTTTGTCTAGCAAAAGAGTCTGATCTAAGGCACCTCTCAGAGTCTCATTATACAGGAACTTGTCCAGCTCATCCGTTAGATGCTCCAAGGCTAGGACGGAGGAGACAATAGCAACGAAATCCAAGCTGAATTCGTGTCGTTGCTAAACAACGTAACCTAACAGCTCGCAACGAGAGAATGGGACTATGAACTTTCAGATGATGAACGGTTTATCATTATTGGTCTTTTCTACGTTACCTCAGGTTGGCAGCCACAGATCAAAGCTGGGTAGCTGATCTAAGTTAACCAGAACAATGTGTGGAGCAATGCCACCGTTGTCGATGAGGGTGCTGGCAAAGATAAGATATCTGTGATCCTTGAAGAAGACGACTCTATGCAAATCACTAAGATCAGCAAAGATAAGGCCCGACCAGTCAATAGGTTTGAACTTGAACTTGATGGTGACTTTGGATCAAAAATTGACCAAAAAAGTCTGATTCAAGCTGTGATCTCTGTTTATTAGCAGACTCGAAATAGTGAGGCAGTAGATGCCGAGCGCCAATGTGAATATGCAAGCAACGCGCCGACAACTTTCACGAAGAGCATTCTATCATCACAGAACTTGCTTTTATAAATGCTTAGGACATGCTCACAGCTCAAGTGGACTATTTCTAAAGACGAAAGCATGTTCTCTGAATTTATCCAGATAATGATTAATATATCGGCCGGTAAGGAACGAGGATCCCCAGGTCATGACGATCTTTTGGAATTCGAAGAAGACAAGCTTATGGCTCATTGGGAACGATTTTTGATCCAAGCTTGGGAAAGACTTGTAGACAAATCAGAGATCCGTAACCTAAGAATGTTCGCGCCACGCGAATTCGTCTATCCTGAAGGTGTGCTCAAACGGCATAACACACAGATGCTTTAAAAAGAAGGACTTCAAAAGCCAAGCATTAAAGATGTTAAATCAAACAATATGCTGCAAGAAGCCTAGTTTTCACCTGAAGACTTCACTCAATCGCAGAATTCATTCCTATCTGGACTGCCTTTGCTGCCTTAGAAATCGAATTACCAGCTGCACAACTTAAAAAGACTTTAGTATTGGGAGCGCCATGTTATCCCGCATCTGATTAAGTTCTGCACAGGCTACTATAAAGGCTGGGAATGGGAATAATACTTCGGCCAACTGCGAGCTCACCTCTATTAAGGCAACGTTGCTGAGGCTTGGAACGATCAATTCCAGATGTTTGGCAGAAATGCACCTCCTGGCGGAGTCACGATCCCAGAGAACAATTACGATTGGTCGCCCAAGATCATAGATGAGTGCGTCTGTGATGAGTGGGCTATTGCCATCATTTCGCCGCTTGGAGCTAAAACTAACGGCAAACAAGCTAAAGGCCAGTAACCGAACACAAGTGCAGCTAAGAGCTCGATTCCAATAATTGACAGACTGCTTCACCTTGAAATAGACGAGATTCTCGTCCAGATCAAGGCCGTAGACAATAAGTCTAACTCTGTCTTCGCTTAGTACTTCGATCCTGATAGCATGACGACCAGCTACTTCTGGCTGCCTTTCAACAACCTAATAGAGCTTACCAAACCTCTGCCTCATCGGTCTATCGGTTTTTCAAACAAAAAACTAGCTGATGACTTTGAAAGGAGTATCTAAAAGATTTCGCAGATCTACTCCAGATAGACTTTGATCAAGTTATTCCAGGACTTCTAATACCAACAAAAACCTTAATCTTAGTAAATTGTGAGCCTACCAGGCCAGAATTTGAAGCTGCAAGAACTTATCTGCTGGTGTGTTTGGGAATCATTCTGCAATTTCCCGGTCGATGGCTGGCTCAAATAGGTGAGTCCTGTAATTATGCTAGACTCTCAAACCAGCACTAAAACAAGTACCTTGCAGCCCACTTTCAAAAACATCGTGGAGGAGACTCTGGATATCATCGCCAAAGAAGAGATTGTTAAAGCTTCATACTCGAATTTTGCCAAATCTAATAAACAAAAAGAAGCCGGAGAGACTAGATCAACAGAGCACACGCTATCTCTGGTCTGCGACATTTTCTCTGACATCGCTTCGAAGCAAGTAGATGGCGAGCCGGTCACCCCTCTGATTAACGAGCTGGTCGACTGGTGTGTCACAAATTGGTATGCGATTTCAGGCTCAATCGGAAAGGGACGCGCCTGCATTGAGCTATCTGAAGCATTTCGTTAATTTTAAGTCAAAAAGCCTTCGGATGACGCATCATTTTCCAACTTGCTGCCTCTACATAACCTCGTGCCAGGCAAGGGAGCAAATGCAAATGCCACTTTGATCCTCTTTAAGAAAGACAAAAAGTTGGTTAAACTGACGCCTGGTTCCAAAGTAATGCTTTACTCAGATGCTGAAAAGACGGATCTACTAAGGGAGATCTCTGCTCAGAGCCAACAAGGTGGCAGTCTTGATCCGCTGCTGATTGCTAAAGGCAAAGTGTGGGTCGACTTTGAAGAAGGATCCAATTGCTTGGTACCTATCGCACTGAGAGATGACGAAAGATCGATCATTTAATGCGCAGTCTTCCACGTGCCGAAGGAGTGGACCGTTGTGTGCTGGCTGACTGAAGTTCTAACTACGACACTTGTGAGAAGCGCGATGAAAAAAGCGCCTCAGTTTGTCATTGAAGTATTCAGCAAACTGATTGGAGCTATCTAAGTGTTCTATGATGAATCTCGTGCACCTGACTATCTCAAGATGATCGTTTTGAAGCTACTTTCTAGACTCATCATCAAACTTAGAGTTGTTTACATCGAAATCGAGAATTAGAATCTCAAAAAAGGCAAATCAATCGATATATCCAGTCAAGAACATTTCAAGCGTCTCTTCATTTCTCCAGAGTTTATTTAGACCCTCCTAAGCGAGCTTCTATTCAAGATGGACACCCTAGCTTGCAACGCACTTAAGAAAGGGTTACCCGAACCCCCAGTTGCCAAAGGCTTAAGCGACGTCCTCGAATTCCAATCCAGGGACAAAGTTCTTCATCCGCATTTCGCCCAAGACGCAATCGAGTTCCTAATGCACTTCTTTATCCCAACCTCCCGCAAACTAAAGTTGACATCTTATAATCAACTGCTCCCCAACAAGCCTGGCTCGGGTGACAAACTTTTCTCAATGCCGCTTTGGATCGAACCACTCCTTAACATTTCGGCGTTCCTGCATTACTTGAGAAAATAACAGCAGATGCCCTTAGAGATCCAAATGAAGATCTTCAATTTGACCAAGCTTGGAGAAAACAACCTGGATAATCTAATCGTGCTTAGGGGGCTTCCGGTTGACGATCCGATCTATACTAAGAACTGGATTAGGAATCGGATATTTGAGCTGATCAGGAAGCACAAAGCTCGTGTGCTGCAGCCAGCTTACGATGTCACATTTGTTAGAAATCCATCTGACCCGAATTTTTTCAATGCGGTTATCATACTTGATGGGTTTAGCCACATGCGGTTGAACGACGATGGTCAGGGTTCATCTCACAGCGACGAAATTCGCAAAAAGCACAAAATCGACTTGCTGTATGTGGACAGTGAGGAAGAGGAAGAGGCTGATCCTTCTTTAGCTCTAGAAGAGGCAAAGCGGGAAGCTGACCGCAAAAAACGAGAGTAGGAGGAAAAAGTTACCTAATACTAATGTCAGTCATGCACCTTTTTCAACCCTATCAGCATGTCTAACTGCGACATGTGCATGACGCCAGCGCCCCATCTTGAAGAGATCAAGGCTGCCCATCTCGCCAAACTGAATGAAGAGCGCAAGGCAAAAGGTGAGCTTGTCGATGCTCCAGCCAAGGTCGAAGTAGAGTCTCTCCATATGAAGCGGCTCAAACTTCTTTAGAGCGACTTACGCCACATGATAAGCCACGAGCAGCGCATCAAATTACTTGCGGAAGTCGAAGAAAAGCAGAAACGAGAGAAGGCTGAGGCTGAACGCAAAACCTTACAATTGGCCGAAGAAGAAACTAAAAATGCTGCTGAAAAAGATAAGCAAGACGAGAAATCTGCACCCTAAAAAGAATCAGATCAAGTTAAAGAACGGCTGGTTGAAGTAAAACCTGAAGCCATCCCTGTGGAGCCAGAAGTAAAGCCGTTAGAAGCTATCCCAGTATAACGCCAGCATTCACTTGCGAGCAATGAGAGCGGTAAGGACGATAAAGACTGGGAAGACGCTGAGGATAGCGATTCGATCGATCTTGACAACCTACCGGAAGATCGTGAAGAACGGCACAGAATTTTGGGCATAGAGTCTTGGGTTTTAGAAGAAGGCGATGAATAGACAATTACGTTGATGGAGATGTCAGCAATCGAAGAGATCCAAAAGAAATAAGAAACTTAAAAGAAGGAGCGGGAAGAGAAATTAAGAGCTGATGAAGAGGAGCGCAAACGGAAAGAGAGAGAAGCTCAGAAAGCTGCGCTTGCGAGTTCGGACAAGCCAATAGCCTTAATCAAAGTTGAGACTACAATTGGCCAGAAAAAAGTGTTTGAAAATGATCAGACAGGCTAAACTGCACAGGAAGTTTTGCGGATGAGACTTATGGAACGAAAGCCTTTGAATGAAATGGACCCAACCAGTGTTTTGGGATTGCAGAATGACGGGTTCAAATTCAGTGAGCGTGTGGTTGGAATCATTCGCAAGGTACACGCGATATTTAGCAAGCTCTCATTTGAGGACCTTTACTTGCCGGAGAATGAGCCCTTGTTGGCAGATTTCGAGATCACGAAAGAGTTCCTTAAAGAAGTTCAAGACTTTGACACCGTGCTCGAACTATTCTCCACGATGGCGATCGCAGACGTCAGACTACTATACAAAGTGTTTGAGTCGCAAGGTTTCGATGTCCACCTGACAGAAGCAGCTCTACCCTCCCACAACGTCGAAGCGCTCATTAGCACCAGCCTCGTAAATCGCAACGTCCAAAACCTAACAGTCCTAAGCCAACTTAAGCGCCTTATCGAGCTCGACTACGGTAACTACAGCTGCTTCGAAATCCATTTTGAGCCCAGCGAGCTAAGGCTCCTGCATAAATATGAGTCAATTTAAGCTGGTCTAAAAGAGTACCAAAAGCTTATCAGTGCCTAATCAAAGGCTGCTTCGGATGACGAAGCCTAACGTCGCTTAACACAAGCTGCGTCTGACGCAGTCAAAGCACCTGAAGAGGAACAAATTAAGACCGAGTCGGCAGTGTCAGTGGTTAAAGATGACTCAGATATTGATGCAAAGATGTCCCTAATTAAGCCGATCGGGTTCTTCGATGACAGCATTTGTGAAGCAAACTACCAAGAAGTGTACAATGACGTCTCAATGAGCGAAGTGCGGTACATGTGGGCAGTCTTAAAGACTTTCAACGAGTTTTACGTCCCGGCAGTACCGATCATCAACCAGCACTAATCGTTCATCGATGTGCCATCAAACTCTGTGCCTCTCAATATTGGGCTTTATATGAAGGACCTGAGAGACCTATCGCTGAGCTGCGTAAAATCAAACCTCAGGTTCCTCATCTTGGACCAGACTTCAGTTGAGGTCGAGAAAAGCCCTGTTCTGATGTTCGAGAGGCTCAAGATGGCTGGAAAACAAGAAGCTCCTTAGCCAGATGCAAGTGGACAGCGTTAAAGCAACGCACCTGGGGAAGCCGAAGAAATTCCCGAAAAACAGAGCAGCTAGGTGTCTCGAGACTTTATGTTTATCAAGGCTTACGAACAACTGAGGGATATTGAGCTGGCTATCCTCAGGAAGAAGCGACCTCAAGGAAGTGAACCTCACCTCGCCTTTGAAGTTGAATTTCTCGGAGAAGATGTCGTTGGTACTAGTGGACCCTATAAGCAATTCTTCTCAAGCATCTCGAACGAAATTTAACCGAGTAAGAATGAAACAAAACTTGATACGCAACAGCTTGGCTTGACAGTTCCATGCGCAAACTAGCGAGACAAGGAACAATTCGGTGGTGACAAATTCGTTCTGATTTCGAGTGATCTGACCCAAAAGAAGCTCCAGTATTTTGAATTCCTCGGCATAATCATGGGAGTGTGTATCAGGACCGGTATTAATCTGGTGCTTGACTTCCCCTCAATATTCTGGAAGCAGCTTATCGGCTCAAACCCTAACCTCGACGATATCTTCCAGATCGAATACCGCTTCTTCAAAAAGATCAACGGCATCCTCAATGCTACGGAAGCAGAGTTCTCAAGCGATGATGCCGTCTATTACTGGACAGTCACTCTAGCTGATGGCAAAGAGCTGGATTTAACTTCCGACGGCACTGGAAAAGACCGCCAAGTCAAGTATTCAGAGCGCCATGACTACGTTCAACGATGCATCTACACCAAGCTGACTGAGTCCAGCGTTCAATGTGCCGCAATTAGACGAGGCCTAGTCAAGATTATCCCCGAGTCTATGCTGAATCAGATCTCATTCGAAGAGATGGAGAGCTGGGTATGCGGTGATAAGTTCATCGATATTGATCTTGTTCGTCGCAATACAAAGCTGGTCGGCTATACTGTAGACGATGAGGTCATAAAGAACTTCTGGGAAATATTTGAGTCGCTGACTCAGCCTGACAGGAGAAGGTTCATCAAGTTCTGCTACGCTATTGAGAGACTGCCCTAGACTGATGAAGACTGGAAGCGTCTTAAGCTTGAGTTCACGATCGTGGAGCTCAAAAAGACCAGCAAGTAGAACAAGCCCGTGCCAGCTGACGATTTGCTCCCAGAGGCGTAGACATGCTTCTTCTAGTTCAAGCTCCCGCGATATACGAGCAAGGAGCGCATGAAACGCCAGATCGTATGTGCATTCACAATCGATAATGAGTCGATGAATGCTGAAAACGACGTCAACGCGAGGGAGATGCGCCGCGGTCAGGATCATGATGAGCGAAGGGATAGCTACGGAAGCGAACAAGAAGAGTGAGCTATAAACAACCAACAATTATTTCAACTAATCTTACCACTAATTTTGTTTGCGGGGTTTTGGGGTTTTGGGG
>Ga0169931_10006426_pt1 | contig 17711 bp, 13 predicted proteins | sample Kivu_15m_20L_FD_129675 | JGI IMG/M metagenome (GOLD analysis project Ga0169931, IMG submission 129675) | Freshwater microbial communities from Lake Kivu, Western Province, Rwanda to study Microbial Dark Matter (Phase II) - Kivu_15m_20L... | ecosystem: Environmental > Aquatic > Freshwater > Lake...
GGAATGGTGTTTCCAGTGTCCACGCACAACTACGAGTTGCGCTACTGGCTGGCCTCGGGCGGCATTCATCCGGGCTATTACACCGCCACGGACACCACCGGCACCAAGGACGCCGACGTGCTCATCTCCGTGACGCCGCCGCCGCAGATGCCGGCCACACTCGCGCAGGGCACCATTCACGGCTATTGCGTCGGCGAGCCGTGGAACCAGCAGGCCGTCATCAAGGGCATCGGCGTCGCGCCCATCACGGACTACGAGATCTGGAAGAACAATCCGGAGAAGGTCTTTGGCGTCACCGCCGATTGGGACAAGAAGAACCCGAACACCCACGTCGCCGTGGTGAAGGCGCTCATCCGCGCCGGCAAGTGGCTCGACGCCACGCCGGCCAACCGCAAGAAGGCCTGCGAAATCCTCTCCAAGCCCGAATACGTCGGCGCGGACGTGAAGGTCATCGCCAACTCGATGACCGGCACCTGGGAGTATCACAAGGGCGACGTGCGCCCGATGGCCGACTTCAACGTCTTCTTCCGCTACCACGCCACGTATCCGTTCTACAGCGACGCCATCTGGTATCTCACGCAGATGCGCCGCTGGGGCCAGATCACCGAGGCGAAGTCCGACGACTGGTATCTCGCGACCGCGAAGGAGATTTACAAGCCCGAGACCTACCTCAAGGCCGCGCAGGCGCTCATCAAGGAGGGCAAGGTCACGGAAGCTGAAATCCCCAAGACCGACGGCTTCAAGCCGCCCACCAAGGACTTCATTGACGGCATCGAATACGACGGCCGCCAGCCGCTCGCGTATCTGAAAAAGTTTCCCATCGGCCTGAAAGACTGACCGGCTCGCCCGCACTCCATGAGCGCACTCATCAACACCTGCGAATCCTTCGGTCTGACCTGGGCGGTGCCCTTCTTCCGCCTGCTGCGGCGCGAGAATCCGAACGAGCAGTTCCGGCAGATCCTCCTGAACCTCGGCGTGCCGCTGCTGGCCGTCCTCGCCTTCCTCGGCGCGTGGTCGTGGACGGCAGCCAACGTCAAGGTGAGCTTCGGCTCGCTGCCCGGCCCGGTGGCCGTGTGGACCGAGACCAAGAACCTGTGGGCCGACCACACGGCCGAGCGCACGAAGGAGTCGGAGTTCTACAAGCGCCAGGCCGACCGCAAGGCCAAGACGCTCGCGGAAGACCCGAAGGCCGAGTGGAAGGACCGCAAATACGCCGGCAAGCCGACCTACCTTGACCAGATCGCGACGAGCCTGAAGACGGTGTTCACCGGCTTCCTCATCGCCTCAGTCATCGCGGTGCCCATCGGCATCCTGTGCGGATTGAGCAAGGTGTTCAACACCGCGGTCAACCCGTTCATCCAGGTGTTCAAGCCCGTGTCGCCGCTGGCGTGGCTGCCCATCGTGATGATCATGGTCAGCGCGCTCTACAACCCCGCCGACCCGACGTTCGAGAAGTCCTTCATCAGCTCGGCCTTCACCGTCGCCCTCTGCTCGCTCTGGCCCACGCTCATCAACACTTCGCTGGGCGTGGCCTCGACGGACAAGGACTACCTCAACGTGGCCCGCGTGCTGAAGCTCGGCTGGTGGAAGCAGGTCACGAAAATCATCGTCCCCTCCGCGCTGCCGCTGATCTTCACCGGCCTGCGGCTCTCGCTGGGCGTGGGCTGGATGGTGCTCATCGCCGCCGAGATGCTCGCGCAGAACCCCGGCCTCGGGAAGTTCGTCTGGGACATGTTCCAGAACGGCAGCAGCCAGACGCTCGCGCAGATCATGGTGGCCGTCTTCACCATCGGCTTCATCGGCTTCTTCCTGGACCGCACCATGATGGTCTTCCAGAAGGCCGTGAGCTTCGACGCCAACACCATCCGCTGACCGCGCCGGCATGAGCACCGCCACCAACCACCAACGCGCGCTCCTCTGGCGGCAGGCCTTCCGCCAGCGCTCGGTCTGGCTGCGCGCGCTGCGGCTGGGCCTGTCCGTGGGCTTGCTCCAGGCGGTGGTGAACCAGGGCGACCACTGGGTGAGCGGTTCCGTGAGCCGGACCGTGCTGCTCAAAAGCATCGTCTCCCCGCTGATTGGCTTTGCCCTCGTGCTCGTGTCCGCCGCCGAAACCTGGGTGCAGCGCTCTGCGGAACAACTCCAACCTGAGCCATGAAGAAAGACAAAACCGCTCCCCGCGCCCCGAAGACCTCGCGTTCGCTGGCGAAGAAATCCGCCGCCGCGCTCGGCCAGGTCGTGCGCGTGCTGAAGAATCCGTTCAACGGCGTGAAGCCCGTTTCCGGCCCGGCCCCGGTCGCGCTCAAGCTGCGCGCGCCCGCCGCGAAGGAAGTCTTCGTCGCTGGCTCGTTCAACGGCTGGCAGGTCGGCGCGACGCCGCTGCGCCCGGCCCAGGGCGGCGAGTGGCAGGGCGAATTGAAGCTCACGCCCGGCCGTTACGAATACCTCTTCGTCGTGGATGGCACCTGGCTGCCCGATCCCGCCGCCCGCGAAGCCGCGCCGAACCCGTTCGGCGGCTGGAACTCCGTTTTGTCGGTGAACTGAAAGCGAAATGAAATCCGAACCGCTTCACGCAAAGGCGCAGAGTGAGCTAAGGAGGAACGGGATTTCTTCCCGGCACACGGACATTCATCCCACCGTCCGTTTCCCACATCACCGCGCGCTGGGCGGCCTTTGCGTGAAGCCCCTTTCCTGCCATGCCCTATCTTGACCTGAAGGCGGTCGCCAAAGGCTACGGCGCGAACGGCGCGCACTCCGAGGTGCTCCGCGACATCAACCTTACCGTGGAGAAGGGCGAGTTCGTCGCCATCGTCGGCTACTCCGGCGCGGGCAAGACCACGCTCATCTCGCTCATCGCCGGCCTGCTCCGCCCCGACACCGGCACGGTGATGCTCAACGACCTGGAAATCACCGCGCCCGGCCCCGACCGCGGCATCGTCTTCCAGAACTACTCGCTGCTGCCGTGGCTGACGGTGTTCGAGAACATCCTGCTCGCGGTCGAACAGGTGTTCCCCAACTACTCCGCCGACGCGAAGCGCCAGCACACCGAGAAGTTCATCGCCATGGTGAACCTCACCCGCGCGCGCGACAAACGGCCGGGCGAGTTGTCCGGCGGCATGAAGCAGCGCGTGAGCGTGGCCCGCGCGCTGGCGATGGACCCGCAGATTCTCCTGCTCGACGAGCCGCTCTCCGCGCTCGACGCGCTGACCCGCGCGACGTTGCAGGACGAGATTTCCCGCATCTGGGGCGAGAGCCGCAAGACCGTGCTCCTCATCACCAACGACGTGGACGAGGGCATCTACCTCGCCGACCGCATCATCCCGTTGAGCGCCGGCCCGGGCGCGACGCTCGGCCCGTCCTTCACCGTGGACCTGCCGCGCCCGCGCGACCGCAAGGAGCTGAACCACGAGCCGCGCTTCAAGCAGCTCCGCCGCGAGGTCATGGACTGGCTCATCGCCTCCGGCGGAAAGAAGAAGGCCGTCACGCTCACGAAGCACCTCGTGCTGCCCGACCTCATGCCCGAGGATCTGAGCCTGCCGCCGCCGCTCATCGGCGGCCGCCGCAAGCCCATCCGCCGCAGTGAAATCAAGACCGAGGTCGTCGAGACGATATGAACCTGCTTCACGCCAAGAACGCGGAGGCCGCTAAGAACCGGCGGTCGCGTCACGCTCCTTCTCCCTTCGCGGAGCGAGGGGAGAAGGTGGCCGCAGGCCGGATGAGGGGAGCGGTCGCTTGCGCCGTCGCGGCCACCCCCTCACCCCGGCCCTCTCCCCTTGCTCCGCAAAGGGAGAGGGAATTGTTCCTCTTGTCGCGGTTTCCTTCGCGGTTTCCTTCGCGTCCTTCGCGCCCGTTGCGTGCGAACCCATTTAATTCATGAGCGCCTTCGTCGAACTTTCCCAACTGACCAAGATTTACCCCACGCCCAAGGGGCCGGCCATCATCGTCAAGGACTTCAACCTCAAGATTCAGAAGGGCGAGTTCATCACGCTCATCGGCCATTCCGGCTGCGGCAAGTCCACCGTCCTCTCCATGCTCGCCGGCCTGAATGATGTCACGGCCGGCGTCATCGTCCTCGCCGGCAAGGAACTGGTCGGAGCCGGGCCGGACCGCGGCATCGTCTTCCAGTCGCCGTGCCTGCTGCCGTGGATGACCGCGATGGAGAATGTGCTCCTCGGGGTTGACCAGGTTTTCTACACGGCCAGCAAGGAGGAGCGGCGGCAAATCGCGGAGTATTACCTCACGCTCGTCGGCTTGGGCGAATCGCTGCACAAGCGGCCGGGCGAACTGTCGCAGGGGATGCGGCAGCGCGTCGGCATCGCCCGCGCCTTCGCGCTCTCGCCCAAGATGCTGCTGCTCGACGAGCCGTTCGGCATGTTGGACTCGCTCACGCGCTGGGAACTCCAGCAGGTGCTCATCGAGCTGTGGCGCAAGGACCAGAAGACCGCGCTCATGGTCACGCACGACGTGGACGAGGCGCTCTTCCTCTCCGACCGCATCGTCTGCATGACCGACGGCCCCGAGGCCGAGGTCGGCGACATCATCGAGGTGAACTTCCCGCGCCCGCGCGTCCGCCAGGCCGTGATGGAGCATCCCGATTACTACAAGCTCCGCGAGCGGCTCATCGAGTTCCTCGAAGTCCACGCGCACAGAAGGAAGTCCGCCGCGCCCGCCGCGCCGCCCGCCGCGTCCACGCCGGAGCGCGAGCTGCGGCACGGCACGCAACCCGCGCGCGCTTCCGCGCCGGGTGACAGCCCAATGGTGGCTGTTTGACCGCCGCCAGTGCTCCGTCCCGGCAGTTCGTCGGGCTGGTTCTCCCCCTCGCGGCTCGGCGCGACAGCGCGCGGCCCGTTTTCTCCCCGCCCGTTTCCGGCGATTTTCCGCGCGCCGCGTTGTCATCGCGCGCGCACCTGCCCGCCGCAGGCCCACCTGTTCAATTATCGCCACACTGCGCGCCAACTCACACGCGCGCCGGGCGGCAGGGGGAGTCCGGGCCGTTGCCCAAAATCGGTTCGCTCCGCGCCAAGCGCCGGGTTGCCGGCCGATCCCGCCCCGGCCAGAAACTTCGCGCACGAGCGGAGGCCCGCCCTGACAGTTGGTTCCCGCCGCAATCAAGCCGATTCATCCGCGGCACGAATTCTTTGGCAGCCTCCGTTTGCGGCGCGGGCCGGGTCGTGGCACCGGCACTGCTAAGTCGGGAGGCGACGGGCGCGCGGACTTCCGCGTGGCCCGCGCAAGACTGAGTGTCGCTCCGGGCTGAACCGGAGCGCGGCCGAGAATTTCCGGCGGAGCTGGTGGCCCCTGCCTGACGCCCGCCGGGAGCTGACAGAAAACCAATGCACATGAAACCAAACCACATGATGAAATCCGCCACCTCCGCGCTGCTGCTCGCCGTTGCGGGCGTCGTGTCCGCGCAGGAGAAACCCTACACCGCGCCCGCCGCCGCGCCCGCGCCCGCCGCCAGCCCCATCGGGAACTGGCTCAACGTGGACGGCAAGCTGCCCGAGGCGCTTGCCAAGGGCAAACTGAGCCTCAACTCGCGGCTGCGCTACGAGTTCCACGACCAGCAGACGCTCACGCCCGCGCACGCTCCGATCCTGCGCACGCGGCTGGGCTTCACCACCGCGCCGGTGCATGGCTTTCAGGGGATGCTCGAGGCCGAGCATCTCACCGCGCTCGGGGACCGGGCGAACTACGGCCTCCCCGGCATCGGCCCGGCGGGCAAGGCGGTCATCCCCGACCCGCCCACCACCGAGCTGAACCAGGCCTGGGCCAGCTACACGAAATACAACACCACGCTCAAGGCCGGCCGCCAGCGGCTCGTCCTCGACAACGCCCGCTTCGTCGGCGACGTGGACTGGCGCATGAACCAGCAGACCTACGATGCCGCCACGGTGCAGAGCACCTACTTCAAAGACTTCACCCTGACCTACGGCTTTGTGTGGGACGTGAACCGCATCTTCGGCGACGTCGCCGGGCTGCCCGCCGCGAGCCGCGACTTCGACTCCGAGTCGCATCTCATCAACCTCAGCTACTCGGGCTGGAAGTATGCGAAGCTCACGGCCTACGCGTATCTGCTGGAGTTCGACAACTCGCCGGCCAACTCCTCGGCGACCTATGGCATGAGCCTCGCCGGCTCCCATATGTTCGACAAGGAGAAGAACCTCAAGGCGAGCTACCGCGCGGAATACGCCTTCCAGACGGACTACAAAAACTCGGCCCTCGCCAGCTTCGACAACACCTACCTCAATTTCGAGGGCGGCCTGGACTACAAGGTCTTCAACGCCGGCGCGGGCTACGAGGTGCTCGGCGGCAACCACAACGGCACGCGCGGCTTTGGCACGCCGCTGGCCACGCTCGCCAAGTTCAACGGCTGGGCCAACCTCTTCCTCGTCACGCCCACCGCCGGCCTGCGCGACGTGTATGCGTGGGTGGGGGCGAAGCTGCCCGGCAACATCCCGCTCAACGTGACCTACCACAAGTTCGACGCCGACACCGGCGGCGCGGACTTCGGCCAGGAGTGGAACGTCACGCTCACCCACAAGTTCAACGCCAACTGGTCCGCGCTCACCCGCTACGCCTACTACGACGGCAAGGCCCCCGCCGGCAATCCCGGCCAGGTGGACACCTCACGTTTCTGGGTGCAACTGGAGTTCAATTACTGATCGGTTAGTTCCTGCGTGTTGTTTGAACGCCCGGCCGCAAGGCCGGGCGTTTTCATTCATCGGTGCGCGTCGGCGAAGGTCGGAACATAGTTTGTTGACCACTCAACAAATGGGGAACCGCGCGCGGGTGTCGGTTTTTTTCCAGCTTGGGCAAGTTCGCCGGACGTGTCCCCGCGTTCGTGTTCGCAGGCTGCGCCGCCGCCGCCCCGGGCCGGCGGGCGGCGTCTCGCTTCCGTCCCGCGCGGGCGCGATGCCCCGCGCGCATCCCCGCTGCCGGCCGCGCGATCCGCGCGAAGTTGAACGCGATTCATCGCGTGCCTGCGGCGAATTCAACCGCTTTTCCGCGCGCCGGCCGCCGCCGGGCACCGCCGCTGCTCTTGCGTGGCCCAGCCGTTCAACGGCGCGGAAGACTTTCGATGACTGTCGCCAACCTCATCCGCCACTGCCAGGAGGCCCTGCTCGCCCCGTCCGCCGACGCGCCGTCTCCGCGCACGCCGCGCGCTGCGGCGTTGAAGTCGCGCGGCACCGAGTCGCTCGTCATCATCGGCAATGGCATGGCGGGCTACAAACTGTGCGAGCGCCTCGTCGCTTCGCGCGCCCACGAGCGGCTGGACATCACAATCTTCGGCGAGGAGCCGCGCCCGGCCTACGACCGCGTCCACCTGACCAAGTTTCTTTCCGGCCGCACGCCGGAGCAACTGGAGCTGGCCCCGCGCGAGTGGTATGAGCGCCACGACCTCGCGCTCTTCACCGGCGATCCGGTCGTGGCCGTGGACCGCGAGCAGTGCCATGTCCGCTCCGCCAGCGGGCAGACCGTGTCGTATGACCGGCTCGTGTTCGCGACCGGCTCGCGGGCGTTTGTGCCGCCCATCGAAGGCAGCACGCTGCCGGGCGTGTTCGTGTATCGCACCATTGAAGACCTCGCTGCCATCAAGAGCTACGCGCCCTTCTGCCGCCGCGCGGCGGTGCTCGGCGGCGGACTGCTCGGCCTCGAAGTCGCGCACGCGCTCAAGCAGCTTGGGCTGGAGACCTGGGCCGTCGAGCGCGGCTCGTCGCTCATGGCGCGGCAGTTGGACCGCGACGCCAGCACGCTGCTCCGCACGCACGTCGAGAAGCTGGGCTTGCGCGTCTGTGTCGGCTGCGAGACGGAGCGCATCGAACCCATCGGCCCGGACCGGCTGCTGCAATTCAAGACCGGCGAATGCCTGCGCGTGCAGCTCGTCGTCATCGCCGCCGGCATCCGGCCGCGCGATGAACTCGCGGCGGCCTGCGGCTTGAAGCTCGGCCCGCGCGGCGGCATCGCCGTCAACGAATCGCTGCAAACCTCCGACCCCGCCGTCTTCGCGCTGGGCGAGTGCGCCAGCCACAAGGGGGAAATCTACGGCCTCGCCGCGCCCGCCTACCAGATGGCGGACACGCTCGCGGGCGTGCTCGCCGGCAAGCGCCGCCGCTTCGCCCGCGCCGAGCAGTCCACCTGGCTCAAGCTGCCGGGCATCACCGTCGCGACGCTCGGCGATTATCAGGCGGACGCGGAGCACCTCGTCGCGCGGCCGGCGGGCGCGTATCGCCGGCTCGTGTTCGAGCAGAACCGGCTCATCGGCGCGGTCGCCGTCGGCGACTGGCCGGAGCAGCCGCGCGTGCAGGAACTCATCGAGCGCCGCGCCCGCGTCTGGCGCTGGCAGCGGCACCGCTTCGCCACCACGGGCAAGCTCTGGCGCGGTGACGCCGCTCCGCACGTCAGCCAGTGGCCCGCGAACGCGATTGTCTGCAACTGCATGGGCGTGCGCTGCGGCGTGCTCGCGAGCGCCTGCGCGGACGGTTGCGGAACGGTCGAGCAGCTCGCCGCGCGCACGGGGGCCTCGACCGTCTGCGGCTCGTGCCGCCCGCTGCTGGCGGAAATGGTGGGCGCGCCCGCCGTGAGCCGCCGGCAGCCGGGCGCGCGCGCGTTGCTCATCGCGTCGGGCCTCGCGCTCGTGCTCGCCCTGGTCATTGGCGCGGCGAAACCCATTCCCTTCGCGGATTCCGTCGCGGCCACCCGCGCGATTGAGGCGCTGTGGCAAAACCCGCTGTTCAAGCAAATCACCGGCTTCACGCTCGTCGGGCTGGCGCTCGTGAGCCTGCTCCTCTCGCTGCGCAAGCGCGTCGCGCGCTTCTCCTTCGGTGAGGTCGGCTCGTGGCGCGCGTTCCACGCCGCGCTGGGCGTGCTGACGCTCGTGGCGGTCATCGCCCACACCGGCTTCCGGCTCGGGCACAATTTGAACTTCGTGCTGATGGCGAACTTCCTCGCGCTCGCCTTGGTCGGCGCGCTGGCTGGCGCGGTGACCGCGCTCGAAGCCCGGCTGGCCGGCCCGGCGGCGCGGCGGCTGCGCGCGTTCTGGACGGGCGCGCACCTCGCGCTGCTCTGGCCGCTGCCGGTGCTCATCGTGTTCCACGCGCTCGCTTCGTTTTGGTTTTGAATGCACGCCAAAAGACAATCGGGGTCTGGCTGGGCTGGGTTGCCTTCCTCCTCGCCATGACCGCATACCTCACCCATCGCTGGCGCGGCCCGGACCGCACGGCCTTCCTGCCGGGGCCGACGTCGCACGGGCATTATCAAATCGAACTGGCCTGCAACGCCTGCCACACGCCGTGGATGGGCGTGAAGGAAAAGGCCTGCCTCGACTGCCACGGCGCGGAGCTGAAGGCGGCGAACGACTCGCATCCCAAGAGCAAGTTCACCGACCCGCGCAACGCCGACCGGCTCCAGGTGCTCGCGGCGGACAACTGCCTCACCTGCCACAAGGAGCATGTCCCCGAGCGCACGCGCGCGATGGGCGTGATGCTGCCGGACGACTACTGCTACCGCTGCCACCAGGAGACGGTGAAGGAGCGGCCCAGCCACAAGGACTACGCGTTCAACTCCTGCGCCACCGCCGGCTGCCACAACTACCACGACAACACGGCGCTCTATGAGGACTTCCTCGTGAAGCACCTCGACGAGCCGAAAACGAAATCCGCGCCGCGCGTCGCCACCCGCGCGCTGCTCGCCTTCCTGAACGAGTCCGAACGCTGGCCGAAGAAGCCCGCGCTCACGGCGGCGGAGCACGACGCGCCCGCGCCCGTGCGCGCGGACCAAGAGACGCTGCACGCCTGGGCAACCACCAGCCACGCCCGCGCCGGGGTGAACTGCTCGGACTGCCATCTGGTGCCGGACGCGCAGTCGAAGACGAAGCGTTGGTCGGACAAGCTGGACCACACGGCTTGTGCCACCTGCCACAAGGACGAAGTCGGCGGCTTCCTTGCCGGCAAGCACGGGATGCGGCTCGCGCAGGGATTGCCGCCCATGCGGCCCGCGCTCGCGCGCCAGCCGATGAGGCGCGAGGCCGCGCACCGCGAGTTGAGCTGCACTTCCTGCCACGGCTCGCATGAGTTCGATTCCCGCCGCGCCGCCGTCGAGTCGTGCCTGGCCTGCCACAATGATTCGCACAGCCTGGCTTACAAAAACTCGCCGCACTTCGCGCTGTGGGCGGCGGAGACGAAAGGTGCCGCGCCCGCCGGCTCCGGCGTGAGCTGCGCCACCTGCCATCTGCCGCGCCAGCAGTCCGCGACCGACGGCGTGACGCGCGTGCTCGTGGAGCACAACCAGAACGCCAACCTCCGCCCGAACGAGAAGATGGTCCGCTCCGTGTGCCTCGACTGCCACGGGCTGGGCTTCACGCTCGACGCCCTCGCCGACCCGGCACTGGTGCGCGCGAATTTCACCGGCCTGCCCGCCCGCCATGTCGAAAGCCTCGATTTGGCGGCGCGCCGGCTGTTGGAAACCCAAAGCAAGCAAACGAAACCCTGAAATACACACACATGACAACACCCCACAAGAAACTGGTCCTCGGCACCGCCCTGCTCGCCTCCGCCGTCTTCGCCGCCGGGCTGACCGGCTGCAACAAACCGGTCGCGCCCGTGGCCGCGCCGCCACCCGCCGGCTTCACGCCCCGGCAGATGGCTGACGGATTGTTCGTCGTCATGTCCTCCGACCGCGCCGTCTATACCAAGCAGGTGGTCGCGCGCCTGCAAAACGAGGCGAAGGTCATCAAGGCCAGCGAGCACTTCAAGGACGAGAAGGCCCTGCCGCTGCCCGCGCAGATGTTCCGCATGGGCGCCGAGGCCGTCGCCGAGAAGAACCCCGGCTTCACCTACGGGCTGCTCTCGCTCTGGCCCATCAACAAGCAGAACATGCCCAAGACCGACGCCGAGAAGGCCGGCCTCAAGTTCGTGGCCGACAGCGGCGGCAAGACCAATTTCTACACCGAGGAAACGCTCGGCGGAAAAAAGTATTTCACCGCCGTGTATGCGGACGTGGGGGTCTCGATGGCCTGCGTCTCCTGCCACAACGGCCACAAGGATTCGCCGCGCACGGACTTCAAGCTCGACGAGGTCATGGGCGGCGTCGTCATCCGCCTGCCGCTCTGAGCGCCCATCGCTTTCAACCAAGACCCATCGCCTTTCACTCATCCGCCATGACACCACGCCAAGTTGAACTCGTTCAGACCACCTGGGAAAAAGTCGTTCCCATCTCCGACCAGGCCGCCGCGCTTTTCTACGGCCGGCTCTTCGAACTGGATCCGGAGTTGAAGCCCATGTTCAAGAGCGACATCCGCGAGCAGGGCAAGAAGCTGATGACCATGATCACCGTCGCCGTGCGCGGCCTCGGCGATCTCGGCAAGCTTGTCTCCGCTGTCGAGGACTTGGGCCGCCGACACGTCGGCTACGGCGTGCGCAAGAAGGACTACGACACGGTCGCCGCCGCGCTGCTCTGGACGCTGGAGAAGGGGCTGGGCGCGGACTTCACGCCGGAAGTGAAGGAGGCGTGGGTCGAAACCTACACCGTCCTCGCCACCACCATGCAAAAGGCGGCGGCGAAGCAGCTCGGAACCGCCGCGTGATTCGCGCACATCCCAACCATGACTTGCTTATGACTGGCTGAATTACCAAGTGGCTTTGCCTGACAGGCAGCGCCCGCGCTGGGAGCACGCCATTGTGCTGTGCTTTCCACCCTGCGCAATTTGCGACAACTCGCACGGGTTGGCGGCATTGGGTGTCGTCACTTATGACTGCCATAAATCCCATCCGCACCGAAACATTCATGGTTCACCGGCATCGTCTCCGTGCCGCCATGCTGGGCATGTTGAATCCGGTTCATGCTCTGCCGCTAAACTATTCACCCATCGTCCCCCGGCTTCCGCTCCCCGCTGGCAAGCGGGTTGCAAGAGGCGCGGCGACGATGAAATTGTCTGAACTCAAATCCGCCGGCCACTGGCCCACGCTGGTCACCGCGTTCCTCTACTTCGACTACAGCTTCATGGTGTGGACGCTGCTGGGCGTGCTGGCGAACCAGATTGCCGCGCCGGAATCCCTCAACCTCACGCCGCAGCAGCGGTTCTTCATGGTGTCGGTGCCGATCCTCTCGGGCGGCTTCATCCGGCTGCTGCTGGGCCTGCTCGTGGATCGCATCGGCGCGAAGACCACCGGCATCCTCGCGCAGCTCGTGGTCATCGCCGGCCTCGCCGTCGCGTGGCTCGTGGGCCTGAGGAACTACGAGGCCACGCTGCTCATGGGCGTGGTGCTCGGCGTGGCGGGCGCGAGCTTCGCGGTCGCGCTGCCGCAGGCGGGCCGCTGGTATCCGCCGCACATGCAGGGGCTGGTCATGGGCCTCGCGGGCGCGGGCAACATCGGCGTGGTCATTGACGCGCTGCTCGCGCCGCGCCTCGCGGCGGCCTACGGCTGGGAGGCGGTCTTCGGCCTCGCCCTCATCCCGGCGGTCGTCGTGCTGGCGGTGTATTGCCTCGTGTCGAAGGAGCCGCCGGTGAAAATCGCGCCCAAGAAGCTCGGCGATTACTTCCGCCTCTTCGGCGAGAAGGACGTTCACTGGTTCTGCTTCTTCTACACCGTCACGTTCGGCGGCTTCGTCGGGCTGGCCTACTCGCTGGGGATGTATTTCAAGGACCGCTTCAACCTCACGCCGTCGCAGGCCGGCGACCTCGTTGCGCTCTGCACCGCCGTCGGCGCGCTCGGGCGGCCGCTGGGCGGCGGCATCTCGGACCGCATCGGCGGCATCAAGTCGCTGCACATCTACTACAGCGTCGCGTGCCTCGCGCTCGTCGCGGGCGGGCTGATTGACAGCCTGTGGCTCAACGTCGCGGCGTTCTTCATCGCGTGCGGCGCGTTCGGCATGGGCAACGGCTCGGTCTTTCAGCTTCTGCCGCAGCGCTTCGGCAAGGAACTCGGCCTGATGACCGGCCTCGTTGGCTGCGGTGGCGGCCTCGGCGGCTTCCTGCTTGCGAACATGATGGGGCAGAGCCGCCAGCACACCGGCAGCTACCTCACCGGCCTGCTGGTCTTCGCCGGCCTGTGCATCCTCGCCCTCGTCGGCCTCAGCCTGGTCAAGAAGCGCTGGCGCACGACCTGGGGCGCGGTGGCGGCGGCGCGCATTTGAACTGCCCGCAAATCACGCGCATGAACGCGAATGCCAATCTCGTGACCGGGACGCTCCTGTCCCGCAGCGCCGAATCGTTGGCGTGCTTCGGCTTTGCTGGTCGCACTGATGACAAAGCGGCCTGTCTCCCTCACCCCGGCCCGCTGGGAGAGGGAGAAACGCAGTCAGCTTCCCTTGCTTCCGCAGTGCTCCATTCGCCAACCAGCGGCCGAACTGTCCCCCTCTCCCAGCGGGAGAGGGCCGGGGTGAGGGAGAACGCGTCCACAGTTCAAACCGCGTCCGAACCATCTCCGACCTCCCCCATTCGCGTTGCTTCACCTGATTCGCGGACCGACTCTGCGGCCATGACCCCGCCCGGCCGCCTGCGCGTCCACGCCACCAGCTTCACCCGCCCGCGCGTGGACGACACGCCCGGCGACGATGTCTCCGCCGCCCGCGCGCTCGACGACGGCACCTTCATCGCCGTCGTCGCCGACGGCCTCGGCTCCGCGCGCCAGGGTCGCGACGCGGCGGAAAAGGCCGTCGCCCACTACACCGCGAACTTCCGCAACCGGCCGCGCGCGTGGAGCACCGCGAAGACGTTGGAAGAAATCACCCGCCACCTGAACCGCCAGCTCCACCAGGAGGGCCTCGCCCGCCACGAGTCGCCCGAACTCGCCTCCACCGTGGTCGCCGCCGTGCTCGATGGCGACCGCCTGCACGTCCTCAACGCCGGCGACTCGCGCGCCTACCGCTTCCGCGCCGGCAAACTGGAGCGACTCACCCACGACCACCGCGAGACGGCCCAAAGCCATGTGCTTATGCAGGCCCTCGGCCTCGCCGACGCCGTCGCGCCGCACGTCGCGCACACCGACCTCGCCGTCGGGGATTTTATCCTGCTCTGCTCGGACGGCCTTTCCGACGTGCTCGACGACGCCACGCTCACCGAGCTGCTGGCCGAGCGCACCGGCGCGCGCGGCCTCGTGGCCATCGCCCGCGAACGCGCCACGCCCGAGACGCTCGACGACATCACCGCCGTCGTCCTCGAAGTGCAGGAGCTTGGCCCCGCCGCCAGCGCCGCGCCCGTGTCGCTGCCCATTCCCGCGCAGCTCAAGGTCGGCGACGTGGTGGACGGCTACACGCTCCGCCGCAGCTTCCGCGCGAGCGACCGCATCTGGCTCGCCGCAAAGGCCGGCAAGTTCTACGTGCTCAAGTTCGCGCCGCGCGAGGCGCAATCGAACGAAGCCGTCCTCACCGCGTTCATCCGCGAGACGTGGCACGCCACGACGCTCAAGGCCGACTACTTTCCCGCCGCCACCGCGCCCGAGGACGCCACCGCGCGCTACTACGTCCTCGACTACTTCCACGCGCCCACGCTCAAGCAGTGGCTCGCCGAGAACGGCCCGCTGCCCACGGAGGACGCCGTGGCGCTCGGCAAGTTCGTGCTTGCGGCGGCGCAGTTCCTCCTGCGGCACGACTTCGTCCACGGCGACTTGAAGCCCGAAAACATCCTCGTGCTCGGCGAACCCGGCGCGCTGACGTTCAAGCTCACTGACCTCGGCAGCGTGGCGGAAGTCTTCAGCGTCAACACGCGCGCGGGCACGCCGAGCTACCTCGCGCCGGAGCGCTTCCACAACTCCGCCGTCAGCGAGCCGACGGAAATCTTCGCGCTGGGCGCGACGCTCTACGAGGCGCTCACCGGCAAGCTCCCGCACGGCGAAATCGAGCCGTTCCAGACGCCGCAGTTCCGCGCCGCGAAGCCGCCCAGCAAGCTCAACCCGCACGTCCCGCACTGGCTCGACGCCATCGTGCTGCGCGCCCTCGCGCTGCGGCCCGACGACCGTTTCGCCGCCTACAGCGAGATGCGCTACCAGCTTGAACATCCCGAGCAGGTGAAGCCGTTCCGCTCCGCCGGCGCGCCGCTGCTCGAACGCGACCCGGTGTTGCTGCTGAAACTGCTGCTCGCCGCCAGCCTGGCCGCGAATGCCGCCCTGCTTTTCTTCCTGATGCGGAAATGACCCTGCCCGCCGACAACTTCACTGGCTCCGCTGCGCCCACCGGCGAGCGCACGCTCGTGGACGCGTTGCTGGACGAGCAGCGGCAGCTCACGGCGGTGGAGGCCTTCGCGCGCGCGCACGAGCGGCATGAGATTGCCGAGCCGCACTACCGCAAGCTGCTGCCCGCCTCCGCGCCGCGCCCCGGCGAGCAGTATGCCTTCGAGGTGGACCTGGACAAATGCTCCGGCTGCCAGGCCTGTGTCACCGCCTGCCACTCGCTCAACGGCCTCGACGACGGCGAGGCCTGGCGCGAAGTCGGCGCGCTGTTCGGGGAGGCGCTGGTGCCCGACGCCCGTAGCCGCCGACGTGAGGAGGCGGACGGCTTGTTGCCCACGAAGAATCCGCCTCCTGATCTCGGCGGCTACACCGGCAACCGCGTCGTCCCGCTTCAGCAGACGGTCACCACCGCCTGCCACCACTGCGTCGAGCCGGGCTGCCTCGAAGGCTGCCCCGTGCTGGCTTACGACAAGGACCCGCTCACCGGCATCGTCCGCCACCTCGACGACCAGTGCATTGGCTGCAGCTACTGCATCCTGAAATGCCCCTACGACGTGCCGAAGTATTCGGAGTCGCGCGGCATCGTGCGGAAGTGCGACCTGTGCCACGGCCGCCTCGCCGTCGGCGAAGCCCCCGCCTGCGTGCAGGCGTGCCCGAATGAAGCCATCCGAATTTCCGTGGTGAGGGTCGCGGAGGTGGTCAGTGCGTTCCGCGACGAAAGCTGCGAAGCAGGTGAGAAAGCGGGAAAGCGAGAAAGTGGGACGGTGACCAGTAACGCCTCTCACTTTCCCACCCTCTCGCTTTCTCACCTGCCCTCCCCTTGGCTCCCTGACTCCCCCGCGCCGCATATCACCCTCCCGACGACCCGCTACGTCTCCAAGAAGCCCGCCGCCGACCTGCGCGCTGCCGACCACAACCAGCCGCGTCCGCAGCCCGCGCACTGGCCGCTCATCCTCATGCTTGTGCTCACGCAGGCCGGCATCGGCGGATTGCTCGCGGCTCGGCTCACCACCGCAAAGTCTCTTCCGCTCGAACTCATCTCGCTCGCGCTGCTCTTCGCGGGTTTGGCCGCCAGCGTGTTCCACCTCGGCCAGCCGCTGAAGGCGTGGCGCGTCTGGCTCGGCTGGCGCACGAGCTGGTTGAGCCGCGAAGCGATGCTGTTGAACGCCTTTGCCGGCGTGGCTGTGGCGAGCGTCAGCGTCGCGTTGCTTCCGATTCCCCATCTCCTATCTCCCATCTCCAATCTCCTGTTCCCGCTCGCCCTCGCCGCCGTCTTTGCCCAGGCGATGGTCTATGCCGACACCCACCGCGCCTTCTGGAGCCTCCGCCACACCGCCCCGCGCTTCTTCGGCAGCGTCGCGGTGCTGGGATTGGCGTTGGCATTGGTGGGGACCGCGCCCGCCTCGGGCGCAGCCAGCCGCGCCCTCGCGGCTGGCCCGGAGCGCACGAGCATCCACGAAGCCGGGCAAGTCCAAGCGTCCCCGAGTTCGGCGCGAGGGCGCGCCGAACAGCAGCCGGGGCGGCTGCGCTCCCCAATCATCGCCATCGCCCTCCTCATCGCCACACTGCTCAAGCTGGCCGGCGAAATCTCCGTCCTCAAACACGCCGACACCGATTCCGACCGCTGGACGCAGCTTCGCCGCACCGCCGCGCTCCAAACCAATGCGCTCCGGCCCGTCCTCGCCACGCGCCTGCTCACAGCGTTCGCGGGCGGCGTCTTCATCCCCTTCGCCATCGTCACCAGCGGAGCCACCCCCGCGCTCGCGTTCGCTGCCTTCGCCCTGTGTTTGCTGGGTGAACTCGCCGAACGCCACCTGTTCTTCACGTCCGTCGCCCCGGACAAGATGCCCGTATGAGTCATCAGTCTTCAGTAATCAGTGTTCAGTCCAAGGCAGACCGCGCGACGGTCGCCACGGAGCCTTCTTCACTGAATACTGAACACTGTTCACTGAACACTCCCAACTCCTGGCTCCGCCAATGGACCGGCCCGCTCACCGCCGACCTCGTGCGCGCGCCCGGCGAGTTCGGCCTCGGCCAGGTGCCCGCGCGGCTCAAACCCGACGCCACCACCACGATGGTCTGCGGCTTTTGCTCCACCGGCTGCGGCTTGAATGTGCATCTCAAAGACGGCCAGGCCGTGAATCTTTCCGCCACCGCCGACTACCCCGTGAATCTCGGCATGGCGTGCCCGAAAGGCTGGGAAGCCCTCACGCCGCTCGCCGCGCCCGACCGCGCCACCACGCCACTCCTTCGCAATCCCACCACCGGCAAGCTGGAGCCGACCGACTGGGACCACGCGATGCAGGTCTTCACGCTGAAGTTCAAGGCCATCATGGACCAGCACGGGCCGGAGAGCGTCGCGTTTCTCAGCACGGGACAAATTTGCACGGAGGAGATGGCCTTCCTCGGCGCGTTGTGGAAGTTCGGCATGGGCGCGCTGCACTGCGACTCGAACACTCGCCAGTGCATGGCCACCAGCGCTGTCGCCTACAAGCAGAGCTTCGGCTTCGACGCGCCGCCGTTCACCTACGCGGACTTCGAGGAGTCGGA
>Ga0169931_10006427_pt1 | contig 17711 bp, 16 predicted proteins | sample Kivu_15m_20L_FD_129675 | JGI IMG/M metagenome (GOLD analysis project Ga0169931, IMG submission 129675) | Freshwater microbial communities from Lake Kivu, Western Province, Rwanda to study Microbial Dark Matter (Phase II) - Kivu_15m_20L... | ecosystem: Environmental > Aquatic > Freshwater > Lake...
CGAAGCCCTCGTACTCGATCACAAAGGGCTTCTTCTCGTCCTTCTTCTCCTCGTCCTTCTTCTCCTCGTCCTTCTTCTCCTCGGGCTTCTTCTCGCCTTCGGCCGGCTTCGCCTCCGCCGGCTTTGCGGCCTCCTCGGCCTTCTTGTCACCTTCGGCGGGCTTCGCATCCGCAGGCTTCGCATCCGCGGGCTTGGCCTCCTCCGGCTTCTTCTCGTCCTTCTTGGGCTCGTCCTTCTTGGGCTCGTCCTTCTTGGGCTCGTCCTTCTTCGCGTCGTCCTTCTTCTTCTCGTCCTTGGGCTTCTCCTCGTCGATCTCGACGGCCCACGGGTTCTTCACGTCCTTGCGCAGCGGCACTGCGTAGCCGCGGGTCGTGTTCTGGTACGCCCACGACGTGTCGAGCTCGCTGTACTCGGCGTTGCCGAACCCGCGCTGGCTGGTGAAGTAGAGCCACTCGCCCGCGCGGTCGAACGTGGGGCTCGAGTCGGCGAACATGCCGCTGGTCACCTCGCGCGCCTCCTTCTTCGCCACGTCATAGATCCAGATGCTTCCGTTGCGGCGCTCCGGCATCGACTTCGAGTACGCGAGGTACGAGCCGTCGTGGCTGATCGAGATGTCGAACCCACCGTCCCACGGCTCCTTGTCGACCAGCGTGCGCTCGCCCGACTCGAAGTCGACGATGTACGCCGACCCGGTCTTGTCCTGGTAGATCAGCTTCTTCGAGTCGGGGAACCACTGGATGTCCGTCTTGAACGGCCCGTTGTCCTTCGTGAGCTGGCGCGGCTCGCCCTTGCCGTCCGCGGGCATCGCCCACAGCTCGTACTCGCCGGTCGCGTCGCTGAAGTACGCGATCCACTTGCCGTCCGGGCTCCACGCGGGGCGGCGCTCGGCCACGCCGTCGGTGCGCGTCAGGTTGCGCGGGACGCCGTTCTCGGCCGGCGCAGTCCAGATGTCGCCGCGCGCCGCCACGGCCACGCGCTTGGCGCCCGGGCTGATGCTCGAGCCCTGCAGCTCGTCGCTCACGTCCTCGGTCCGGGCGCGCACCGCGGGGCGGTCGCCGGGGATCCGCACGTCCACCGCGCGCGAGCGCCCCGAGCCGAGGTCGAGGACCATCAGCTTCGTGCCCTTCTGGAACACGATCTCCCCGTCGCCGATCGCGGGCCACTTCACGTCCTCGTCGTTGAAGGCCGTGACCTGCTTGCGCGCGCCGGACTTGGAGTCCCAGCTCCAGATGTTGAGCTTGTGCGGGGCCTTCGGGTCGGTGGTGGCGTCGCTCAGGTAGTAGAGCGTCGTCCCCTGCCACATCGGGAGCGTGTCGATGCCCTCGTGGTCGGTCACCCGCCGCGACTCGCCCGACTTCAGGTTGTAGACCCAGATGTCGGTCTGCATGCCGCCGCGATAGCGCTTCCACGTGCGGTTGTCGATCGAGTGCGGCGTGTACGCAAGCCACTCGCCGTCCGGGCTGATGGTGCCGTTCGTGCCGTAGGGCACGGGGAGCGCCTCGGGAAGGCCGCCCGCCTCCGGCACGCGGTACAGGCGCGCCGCGCGCGCGATGCCCTCCATGCCGCTCGCGGTGAAGATAAGCCGTCCGTCCGGGGCCCACTCATAGACGACCTCGGAGGCGGGGTGGTGCGTGACGCGTTGCGGGTTGCCGCCGCCCGCGGGCATCACGTAGATGTCGCGCCCGCCCTCGTAGCTGCCCACGAACGCGATGCGCGAGCCGTCCGGCGAGAATCGCGGCATGACCTCCGCGCCGGCCGCGCTGGTGAGCGGGCGGGCCGTGCCGCCCTCCTTCGGGACCACCCAGAGGTTCCCCTGGAAGACGAACACGATCTCCGAACGCCCGATGTCGGGGTAGCGGAGCATGGTGGCGTCCGGGACGGTGGGCGGTGCGATCGAGGCGACGGCCAGCGCGCTGATGAGGGCGGTGAGCATTGGAAATGGGGGGTGTACACGGATCGCCGCGGCCCGGCAGGGCCACCGGGCGGACGTGTCGCGTTATGCGACTGTAGGCGCTCAGCCCGCCGGGCGTTCTTCCAGCGCACCTTCGTCGCGCAGGATCTCCCGCAGCCGGATGAGGCCACGGCGCGCGTGCGTCTTCACGGTGCCGAGCGGCAGCCCCGTGGTCCGCGAGATGTCCTCGTGGGAGCAGCCGTGGTAGATCGCCAGCTGGAGGACCCGCTGCTGCTCGGGCCGGAGGAGCTCGAACGCGGCCGTCGCGCGCGCGGCATCCTCGGAGCGCTCCGTGCGGTCCGCCTCGGGCGCGGCCTCGGGCTGCAGGGCGTCGGGGAGGCTCGCGGCATCGGGGCGCCGCTTCTTGCGCCGCCCGCGGTCGATGAGCCGGCGCCGCGCGATCATGGCGACGAAGGTGGTTTCGCTGGCGATCGAGGGGTCGAAGCGGCCGGCGCTCTTCCAGAGGTCGATGAAGATCTCCTGCACCGCGTCGTCGGCCTCGGAGGCGCTCGCGGTCACGCGGCGGGCGAGCGACCAGACGAGGCCCCCGAACCGTTCCATGCACTCCCCCATCGCCCGCGGGTCGCCCGAGGCGACCTGGTGCAGGATGGAGGGGTCGTGGACCACGTGCCGCAGTGTACGGGTGCGCGCCGCCCGGGCCTCAGCGCATGTCCTGGGGCCGCGGGAGCGCGATCGTGCGCCGCTCGCCGACCGTCTCGTGGATCGCGAACGCGTCCCCGTCGAACCAGAAGTACGCGCGCTGGCCGTGGAGCTCGGCGAGCGCGTCGGCCTCGCCCACGCTCGTCGCGACGGCGAATCCCTGCTCGCTCCACGTGCCGTCGGGGCTGCGCCCGGTGACGGGCACGTGCGCGAGGCGCGCGTTGCGAAGCTCGAGCCCGAGCACGCTTCGCCGCAGGACGTTCGCCTGCGGCGAGTCCGGCGCGCTCATCGGGTTGTCGGAGGTGATCACGGCGAAGTGCCGCGACCGCAGCTCGCGCTGGACCTGCGCGAGCGCGCCGTGCGCGAGCGGCGCGTCGAGCCGCACCTGCGTCCCGCCCGCGAACTCGAGCACGGCCGTCGCGAAGTGCAGCTCCAGCGCCGCGTCGTGCTCGGCGCGCGCCAGGCGCGTCTGCGGGGCGGGGTCGAGCAGCGCGGCGACCTCGCCCTCGGCCTGCGACAGGCTCTCGCCGATCCGGCGGAGGGCGCCCGTGCGGGTGGGGCCGTCGGCGCGCGGGTCGGTCGCGGCGTCGAGCGCGCGCGCGGTCTCGCGGATGCGCGCACGGATCACGTGGCCCGCCTCCTCGCTGAGGGCATCGCGCGCATGCTGGGTGATCGCCGCCCGCGCGCGCGCGGCCGACGCGTCGCGGCGCGCGTGCAGCAGGTGCCGGCGTCGGCGGAACGACACCAGCGATGCCTGCGCCGTGGCCGTCGCGAGCACGGCCGCCGAGCATCCCGCGACGAGGAACGCCAGGTTGGCCGCGTGGCGGCGCGACTCGACCCATGGCTCGCCCGGCTCGACCCGGACGCGCCACGCATACTGCTCGATGCTGAACGCGGTCGAGGGGACGTCCGTCTCTGCGTCCGGCACGGCCCCGGGCGCCGTGGCCCGCACCTCGGCCGAGGCCGCGAGCCCGGGCTCGATCACCTCGGCCGCGGCCGAGACGAATGCCGGGACGTCGATCGCCGCGACGGCCGCGCCGCCGCCCGGCCCGGTGGCGCCCACGAGGAAGGTGCGGCCGTCGGGGGTGAGCGCGGTCGCGCGGCCGGACCGCTCGAGCCCGCCCGCCATGGTGCCGAGCGCCGCCGCCGTCTCGGCGGACGTCGACGAGGCCTCGCCGGGGACGGCCCGCGACACCGATGCGCGCCCGCCCGAGAGCGACAGCGCCGCGATCCAGCGGGTGGCGGGGAAGTCGACCGAGACCGACTGCGCCGCCGCGGTCCACTCGTCCGAGTCCGGGCGTGCGGGCGAGCGCGCCAGCTGCCCCATGGCCGCCAGGCGCACGTCAAGCTGCCGGCGCAGCGACTCCGCGAGCATGCGCTCTTGGCCCGCGATCGCGGCGTCGATCGACGACCGCTCGCGGGCCTCCAGGTGCGCCCACGCCAGCAGCGTGACGGACAGCATGGCGCCGCCCAGGAACCCGGCCGACCAGGAACCCGAGGCACGGCGCCGGATGGCCGCCGCGCCGAGCGCGAGCCCCGCGAGGGCCGATGCCCACAGCACCAGGAGCGTCCCGCGCCCGGGCATCGCGACCAGCGCGTGCAGGTCACGTGCGTGGTCGAGCGGCGCGTCGGGGAGCATCGCGACCGTCGCCGGCACGCCGAGCAGGACGCCCGACGCCGCGCCGATCGCGACCCATGCCGCGGCGCCCGCGGGCCCCTGCGGCGCGGCATCGCCCGGCGCGTCGGTCATGCGGGCGCGACCTCGCGCGCCGCGCGGCGCCTCTTGAGCTCCGCGTCGACGAAGCCGCCGAGGTCGCCGTCGAGCACGCGCTGCGGCACCATCATCTCGAAGCCCGTGCGATGGTCCTTCACGCGGTTGTCGTAGAAGACGTACGAGCGGATCTGCGTTCCCCAGCCGCGGTCGACCTTGCCGCCGGTGGCCGCGTCGAGCTCGGCCTGGCGGCGCTCCTCCTCGAGCGCCTCGAGCTTCGACTGCAGCACCGCGAACGCCTGGCTCTTGTTCTGGAGCTGGTCGCGGTAGGTGCTCGCCACCACCTGGATCCCCGTGGGAAGGTGGGTGATGCGGATCGCGCTCGCGACCTTGTTCACGTTCTGGCCGCCGGGGCCGCTCGCGCGCACGAACGCCACCACCTCGATGTCCTTCTCGGGGATGGTGAGCGCGGTGGTCTCGAACTCGGGCGTGACCTCGACGGTGGCGAAGCTGGTCTGCCGCTTGCCCTCGGCGTTGAACGGGCTCACGCGCGCGAGGCGGTGCGTGCCGCGCTCGCAGTTCATGTAGCCGTAGGTGAAGGGCCCGCTCAGCCGGTACATCGCCTCGGAGATCCCGACCTCGGTGCCGGGCAGGCGGTTCATCTCCTCGGCCTTGAAGCCCATGGAGCTCCACCAGCGCAGGTACATGCGCTCGAGCATCTCGGCCCAGTCGTTGGCCTCGGTGCCGCCGACGCCCGCCTGGATGGTGACGAAGCAGTTGCGGTGGTCGTGCTTGCCCGAGAGCAGGCTCTGCGCCTCGACCTTCTCCATCATCGCCTCGATGGCGTGGATGGAGCCGTCGACCTCGACCAGCAGGTCGTGGTCGTTCGCCTCCTTGGCCATCTCGTAGCCGACCTTCGCGTCCTCGAGGGCCTTCATGGCCTCCTCGAGCGGCTCGATCTGCGCACGGACCACCTTCAGCTCGTCGATCACGCGCTGGGCGGCGCGCTGGTCGTTCCAGAAGTCCGCGGACTCCATCCGCGCGTTCAGCCTGTTCCGCTCGAGGACCTTGGTGGGGTAGTTAAAGGGAGTCGCGGATGGTCGTGATCCGCGCCTCGAGGTCGTTGAGCACCGGCTGGTGCGAGTCGTAGTGCATCGGGGGAGTGTACCGATAGACTGCTCCTCCCATGAAGGTCTCCGGCCGCGTTGCACGGATGAAGGAGAGCGCCACGCTCGCGGTGGCGGCCCGCGCGGCCGCGATGCGCAAGGACGGCATCGACGTCGTCTCGTTCGGCACGGGCGAGCCCGACTTCGACACCCCCGCGAACATCAAGGAGGCCGCCGCGCGCGCGCTGGCCGCGGGCATGACCAAGTACGTCGCCACGCCGGGCACGCCCGAGGCGCGCGAGGCGGTCGCGGCGAAGCTCCGCCGGGAGAACGGCATCGACTGCGCCGCGGCGCACGTGGCGATCACGGCCGGCGCCAAGCACGCGCTGTACCTCACGTTGCAGGCGCTGGTGGACCCGGGCGACGAGGTGGTGCTCCCCACGCCCGCGTGGGTCAGCTACCGCCCGCTCATCGAGCTCGCGGGCGGCCGCTGCGTGGAGGTGCCCGGCGCCATGGAGCGCGGCTTCAAGGTCACGCCCGCTGAGCTCGACGCCGCGATCGGGCCGCGCACGGCCGCGGTGATCCTGAACAGCCCGTCGAACCCGTGCGGCATCGCCTACTCCGAGGCGGAGGTGCGGGCGCTGTGCGAGGTGATCGCGCGGCACCCGCACGTGTCGGTCGTGAGCGACGAGATCTACGAGAAGCTCACGTATCCCGAGCTCGCCCCGGGCCTCCGCCACTTCTCGCCCGGAAGCATCCCCGCGCTCGCCGGGCGCACGGTCACGCTGAACGGGATGAGCAAGGCGTTCGCGATGACCGGCTGGCGCATCGGCTACGTCTGCGCGCCGGCCGACGGAGGCCGCTTCCTGCAGGAGCTCGTGAAGCTGCAGGCGCAGATGACGAACAACATCCCGGCGTTCTTCATGCCCGCGATCGTCGAGGCGCTCTCCGAGCGCAGCGCGCCGCAGGTGGAGGCGATGCGCCGCGCGTTCGCCGGGCGTGCCCGCCTGGTCGCCGAGCTGCTCGCGGGGATCCCGCGCCTGCGGACGGTCGCGCCCACCGGCGCGTTCTATGCCTTCCCCTCCGTCGCCGCGTGCAAGGGCCTCCGCACCCCCGCGGGCCGGGCCATCGCCGACGGGCACTCGTACGCGGAGGCGCTCCTCGCCGAGGCGCACGTCGCGGTCGTCCCGGGCGGGGACTTCGGCGACTGCGCCGCCGACCACGTGCGGATCACGTTCGCAAGCGACGAGTCGCAGCTGCGAGAGGGCCTCGCCCGCATCGCGCGCTTCACGGCGGCCCTCTCGTGAGCGATCCCGCCTGGTACCAGCCGTTCCTCGACGCGGTGGGCTGGGTGCCCGCCGTGGTGTTCCCCGCGGCCAGCGTCCTCCAGCTGATGACGCTCCTCCGCCGCGGCAAGGCGGACGGCGTCTCGGTGCTCACGTGGACCCTGTTCGCGGTGGCGAACGTGTGCCTCTACCTCACGGTCGCCGAGTGGACGCGCCCGCAGGTGATCGCCACGACCCTCGGGACCGCCGCGGTCCAGGTCGTGGTGGTGCTGACCGCGCTGCGGCTGCGGGCCGATAAGGCCGCCCCGCGCCCGGATTCCGCGCCGAAGGCTTGAACCCGGCGCCCGCGGATCGGACGCTCGGGGCATGGACGACCACGCCACCACGGACGGAACGGCGACGGGCGAGCCCCGCCGCCACTCGGACCGCGAGCTCATCGCGGACTTCATCCTCGCCAACGAGACGGCCGTGCGGCGGCGGATCGACCGCACCGCCGGCCGGGCACCGGGCGTGGACCCCGACGACATCTTCTCGACCACGCTGCGGCGCGTCGACGGCGCGGCGGCGCGCGGGTCGTTCCGCATGCGGTCGGCGCCCGAGGCGTGGAGCTTCGTGGCGCGGGTCGTGCAGCGCGCGGTGCAGCGTCACCGCATGCGCGCGGCGCGCCTGGCCGAGGCCGTGGCCGGCTTCGCCTCGCAGCGCCCCGCCGTGCAGGAGGACCGCGTGGACGACGGCCTCCGCGCGGAGCTGGCCCGGCTCATGCGCGAGATGGAGCGCGTGCGCCCGCAGGACGCGGAGCTCATCCAACACCGCCTGCGCGGCCACCGGTGGCGCGAGGTCTCCGACGCGATGGGGGTGTCCGAGGAGGCGCTGCGGCAGCGCTGGTCGGCGCTCGTGCGCCGGCTTCGCGAGCGGATGTCACGCGGTCAAGACGCGCCGATCGTGACGGGCGCCGGCTGCACGCGCGGACGGTAGTTCGGCTCGAGCGCGATCTGCAGCGGCAGCCGCTTGCCCGTCGGGTCGCGCGGGATCTGGTCGTTGTCGATCACGCGCTGGATGGCCATGATGCCCTCGATGAGCATCTCGGGGCGGGGCGGGCAGCCCGGGATGTAGACGTCGACCGGGATGTACTGGTCCACGCCCTGCACGACCGCGTACGTGTCGAACACGCCGCCCGTGCTCGCGCAGGCGCCCATCGAGATCACCCACTTGGGCTCGGTCATCTGCATGTAGATGCGCTGCAGCACGGGGAGCGTCTTGATGCTCACCCGGCCCGCGACGATCATCAGGTCGCACTGGCGCGGGCTGAAGCGCATCACCTCGGCACCGAAGCGCGCGAGGTCGTAGCGGCTGCACGCCGTGGCCATGAGCTCGATGCCGCAGCATGCGGTCGCGAAGGGCATCGGCCAGACGCTCGACCGACGCGCCCAGTTGACGACGCGCTGCAGCTGCGTGGTGAGGACGCTGTCGACGGGGAGTGCCTGTTCGATGCCCATGGGAGCGGGAATGATAGGCGCTGGCGCCCCCGGCGCGCGCTCAGTTCTTCGGCGCGTCCGGCAGCCGTTCCCAGGTGGCGGAGTCGCGCTCCACCGGCTTCGGCCGGGGCTGGCTCCAGACGCTCTCGTCGCGGCCGATGTTGGCCTCGTGGACCTCGACCTTGCTCGCCGACGTGCCGTTGACGCCCACGACGTGCCGGTAGCAGCCCGCCGTCGAGGCCAGGGCGAGCGCGGCCGAGGCCAAGGCGAGCGCGGGCGGGATGCGGGCGGGACGTCGGGGAGGGGTTGGTTGGCGGTGCATGGCGTGCCTCACGGGCGTCAGCGCGCGACGAGCGCGTCGAGTTCCTGCTGGCTGCGGGCGAATTCGTACAGGCGGTCGACCCGCATCATGCGGAACAAGTCGACGAGGTGCCGGTTCATGCCGAAGACGACGGGGCGGACCCCGCCCTTCTCGGCCAGGTTGCGCAGGTCGACGCACGTCCCGAGCCCCAGGCTCGAGATGAGCGACACCTCCGACAGGTCGAGCACGAAGCACCTGCCGCGCTCGGTGGCCGCGAGCCGCCCGGCGATCGCGTCGCGGACCTCGGTGGCCTCGGCCTGCCCAATGCTCGGCACCACCACGCGCGCCACGAGGTGGCCCGCGGGATGGTTGAACTCGACGAACTGCGGCGCGTCGCCGGTGTCGTGCATCACGTGAGTGTAGCCCCGCCGCCCGAGCCGCCCGCCCCGAGCGTGGACGCGCCCGCGCGCCCGAACTGGGCCTCGCGCAGCGCCGCGGCCGCGGGCGACCGCCCGATCGCGTCCTCGCCGGCGCAGCCAGCCTGCGCGGCGCGCAGGACGTCGGCGACCGCGATCGTGGCCGGCGGCCGCGCGGGCAGGTACGCGTCGCCCTCGGTGCGGACCAGGAAGCCCGAGCGCACCTGCGACTCGAGCACCTCGCCCGCGAGGCGGTCGTCGATGCACAGCCGCGTCGCGATCGCCTCGCGCGTCACGGGACGTCCCGCACGCCACTCGTCCGCCGAGGCCTCCATCGCCGCCACCGAGAGCACCGGGTCGGGCGCGACGCCGTCGATGCACGCCATCCCCGCGTCGAGCCCGCGCAGGCGCACGGTCTGCACGATCGCGCCGATCTCGAGTCCCCCGAGCACGGCCATCCACACCACCCACATCCAGAACATGAACACGGGCACGAGGCCTAGGGAACCGTAGAGCCGGCTCATCCCGAACGCGTGCTGGAAGTACGCGCCGAGCAGTCCCTTCAGCAGGATGATCACCGCCGCCGCCGCGAACGCGCCGAACGCCGCGCCGTGCGCGCGCACGCGGCCCGCGGGCACGATCATGTAGACGAGGAAGAGCAGCACCCACAGCACCGCGACGTCCCACGCGGTGCCGACGAGCCGCACCGCCCACCCGATGGCGGGAGCGCCGTCGACGCTGCGCAGCAGCGAGGAGAGCAGGGGGATCGCGGCGAGCAGCAGCGGGCTCGCCGTGAGCACGAACCAGTAGAGCACCACGCGGCGCACCCACGAGCGCCCGGCGCGCGCGCGGCAGATGCGGTTGAAGCTGAGCTCGATGCTCGTCATCAGCCAGATCGCGCTCGTGACCGTGACCGCGACGCCCACCCACCCGAGCGCGCTCAGGTCGATCTCGGAGGCCTGCGTCACCAGCGTCTCGACCCATGCGCCGAGCTCGACGGGGCCCTGCGCCGTGCCGTCGCCCGGCGGGACGATCTGCATCTGGTCGAGCCCGAGCGACTTGATGAAGCCCGCGACGAATGGCGCGAACTCGCTTCCCATCAGCGTCTTCGCCACCAGCGTCACCACCACCAGGATGGGGATCAGCCCCAGGAGCGTCTTGTACGCCAGCGCCGACGCCATGGCCGGCAGGTCGTCGTGCACGATCCGCTTCCAGAGGAGGACCGCGATGCGCAGCGCGCGCATCGCGGCGTGCGTGGGATGCAGCGCGGCACGGGATGCGAAGTCCATCGAGGCAGTCTATGGCCGCGCTCAGCGCGTCACGAACACGCCCCAGCGCGAGTTGCCGTTGTCGCGGCCGCCCTCGCCGGTGACGCGCCGCTCGCCGTCGCGCTTGCCGGTCGAGAAGCGGTTGGGGCCCGCGCGGTCGACCAGGATCCCGAAGCTCGTGCACTGCCCGGAGTCCCAGTGGTACCGGTTGTCGTCGGCCTCGCCCTGGCTGCGGCCCGTGGCGCGGTACGCATCGGCGCCGTCGAGGTCCACGAGCATCCCGACCGCCTGCTGCGCGGCCGCGCCCTGCGAGAGCCCGTCCGCGCGGTAGGAGTCGTCGCCGGCACGGTCGACCAGCACCGCCGCGGCCATGTCCCATGCCGCACCCTGGCCGGCCCCGGTCATCGACCAGTACCAATCGTCGCCCGCGTCGTCGAGCAGGGCGCCGAAGGCTTGGTGCGCCGCGGTGCCCTGCGCGTACCGGCTGCCGCGGAAGAGGTCCGAGCCCGCGCGGTCGTGCAGCGTGCCGAGCGCGAGGAAGTAGCCGCAGCCCTGGCCGAACTCGCCGCACTCGTAGCGGTCGTCGCCCGCGAGGTCCACGAGCGTCGCCACGCCTCCCGGCGCGCCGAGCGTGCGGAACCCGTAGCCGCACGCCTGCGAGAACGACGCAGACACCGCGGCGAGCCCGTACGCGCTCGGCGCGCGGCCGTCGGCGCGGTAGCGGTCGTTGCCCGCGCAGTCGACGAGGAGCGCCGCGCCCACGGGGCCCGCAGAGGCCTGCGAGTGCAGGTCGGACGCGTAGGAATCGTCTCCGGAGAGGTCCATCACCGCGCCGATGCCGCCAATGGCGCTCGCGACGGTCCAGGTGCCCCCTTCGTACGAATCGTTGCCCGCGCGGTCGAGCAGCAGCCCGACGCCCAGCACCGCGCCGCCGAGCCCGTTGCGCGCGCACGCGTAGCGGTCGTCGCCCGCGCGGTCGTCGATCACGCACACGCCGCCGGCCGCGCCGGCCGCGCCCGCGACCGCGGCGCCCGTGGCGGCCGTCAGGTGCGCGTCGTTCCCGGCGACGTCGACCACCAGCCGGCTGCCGGTCGCGTCCGAGGGCCACTCGTAGCGGTCGTCGCCGCCGGGCTCGAACACCGCGGCGATGCGCGACATGTCGTAGCGGTTCGGGCCGAGCCCGCCCACGACGAGCCAACCGAGCTCCGGCACCGGCTGCGCCGAGAGGATGGGGCCGTCGACCGCGCCCGCGAGCTCGGGCGGCAGTTCCTCGGGGGCGAACGCCGTCCAGTCGCCCATGAACAACAGCTCCTCGTCGAAGTGCGCGACCGCGCGCACCAGCAGCGCGCGGTCGATCGCGGGAATCGCCGCCGCGGCCTGGCGCGCGGCCTGCGAGGGCGCGCGGTCGCCTGCCGTCGAGGGCGTTGCGTCGACGAGTGCGCGCGCCCACGGCGCGGCGTCGGCGGGAACGCCCGCCGCGTCGAGCGCCTGCCTCACCCACAGGGCCGTGGGGTTGAGCAGGAAGTCGAGCGCGAAGATGGCCCGCTGCGGCTCGCTGACCTCGAGCACGCTGCGCTGCGCGGGCGGCGCCCAGTCGACGCCGAACGCGCGGGCCGCGTGGCGTGCCGCGGCGAGGAAGGGCCGGTCGCCCGCGTCGCCGGCCGACGCCGCGACCGTGCGCGCGAGCTCGGGGAGCGCGAACGGCCGCAGGAACGCCATTCGCACCGGCGCCGGGATCCCGCGGAGCGCGAACCGCGACGGCGCCGCGGCCATGAACGCGGACCAGCGCCGCACGTCCTCGTCGACCGCGCCCTCGCGCACCGCGTCGCCCACCGGGGTCGACGCGTCGAGGGGGCGCACCAGCGCCTCGCCGAGGCCCGCGCCGCAGGGCCCGCTTCCTGCGGTGATCACGAGGACGGCGATGGCGAGCGAGGGCATGCGCGGAACCATACCCGCGTGCCGATACGATGTCCCGATGCGCCGCCGATCGTCACCGACCCATCCGTACCAGGACGACTCGCGCGGGCCGCGCATCCAGAAGGTGCTCGCCGACGCCGCGGTCGGGTCGCGCCGGGCCTGCGAGGACGCCGTCGCCGAGGGCCGCGTCACCGTCAACGGCCATCGCATCGACGGTCTGCCCGCGTGGGTCAACCCGTCGGAGGACGACATCCGCGTCGACGGCCGCCGCATCCGCGCGGCACAGCGCAACGTGTACGTCATGCTCTTCAAGCCGAGGGGCGTGGTCACCACCAACAGCGATCCGGAGGGACGCACGCGCGCCATCGACCTCGTCGAGCACCCGTCGAAGGCCCGGCTCTACCCCGTGGGGCGGCTCGACCTCGACGCGTCGGGGCTGCTGCTGCTCACGAACGACGGTGAGCTCGCGAACCGCCTCACGCACCCGCGCTTCGAGATGCACCAGGGATACGAGGTGACGGTGGGCGGCCGCGTCGAGGACGGCGCGGTCGAGCGGCTCTCGGCGGAGCTCTTCCCCCGCGGCCGCGGCGAGTCCGAGGGCCCCGCGGCCCCGCGCTCGCACCTGACGCTCCTGAAGCGCGACGCGACCCGCACCATGCTCCACATGGAACTGCGCGAGGGGCGCAACCGGCAGGTCCGGCGCATGCTCGGGACGCTCGGGCACCCGGTCAAGAAGCTGCGACGCGTCCGCATGGGACCGCTGCAGCTCAAGGGACTCCAGGCCGGCGAGTGGCGCGAGCTCACCTCCCGCGAGCTCTCGCAGCTGCGCGAGCAGGCGTTCGCGACCCCGCAGGAGCGCGAGCGGCGCAAGCGCACCGCCAGTGCCCCGGGCGGCAAGCGCACCGCGGGCGGCAAGCGCGCCGTGCGCACCAAGCGCGTAAAGTGAATGAAGCCATGCCCCAGTACGAGTACGAGAACGACACGGACCGAGAGGTGCTCACCCTCCTGCGCCCCATGCGGGACGCGGACGCGCCCGTCGAGGACCCTTCGGGCAAGGGCCGCACCTTCCGACGGCGCCACAGCGTCTTCGGGGTGGCGGGCTCCTCCGTCGGCGCGACTCACGTCCACTCGGGCCCCTCGTGCCCGTGCGGCAAGCCAGGCGGCGGCTGCGGTGCAGGTTGAGGACGTCGGGCATTCCGCGCCGCTCGTGATCCACGGCGTCGACTTCTCCGGGGCCGACGCGGGCGGTGCCGCGAAGATCCGCGTGGTCACGCGTGACCTCGCCGATCCGCGCGCGCCGGTCGTGCCCGGCGGGCGGCTCGACCGGCGCGGGCTCGCCCGCGCGGTGCTGGCCTCGCGCGACGACGGGCGCGTCCACCTCTGGCGCGTCGACGCGCCGATGTCGGTGCCCCTTGAGATCGCGCGCGAGTTCGGCGTCGACGCCTCGTGGCTCGACGCCGCGCGGTGGATGGCCTCGCTCGGGTCGCCACGCCACTGGCGGAGCACCGTGCGTGACCGCACGCGACGCGAGCCGCGCCGCGCGTGCGACCGCGAGCTTTCGACGCCCATGGCGCCCATGAACCTTCGCGTCTTCAAGCAGACGTGGACCTTCGTGTCCGAAGTGTTGCTGCCGCTCGCCGAGGAAGGCGTGCGGATCGAGCCCTGCCACGCGGGCCGCGACGCGCGCGTCCGCGTGTGCGAGGGATGCCCGTCCTCCGTCCTGCACGCGTTCGGCTGGCCGCGCCGCGGGTACAAGGGTGCGGGCGAACCCCCGCGGGCGCTTCGCGCGCAGCTGGTTCGGCGGCTCGGCGAGGTGGGCGTGGCCGTGCCCGCATCGCTCGCCGCCGAGGCCGAGCGCGACGAGGAGGGTGACCTGCTCGACGCGATGCTGCTCGCGACGCCGCCCTTCGCATCGGCGCCGCCTGCGTGCGCGGACGTCGAGGGCTGGGTGTACTGAACGTCGGGCCGCGTGCCCGCGCGCGGCGGCGCCCGCATGCGGATGGATTCGCGGCGTGCGGGGGTACCATCCGTGCGTGCTTCCGGATCAGGCGCAGCCAGTTCTCACGGAGTCGACCGGCCCGGGAACCCGGACGTTCGGCGAGCTCGATGCGCTGCTGGCGCGCGCCGGCGCCGAGGTGCAGCGTGGCCTCGAGGAGGGGCACGCACGGATCGGTCGCTACACGCTCGTCTCCTCGCTCGGCGAGGGCGGCTTCGGCACGGTGTGGCTCGCCTCGCAGGAGGAGCCGGTGCGTCGGCTCGTGGCGCTCAAGGTCCTGCGCCGCGACCCTGGCTCGCGCATGGTGCTCGCGCGCTTCCAGGCCGAGCGGCAGGCCCTCGCGCGGATGGACCACCCCAACGTGGCGTCGGTGCTCGACGCGGGCGTGACCGATGACGGCCGGCCGTGGTTCGTGATGCCCTTCATCGACGGCCAGCCGATCACCCAGCACTGCGACGCATCCCGGCTGCCCCTCCGTGAACGCGTGGAGCTGCTGCTGCAGGCGTGCGACGGCGTCCACCATGCGCACCAGAAGGGGATCATCCACCGTGACCTGAAGCCCGGGAACCTCTTGGTGGCGCGGTCGCCCGACCGCCCGCTCACGAAGGTCATCGACTTCGGCGTCGCGAAGGCGCTTGAGCCCGACGCCTCGCAGAGCATGCGGACCGAGGACGGGCAGCGGCTCGGCACGCCGCAGTACATGCCGCCCGAGCAGTGGCTGCACGGTGCGAGCGTGGCCGACGTGCGCAGCGACGTCTACGCGCTGGGCGTGGTGCTCGGCGAGCTGCTCGCGGGCGGCCCGCCCACGCGCCTGCCGCGGACGCCGCTCGATGGACCGTCGGCGGTTCCTCCCGTCGAATGGCTGGCCGCGTCGTCGCGCGAGCCCGGAGCCCTCGAGCGCGTCGCGGCCGCGCGCGGCTGCGCGCCCGATGCGCTTGCTCCGCAGCTGCAGGGCGACCTCGACGCGATCGTCCGGCGCGCGACCGCGGCGCATCCGGAGGACCGCTACCAGTCGGCGGCCGCGCTCGCCGACGACCTCCGGCGCTGGCTTGACGGCCGGCCCGTGGCGGCGCGTGTGCTCGCGCCGGTTGAGTCCGTGCTCCGGTTCGTGCGCCGGCGCCGGGTCGCCTCGGCGCTCGGCATCGCGGCGGTGCTCGCGGTCGCGGTGCTCCTGACGCTCTGGGCGCGCAGCGCAATCACCGCCGACCGCGCCGCGGCGGTCGCCGCCGAGGCGCGCGCGCAACGCGATCGCTCGGTGCTGATCGCGCAGGCGATGGTCGAGGACGTGGTTTCGCAGCACGTGACGCTCCGCAGCGACCCGGCCGTCGCCACCGTCGCGTTCCGTCGCGTCGAGGGCGTCATCGACCGCGTGGCCGGCGACGACCCGCTGGTGGCGGGCCGGCTCGCGGCCATCGTGGTGGAGGCGCACGCCAACGCGTTCGACCGGCGAAGCGCGCAGGCGCTGGTCGATCGGTCGATGAGGCGCGTGCTCGCGGTCGATCCGCGCGGCGAGTCCGAGGCGTTCGCCGCGCTCGCCTCGCCCCTGCTGCGGCTGACCGTGGGCTCCGAGAAGCACATCGCGCCGGCGTTGCTCGCGCTCGAGGTTGGTCCCGCGATGCGTGACGGCGGGATGCAGTCCCCGCGGGCGCAGGAGTCGCTCCGCACGGGGCTGCTCGAGCACGTGCCGTGGCCCGCCGGGACCACGCAGGGCGACATCGGCGTGCGGCTAGCCCTCGCCGACCTGTACGCCTCGCCGATCGAGGACCCACGGCGCGCGGCCACGGAGCTCGCGCTGCACCGCCTCGCGATCCTCTCGAAGGGCATCACCTCGCCGGACCTGAAGCCCGAGGCGTTCGCCGCGTATCGCCACGTCATCGCCAACGAGCCGCCCGAGAGCGAGCGGCGCATCATGGCCGAGCTGCAGTGGGCCGTGCTCAGCTCGATCACGGGCGACCAGGGTCCCGACCTCGCCGCCGCGCTGCAGTTCATCGCGGCGCGCGCCGAGTACGCGTTCGGCACGTCGAGCCCGAAGTCTGTCAACGCGTACTGGAACCTCGCGTGCACGTGCGCCGGGATCGGCGCGTACCGGGACGGCCACATGAGCTTCATGCGCTTCCTGTGGCCCGAGGTGCACCGGCGCCCCACGGACGACGGGCTCCGCCGCTGGTACCTCGCGTACTTCGTCCCGATCGCGTACGAGGCGTGCGACTTCGAGAACGCCCACGCGGCCGGCATGCAGCTGCTGGCAGACGACTGGGCGGCGGGCCGAACCGAGCCCGACGCGATGGCGGTGATGGTGGCCACGGGCGTCGCGGGCGCGCTCGCCGAGCTCGGGGACGAGGACGGCGCCGTCGCCATCGAGCGCACCTACGGCGTGCGCCGTGCGGCACCGCCGCAGCCTGGTCCCTGAGACCGGGTTGGGGCCGTCACCGGCTCGACCGGAGCGCGCGCGCGAGCCGCTCGCGGCCCGAGGCCAGGTCACGGTGCGCGGTGGCCACGTGCACGCCCATCATCTCCGCGACGCGGTCCATCGGGATTCCCGCGACCGAGTGGAGCGTCACCACCTCCATCTCGCGCGGGTGGTGCTCCGCGAGGCGGATCATTGCCTCCTCGAGCCGCTCGAGGTCCTCGCGGCCAGCGGGGTCGGACGGCCCTTCCTCGGGCCCCTCGGCCTCGGTGTCGAGCCGCGTGGTCAGCCGCGCGTCGCGGCGTGCCGCCAGGCGCGCCCGCCGTCGGTCGGCGATGACGCGCGTCATGAACACGCTCGCGAGCCCGCGCAGGTGCGCCTCGGCGACCGGCAGCTGGCGCTGGTTCATGAAGCGGATCACCGCCTCGGTGACGAGCGAGGTCGGCGCGATCGCGGCCGCCCCGAATCCGGCGGTCTCCTGCTCGGCGCGCAGGGTCCGCTGCGCGATCTCGCGCAGCGCGTCGTAGTGCGCGCTCACGAGCTCGGCGAACGCGCGCTGGCGCGTGGGATCGCGCAGGTCGGGCGGGGAGTCGTCGCGCGCGGCTCCGTCCTGTGCGTCGCCCGTCATCACACCCCCCGGGTCCCTGGGTCCCAGATCACCTTGTGCGCCTGCACCTGCAGGCGGACGGCCAGGCGGTCCGCGAGGATCCACTCCGCGAGCGCGCGGGGCTCGAGCCCCGGCGTCCCCGCGACCTCCCGGCCCGGCGCCTGCGCCCATGCGGGGCTCATCAGGATCGCGCGAAGCCGCCCTTCGCGGAGCATCGATCCGAGCCCGCGCTCGGCGATCATGCCGCGCGCCCATTCATAGTCGGCCCGGTCGGTCACCACGAACTTCACCTCATCGGCCGGGCGCAGGTCGGCCAGGTTGGCCCACCGGTTCCGGTCGCACTCGCCGCTCCCGGGCGTCTTGAGGTCGAGGATTCGGATCGCGCGCGGGTCGCACGGCGCGATGTCGACCGCGCCCGAGGTCTCGACCAGCACGGTGAGCCCGGCATCGCACAGGAGCCGCATCAGGTCGAATGCGCGCTTCTGCGCGAGCGGCTCGCCTCCGGTCAGCTCCACGAGCGGGCAGCCGAACTCGAGCACGCGGTCCACCACGTCGCCCACGGTCGCCGTGAGGCCCTCGCGGAAGGCGTACTCCGTGTCGCAGTACGTGC
>Ga0169931_10006428_pt1 | contig 17710 bp, 16 predicted proteins | sample Kivu_15m_20L_FD_129675 | JGI IMG/M metagenome (GOLD analysis project Ga0169931, IMG submission 129675) | Freshwater microbial communities from Lake Kivu, Western Province, Rwanda to study Microbial Dark Matter (Phase II) - Kivu_15m_20L... | ecosystem: Environmental > Aquatic > Freshwater > Lake...
CCAGGGAGAGGGACTTTGAGGTCTTTTCCGGCTCCCCTCTCCCAAAGGGCGAGGGGCTGGGGGTGTAGCTTGCTTCCCGAAGGGTGGGCCAGAACTACGGTTCTCAACGTGGACTTGGTTTATTGTTGTTACCAGAATGACCTAACGTCTCCAGGAGGGGACGGTTAGCCCGGTTTTGCGATCGCCTCGGTTGACGCTTTCCCTCCAGCCCTGTTAGATTGCGGATACGTTTTAGTCAGTCCGCAGTCATGATCGCGTCTGCAAAAGCATTTTATTTTTGGTGGCAGCCCTCGGTTCACAGGCCGTGAGCACAGATTGTGTTGTCGCCCTGATGAACCGTGGAGCTTAGCCTCTGCGGTTTTGTTTTTTTAAGGTCTTCCTCTGCTTGTAGCCATGCCATCTCTCACCGCTCACTGGCCCGTCAGCCGTCCCTTACCTAACTGGTATGGCCGCTTTTTTTACACCACCGGGTCCGGTTTGTGGTGATAGGTTCCCCTATGCCCTTTACCTGACCCGGAGCCCGCCGCTCCGGGTTTTTTGTTGTTTGTCGTGTTGGCTGTCTGTCCCGTTCTGTACCCAGGTCTCTAACCATGAAAGATGCTACGTTGACTCGCAAATCTAACCCCGACCACCATTCGGTGATTGCCCTGACCGATACCGTTTCCGTCGGGGGTGACACCTTGCTGATCGTGGGTGGCCCCTGCGCCGTTGAGAGTGAGGCCCAGATGGCCCAGGTGGCCCGCCATCTGGCCCAGACCCCGGTGCAGGCCCTGCGTGGGGGAGTCTTCAAGCCGCGCACCTCCCCCTACGCCTTTCAGGGCCTGGGGGCAGAGGGACTGCGCATTCTAGACGACCTGCGCCACCGCTTTCAGATGCCGGTAATTTCGGAGGTGATGGCGGTGGATCAAATCTCGGCCATGGCGGCCCAGGTGGATGTGCTACAGGTGGGCAGCCGCAACATGCAGAACTTTGACCTGCTCAAGGCCCTGGGCCGCACCACCCAGCCGGTGCTGCTGAAGCGGGGGTTGGCGGCCACCCTGGAAGAGTTTGTGATGGCGGCAGAATACATCCTCAGCCACGGCAACCCCAACGTGATTCTCTGTGAGCGGGGCATTCGCAGCTTTGACCCCTACACCCGCAATGTGCTGGATCTGGGGGCGGTGGTGGCCCTCAAGCAGCTGACCCACCTGCCGGTGATGGTGGACCCCAGCCACGCCGCTGGCAAGCGCGAACTGGTACCGGCCCTGGCCCGAGCGGCGATCGCCGCCGGAGCCGACGGCCTAATGGTAGAATGCCACCCGGTTCCCGACCAGTCGGTTTCCGATGCTCGCCAGGCCCTGAGCCTAGAGGCGATGGTTGACCTGGTGCATAGCCTTGGCCCCATTGCCGCCGCTCTGGGTCGCCACCTTGCACCAAACCGCGCAGCCCCTGCCCTGACTACCGTCTAGCCCTCTAGCCCAATAGTTTTCCCAGAGAGAATTATAAAGAAGTCGGTCACAATGCTTTATATTTTGTTACAACGTTAGGGGAAGTAGGTTGGTACAAACCTCTATGTTCGGTGGCTTTACCGGGTTTCAGTCCAAAGGATCCAATGACTTTGGCGAACGGATGATTAACTCTTTGGCTACCCAGTCTCTGCGACACCTGTTTAGCCGTAGCGACGCTGTGGAGGTTTCAGTGCGCTGCTCACCCCCCAGCAAGCTGCTGCAGGGCACCATTGACAGTTTTCGAATGGAAGGGCGCGGCCTGGTCATTCGGAAAGAATTCGAAACCGCTGAGATGATGTTCGAGACCGACACGGTGTCGATCGATGTCGGCTCGGCCATCGGGGGCAAAATTCGCCTGCGTCAGCCCACCCAGGCTGTAGCCCAGGTGGTGCTGACCGAAGCGGCCATCAATCGCGCCTTTGGGGCTGACCTGGTGCGTCAGCACCTGGAAGGGGTAACCGACGATGCGGTGACCTCCCTCTCGGGGGGCGACCCCGTGACCTTTCGAGATATCACCATTGCCCTGCTGCCCGACCAGAAGGTCAGAATTTACGCGAAGACCGATTTGCCCAACCACAAAGATGTGCCGATTCAGCTGTCGGCTCAGGTCACGGTGGAGAAGCGGCGACGGATTATTTTCGCCAATGCAGAATTTTTGCCCGAGGGTATTCCCGAGTCGATCCTGTCGATCTCGGCCACCCTCACCCGGGGCTTTGCGGAGGTGCTCAACCGCATGGTTGACCTGGAGCGCTTTAACCTGGATGGGGTCATGCTGCGGGTCAACCGCCTTGAGACCAAGGGCAAACAGCTGGTGTTTAGCGGCTACGCCCAGATCGAGCACTTTCCAGGCACGATGTAGGGCGGAGACTGACAAAGCATTCAGGAGTCAGGAGTCAGGAGGGGTGATGCTTCTGGCTCCTGAGTTCTTTGGGGGCCAAGGTGGCCTGGCCTAGGTCTCACTCTAGGCGGATCCGTCTAGGGTGAGACCGGAGAGACCCCTCATCGTTCCCACGCGGAGCGTGGGAACGACCCCCTGGCGCTCCAGTGCCCAATCCCAGACGACGCTGGAGCGTCTGGGGCTGCGTCTCGACGCTCTAGCGTCGGGACGCAGCCCCATGCCCTAGACCGTAAACCCTGGCGGGCCAGTATCATAGTTAGATTCTTGGGTTAAGGCATCTGCACTATGGGTAACTGGTTTGCGGCGGGGGGCGTTGTGATGTGGCCGCTGCTACTGTGCTCGCTGTTGACTTTTGCCTTGAGCATTGAGCGGGGCTGGTTTTGGCTGCGGCTGGGTCGTCAACAGCCGGGGTTGGTGCCCCAGGTGCTGACGACATTTAGCCAGAGCCCCCAGGGGGCGATCGCCAAGCTGAAGCAGTACCAACAGTTGCCCATTGCCCGTATTTTTTTGGTGGCCCTGACCCTGGACGATGCCACCCCCGAAGAATTTCGCCTCGCCCTGGAGAGCGCTGCCCAGGCTGAGCTACCGGTGCTGAAGCGGTTTCAAACCCTGTTTGAGACGGTGGTGGGCATTGCCCCCCTGCTGGGGCTGCTGGGCACGGTCCTAGGGCTAATGCGGTCATTTTCTACCCTGCGTTTGGGAGAAACCACCGGCCCTGCCGCGAGTGGCGTGGTCTCTGGGTTAGACGAAGCCTTGACCTCCACGGCGGCGGGACTGGTGGTTGCGCTGCTGGCCCTGCTGCTGGCTAACCTGTTTCAGGGGCTGTACCGCCGCCAGCGGGCCTTTATTCAAGAGTCGGGGGGCAAGTTGGAGATTCTCTACCGCCGCGCCCAGCGCCAGGGGACGATCAGCTCTCGGGTGTATCTGCCGGGGCAGGGGCCATGAGGGGCGATCGCGCCCTAGACTCAGACCCTCCCCAGCGCGCGACGGTGATTGTGATTGGGGCCGGGGCGGCGGGGCTATTTGGGGCGATCGCCTGTGCCGAAGCCAACCCCCACCCGTCCATCCATATCTTTGATGCGGGGCGATCGCCCCTGGCCAAGGTGAGAATTTCCGGCGGCGGACGCTGCAATGTCACCCACGCCTGCTTTGACCCGGCTGTGCTGGTCACCCACTACCCCCGAGGCAGCAATGCCCTGCGCGGCCCCTTCAGCCGCTTTCAGCCCCAGGATACGGTGGCCTGGTTTGAGCAGCGGGGGGTGACGCTCAAAACCGAGGCCGATGGCCGCATGTTTCCCACCACCGATGACTCGGGCACCATTGTCGACTGCCTGCTGGGGGAAGCTCGGCGGCTGGGCATTGCCATCCACACCAGCCAGGCGATCGCCCAGGTCAAGCGCGACCAGGGGGGCTTTGGGCTGACAACTCGGACTGGGGCCGAGTGGCAATGCCAGCACCTACTGCTGGCCACAGGCAGTAGCCCCGGCGGCTATCGCCTGGCCCTCAGCCTCGGCCACGACCTGGTGCCGCCCGTGCCGTCGCTCTTTACCTTCACCATTCCCGACCCGGCCCTGCGCGACCTGGCTGGGGTTTCGGTGGAGACCGTGCAACTCCACCTGGCCCTCGAGGGAGCACCCGCCTTGACCCAGAGCAGCCCGCTGCTGATTACCCACTGGGGCGTCAGCGGCCCGGCGGTGCTCAAGCTGTCGGCCTACGGGGCGGTGGGGCTCCATCGCCAGCGCTACCGGGCTACGCTGACGGTGAACTGGCTGCCTGCCCTCAAGCCCGATCAGGTGCGGCAAACGCTGCTAGACCTCAAGCAAGACCAGGGCAAGCGATCGGTGGCGGCGTTTTCACCGTTTCCGGCCCTGTCGCGGCGACTGTGGCAGTACCTGGCCCAGCACCGGGCTAGGCTGGACACCCGTCTGAACTGGGCTGACCTGTCTAAGGCCCAGGTGCAAGCGCTGGTAACGGAGCTGACCCGAGGGGAGTATGCCGTGGCCGGCAAGGGCGTCTTTAAAGACGAGTTTGTCACCTGCGGCGGCGTCCCCCTGCCTGAGGTCAACTTCAAAACCCTGGAGAGCCGCTGCTGCCCAGGGCTATACCTGGCGGGCGAGGTGCTCAACATTGATGGAGTGACCGGCGGCTTTAATTTTCAGAGCGCCTGGACCACGGGCTGGCTAGCGGGGCAGGCGATGGCAGCAGCCCTGGCGACGTAGGCATACTGCCGATCGCCTATGCTCGCTGGACGGGCGATACACCTGCCCCACAAAGCCATGAACGCCTTCAAGCCGTGGGGACGTGGGCGTATCCAAAACGTAGGGAGCAGTGCAGTGCAATGCAATGCCCCTACAAACCGGGGGTATACAGATAGGGTTTAGTCTTATACCAAATCCGAGTCATATAACCCCGATTATAAAAAGGCCAATCCGTAGGGGCGAATGGCATTCGCCCTAAACCATTTTGGGGGTAGCCAAGTCGGATTCGGTACTACACGGTTAACACAGCACTACACGGTTAACACAGCGCGGTAGCGGACCTTGTTATCCAGCACCCGTTGCAGGGCTTCGTTGGCTTGGGCGAGGGGAAACAGTTCCACCATGGGTTGAATGCCAAATTTCTCCACAACGTCGAGCATTTCCGTAATCATGGCGGGGCTACCAATCTCAGACCCCATGATGCGGCGCTGCTTAGAGGTCAGCGGGGTGACCGGAATGGTCAGCGGCTCACTGGGCATGCCCACAAACACAAAGGTGCCATTGGAGTCGAGATAGTTCACATAGCCCAGCCAGTCGAGGGCCTGGTTAGCGGTATTGATGATGATATTCAGCCTGTTGACCGGTAGGGGCGGGGAGCCACCGGCAGGCACTAAAATCGCCTCGTGGGCCCCTAGCTGGGTGGCAAACTCGGCCTTGTCGGCGGAGGTGGTAAAGACCGTCACCCGATTGCCCAGGCGGCTGGCAAACTGAACGGCCAAATGACCTAGGCCACCGATGCCAATCACCCCAATCTCCTGACCCGAGCCCATGCCAGCATTGCGTAACCCGGCATAGACCGTGACCCCACCGCAGAGAATTGGCCCCGCCGATTCCGTTGAAATTCCCTCGGGAAGAAGAAAGGCAAAGCGCGAATCGACCACCATGTAGTCGGCAAAGCCACCATAGCCGCTGACAATTAGCCCTTCGGCCTGATCGCAAAGGTTTTGATGACCTTTCAAACAGTCTCGGCATTGCATGCAAGCGCCTTGCTGCCACCCCACCCCGACGCGATCGCCGGTCTTCAGGTGGGTGACTTGGGAGCCGACTTCCACCACTTCTCCGATCACCTCATGGCCGGGCACCAGGGGATATCGCGAGATATCCCAATCGTCGTGGATCATGTGAATGTCGGAGTGACAAATGCCACAGGCCATTACTTTGATGGCACAGTCAAACGACTTCAGCGGTGCGGATTGAAAGCTAAAGGGTTGAAGCGGGGCACCTTTTTCAAGGGCCGCAAGAGCATTAATTTGCATAATTTGAGAGCTATAGAGCGATAACGGTAAACGTTTGGGGGCAGCCGCTAAACTTTCTCGAGTACACGCTTTTTGACCTTGGCCGCGTCGGGGTCGTACCATTCAGAGGCTTCAAAGTAGAAGGGACTGCGGTACCTGAGTCGGAAGTAAATCATCGGCAAACAGCCGAGGGCGATCGCCCCCAGGGTAAACAGCGAAACCGACCACCCCAGGGATGGAATCTGGATGACGGCCAGAATCAGGAGAAAAATGGCGGAGCTGACGGGCCAGATCCCCTTCATAAACAGATCTTTGCGGCTCCGCAGCAACACCTTGCGGTAGTAATAGGCGCAGGCCAGACCGGTCATGCCGTAATAAAAGCAGACCATGATGCCAATGGAGCTAATCAGGCTCGACATCACCCCGCCAATGCTCTCGCTGGTGCTGGAGAGAATCATGAGAAACAGGGCCAAGACCGTAATCACCAGGCCAGCCAGCCAGGGGGTTTGAAAGCGGGGATGGATCTCCGCAAATTTCTCGTGGATGACGCGATCGCGCCCCATGGAAAAGAGCGTCCGGGCACATTGGGTCATCTGGGTTTCAATGGTGCCCACGGTACTGAGCAACACCGCCAGCACGGCAATTTGTCCCCAGGGACGGGGCAAGACCAAATCACCGAAGGCCGCGAGGAGATTGGTGCCGTTGGCTTCTACCATTTCGGCGGTCATGCCCATTTGTATGGTCACCTGGATCAGCATGAACAAAATCACAATGCCAACCATGCCGATCACACCACTATTGCCCGGCGTTGAGTTAGAGTCCTCAGACTCTTCGGCCACGTTGGATGAAACATCCCAGCCGAAGAAATAGAACACCGCGATCAGCATGCCAGCCATGAAGGTGGGAAAATTACCAAAGGAAACGGGCGAAAACCAGCTCAGGGAGAAGGGGTTTTGCGGTGCCGCCGAAAATTTGACCAGGGCAGCGATCGCCAAGACCAAGAGTGCGATCGCCTCAATGGCCGTCATCACCTTTTGGAAGCTGGCGGCCAAATGCACCCCCAAAATCGTGAGCGTGGCCACGGCGGCAAACCACATACCGCCCACAATGGCGGAGGCCAACACATTGTCCTGGAGCTGGGGGGCCACCCACGCTAGGGTGATCACGCCCACCGGTAGGGCGGCGGCCACCATAAACGCCGTGCTGAGGGTCAGAAACGTCCAGGCCGAGAGAAACCCCAGGTAAGGATTGACCGACCGACCGACCCAGGCATAGGCCGTGCCCGCATCGGCGCGCCACTCGTTCAAATACTTAAAGGCGAAGGAAATCCCAAACATGGGCAGGGCACCATAGAGCAAGGCTCCAGGGGCCGCCAACCCCACCGCCGCCACGAGGGCGGCGGTGGTGGCATTTAAGGAATAGGACGGCGCAGTTCCGGCGACGGCTAGGGTAACCGTATCAACAATCGATAACGCATTCTGCTTTAGGCCTTTGGCCATGATGTCAAGACTCCATCCCGTGAACACTAATTACGCTTTAATCAGAGACTATTAGTGCAAAGACAGGGTCATTACTGTATTGTTCAATCCCAAAATAGCTAGCGCTGACCGGGTTCTCTCCCTGTCATGACATAGGTTCGTGACAGGGGGCCTTGGAGTCAGAAGGCGGTACATCCATGGCCGGGTTGGCCGTGAAAAAGCCGACGGGCTTTAGGGTAAATCCAGAATAGGCCACGGGCATCACGGGCCAGTCTTCTGGGCGAGGAATATGGTGATGGCCAAAGGTGTACCACACCACCACATCGGTATTGTCGATGGGGCGATCGGCCTGGGTCCATTTTGGCAACCCTTCCCCACCGGCATGCTGGTTAGGGTAATTCCCGGCGGCGTAGCGCTCATCGGGGTGGTAGGGGGTGACCCAGAGGTGTTTAGTCATAAACCCAGCCCGCTTCAGAATCGGCGCATCGGGGTGGGCAAAGGGCAGGGCATTGTCGCCAGGAATGAGCTTAAACCCAACCGGTTGACCGAGGGCATTGAGCGCCGACGGATTGGTGACCTTCCAATACCGCGCGGTGAAGGGATCGATCGTCCGTTGAGCCGCCTGCTCGGTGGGCAGGAGTGTAGCAGTGGCAAAAAACCCATTCCCGTAGGGGTTCTCTGGGCCCAGGGGCTCGGCTTCGGTGTTGACCTCGTACACCGAATTTTCAAGGCCGTCTAGATCGAAGTCTAGGCGTATATTAAAGAAATGCTGGTGATTGAGGGCATTGAGGTCAGGGGCCACGAGGGTGCCATATTTCGGCGTATCGGCCAGGGCCGCGCACAACAAAATGCCGGTGAGTTTGATTTCGTACTGAATGGTGCCGTCTTGGTAGAAGTACCAAAAGAACCCGTATTCATAGTTATCGACCGTGGCCACAAAGGACACCACCAGCCGCCGCGATCGCCTCACCTCGACTTCGTCCAAACGCCAATCCGTATGCTTCCAGAGCATGCCATAGTCTTCTTCGTGGAGGCAAATCGCGTTTTCAATGATCGAGACATCGCCGCGACTGTTGGTGAGGGCGGCATCGAAGTAATGGATTTCGCCCACGCAGTCGCAGCCCAGCTTGAGGGAGTTAGACAATAGGCCAATGCCGTGTTCGCCGAGATCGAAGGCGTTTTTGCGGAAGTGCTGAGGGCGCGGATCACCGTAGGGCACCACCATTTCCGACATGGAAGCGCGGTAGAGAATGGGGCGCAGCTTGCCCTGATCCTCATAACCAATCGTGTGGAGTACCACCCCCTCCCGAGGCGTAAACCCGATCCGAAATTGCCATTTTTGCCAGCCCACCCAGTGTCCCTCAACCTGAAAGCTGGGGCCTTCCGGTTGGGTAATGTGCAGGGGTTTAATGTCATCGCGAAAGCTAGGAATCAAGGCTTTCGCATATTCGCCTGGCTCAGGCGGCACCGAAACATCGCCCCCATCCTCAATCTGTAAAACTTTCATGTGATTGAGGTCAACGACGGGCACTAGACCATCAATGGGCCGCGCATAGAAGTTGCCCTGAGCGGTGGCGCGGAGATAGCAGAGACATCGCGACAGTCTGATCCCCTCCTCTGCCGGAAAGCCAAAATTACCCACCGCCCAAGGATCGACCACAACTAGATCCAAATCGGTAATGCCCCGTCGGGCGATCGCCGCCCTAAAGTCAGGGTTTTCCTTCACGATGGCTTCGCAGTCGGCCAGCTCATCGGCCATGATATTGGGCTGCGCCTCGGGCATGTGCTGCCATGATAGGACGATACCCTGGGTGAGGCTAACGATCGCTTCGTAGGTATTGCCCGTAGCGTTATCGAGCAGAATGATAAAGGCCTCTCGGGGAATAAAATCGCCCGGTTTAAACGCGAGCACCGCAGATTTTTCGGGTTCATGCAGGGTCACACAGGGAAATCGAAATTGCGCCCCTACGGACTGCTTTAAACGCACAATCTCGACGGCGGCACCGATTTCTTGGCTCGTCAGCGGCTCTAGCGGATGCTGAATTGAAGGGATCTGCATGGATGTCTCTTGGGGGCAATTTAGGATATTGGCACGATTTTCAATTCATCTGGTGTAGCACAGGCATCGCTAGCCGCCCTAAATCAGCCCTTGCTTGCCGCTGAACTCAACCCCTTGGCCAAACCGGCGATCGCAATTCTAGGTGCCCTATGCCATGCCGGTATAATCGTCAGCCCTGGACATTGAGCCGACCTACAACACCATGTTGGTCTTAACCTATCGTTTTTTGCGGGTAGCCGTCGGCGAAAAGGCCTGGCGAAAATATCTGCCCACCCAATCGGCCAAGGAATACTGGGCCGCCCGACACCACCTGGAGAGCTTCTTACTGCCACGCATAGACCTGGCGTTGCAGTTGCGCGACGGCGACCCAGCGGCGGTAGAAAAAAACAGCCCACTGTTTCAGCAGTCGATGCTGGTCAAAATCGCGGCAAAGGAGCCCCGCTATAACCGCACCAACCTGCTACCCGAAATTGTTGAGATGTTGATCGCAGGCACAGACACCACCGCCCACACCCTATCCTTTGCCGTGGGTGAACTAGCTCTGAATCCCCAGGTGTTTAAGCAGGCCCAGGCCACGGTCGATCGCGTTTTTCAGCCTCAAGACACTATCACCTTGGCCAGCCTTAAGGAGCTGAGCTACCTGCAAGGGGTGATCAAAGAAACCCTACGGCTCTATTCCGTTGCGTCGGGAACGACTTCCATGGAAGTCACCCAAGCCATGGTCGTTGACGGCCTGGAAGTGCCCGTCGGAACGCGGTTGTTCTGGTCGATGTTGGCGGCCGGGCGCGACCCAGATAAGTAGGTGGACACAATTAAATTCAGCATGTAGTTGGAGTTTAAGGGGCTGAGGCCCCTTGTTGGAGGTGTTCCCCCCAAACCCTAAGCCAAATAATTCTGTCCATGTACTTACCTACCCACAGCCGCAGGAATTTTTGCCCGGTCGCTGGTTGGCTGGAGACCGCAATACCCCTGCCCCACCGATGATCGACTTTGGCTCTGGCCCCCACCGCTGCTTGGGCGAACACCTGGCCATGCTGGAATCAACCCTGATGTTGGCCCAACTGTTGCGGCACTTTACCTGGGAACTGGTGAATGGGCGATCATCGTTGGAAAACCTAAAGCAGAATTTGTTGATCTATCCAGTGGATGGCATGCCGGTCTATTTTCAACGGCGGTCATTCACCTAAACAAGGAAGACTCCGCTTGAATGGCCTGGTCAGACAACGGTGACGCCTGGCGGCTCACGTCCTGGATCACCACCGTGGATTCTCCCTTGGGCGCTACGGTTTGGTAGTGAACCAAGGCGTAACCCAGGGTGCCGCGCCAAAACCGTTAATATCTTTGACGTAATTTGTGGAATGCCATCGAGCTTGTGTTTATCGAGGGTCATAGTCACCCTGATAGGTACTGTAGATACGGTACCCTGGCAAAACGATAGCAACCCCTGCATAGCTGTGAATAGTACCCGGATAACTATCCTCTGGTATGCTGCCTCCAAGCCTTAGCCTAATCGGCCCCAACCAGCCATAAAACCCTGGAATCAGGCAATCAAGACTGTAGGCAATGGCCCTCAATGGGTCATCCCTATCTTTTAAGGGCAACGATGGGCGAGAGTGAGCGTCATCCGTAAACATGGGGTTGCGGCTCAAATATGTAGTCGTGGTGAGATTATTTTATCGCCCTCGTGCCAGGCCCGCCTAGCCACACCCAACTCGAGGCTCCAACCCCACCCCCTTCCTTCCCTAATCGGGGATGACATTAGTCTCAATGCCCAGGGACAGCTGGTAGATCAGTTTCTTCGACTGCCCGGTGGCCTGGGCCAGTTGGCGGCTGGCCTCGGCCCGAGAAACCCCCTGGCCCAGCAGGTGCTCGAGCTCCGCTTGAATGGCCTGGTCAGACAGCACCGGAGCCTGGCGGCTCGCGCCCTGGATCACCACCGTGAATTCTCCCTTGGGCGCTACGGTTTGGTAGTGGGCCAGGGCCTCACCCAGGGTGCCGCGCCAAAATTCCTCAAACCGCTTGGTGAGTTCCCGCCCCAGGGTAACGGGGCGGGTGGGCTCCAGGGCCGTAGCCAGGTCGGCTAGGGTTTTGAGCAGCTTGTGGGGCGCTTCGTAGAGCAAAATGGTGCGGTCTTCCTGGCTCAGAGCCTGTAGGCGGGCCATTCTGGCGGTGCCCTTGAGGGGGAGAAACCCTTCAAACACGAAGCGATCGCTGGGCAACCCCGCCACACACAGAGCCGTAATCGCCGCCGTCGGCCCAGGGATCGGCACCACCGGAATCTTGGCCTCAATGCAGGCCACAATCAGCTCATAGCCAGGGTCAGAAATACCCGGCATCCCCGCGTCACTGACCAGGGCGACGGCGTGCTGGCGACTGTGCAGGTGGTGCAGCACCTCACCAATGCGGCTCTGGCGGTTGTGTTCGTGGTAGCTGATCTGGGGGGTTGTGATTTGAAAATGCTGGAGCAGCTTGCCGGTGTGGCGGGTATCTTCGGCGGCGATCAGGTCTACGGATCGCAGCAGGCGCACGGCCCGAAAGGTCATGTCTTCGAGGTTGCCAAGGGGGGTGCCCACCACGTAGAGATGGCCCGGCTTGGGGTCGGTCTTGGGGTCAGCGTTGCGATCGGGGTCGGAGGCCGAGGCCATGGGCAGTGAGGCAATAGAGGGCTGCTAAAAGGCTAGCGTACTCCTAGCGTACTTCTGGGGGCCACCGTTAGAAACCGGCCCAGAAACCGTCACTGGGGCTCAATGCTCCCGGCCCTTCATAGGCGATACTAAGCAACAGTGGTTGAGCCTGTGAAAAGGAGAGTTGTGATGGCGTGGATGCTAAAACCCTGGGGATGGGCCTTGGGAACCGTGGCCCTAGTGGGTGGGATGCCCGCGACCCTGGCCCAGACACCTCCGCTGGTGGCCGCAGAGATAGCAGAGACAGCAGCCGTCGTTCTAGAGACCACCAGCTATACCTACGAAGATCTCTTTTCCATTGACTTTCCAGTGGGGTGGCAGGTGAGTGAACAGGCCGATGCGCCCCAGGTGACGGCCGCCAGTGCGGGAGGAGACAGCCTGCCCCCCATTCGCACCGAGGTTAGCTGGCGGGATGCGCCCCCCCGCGAGGTGGTCAGCGAGTCCCTAGCCGCCATTCAGGCGGAGGGCTATACCGTCGCCCGCTACGATGCGGTCACCATCGACGGGGTCACCGCCGTGCGTCTATGGATTAACGAAATTCCCGCCGAGTTGCCCAATGCGTTTATCACCTACGTGGGCTACCCCGCCGCCACCGCCACCATCACCAGCTACTACGGCGACACCACCGCCGCCATCGACCCGGTGCTGACGGCTATTCATGAGTCTTTTCAGCGATCGCAGTAGGTGGGTTGATCACCCCACCTACTGCGGGAAATCCTGCGTTGGAAAGGAGTCAGGAGCCAGGAGTACTGACTTCTGACTCCTGACTCCTGACTCCTGACTCCTGACTCCTGTGCGTATTACTGAGGGCTCGATCACAATGCTTAATACCCCAGGGAGCACTCACCCCTTACCCTAATTTGAGGACTGTACTTTTTTTGAAGGCAAGGTGCCCCTGTTGCTAGCCAGACAGTGCCATGCAAATTGATTTTCACCACGGAGTCACCTATGTGTGTGCCCGCTTGGCGGGCTTTGGGCATAGCGATGCCAGCATCGTGGCCCACTGCGCCCAGTACGTCGACGACTCGACCCAGGCCGGTCTGATTCGCTTCGACAATGGGGCCATGTTCGATCGCATCAGTTCGGCCCACAAAATGCTGGACTACCGCAACTTCAAGGAGCTGGAAAACTACAAGGTGTGGATTCCGTTTCACTTTTTGCCGGGCAATGGGGGCTTACCCGCCGGACAAGACCCGCCGGGCACCTTTATCGAAAAGCTGATCTGTCGTCCTAACAGCCCCGTGGCCCAGGCCATGGTGCGGGAATGTATCGATCAGCGCTACCGCAGCTACGGCCTGCACCGCCTGGGCATTACCATGCATGTGTTTGTCGATACCTGGGCCCACCAGGGCTTTGCTGGAGTCAGCCACGAAGTCAACGGCGCAAGGGATCTGGTGGACGGCGACAACAACCCCGATCAAAGCCTGATGAACCGGCTGACCAACTTTTTTATTGGCGGTGCCCTGCCCCTGGGCCACGGCACGGTGCTCAGCAACCCCGACAGGCCCTACCTGCGCTGGGGCTACACCAATGGCCGGGGCGAAAAGATTAGCCGCGACAACCCCAGGGATTTTTTAGCGGCGGCGGATGAAATGTGCAGGGCGATGCAGCGATATTTGGCGGGCGATCCCGATGCCCCAGCGCCGGGGCTGCCGGAGGCCGACAAGGCCAAGATCGCTGAGCTATTTAAAACCACCTTTGGAGAGGGCGAAAGTCGCCATCGCCAGTGGCTGGCCCACATTGCCGAGGGCCACTTTAGCTTTGGCCCGGCAACGGTGAACTATATCGCCAAGGGCCAGGGGTCTTGGAAACAAAGAGCCCTAGGCATGATCGGCGAGAGCGATCGCACCGACTCGCGCCTGGTCTATTCCCCCGACTTTCTCACCAGTAACTGGAAGCTGTTTCACGATGCCCTGCGGGCCCACCACCTGTACATCATCCACGACCTGCTCCCCCAGTACGGCATTTGCGTGGCCTAGAACGCGGTACAGAAACCCGGTTTCTCGGCCAGAAGGCCAGCCATGCCGTTAGTGCAGGGAGGAAGAAACCGGGTTTTTGGCCATACTGTACCGCTGCTCTAGGCAAGGTCAATCCAGTCGCGCCCTTCCTTTGGTGACATCTCCCCCAGGCGAGGGCGGCCCCTAAGCCGATCACGGATCAAGGGCTTTTCGCCGCTGGAGGAGAACGAACGCAAGCGCTAGGACGGCTCCTCCGGCAAGACCACCTAGTACCCATGGTTTAGCCCCCCCTGGTTGGGGCGGATTGGGGGCGATCGCCCCCTCTTCTGGTGGCGCTGCTGGTGCTGCTGGGGAGGGTGGCGGCTCCGGTGCTGTCGCTGGGGCGGGTGCTGGGGTCGCCGTGGGGCGACCGGCGGCAACCACGGTGGTGTAGCTCAGCTCAAACGGGGTGAAAACTGCATCGGCCCTGGGGCTACCGGTCAAAACCAGCCGATATTCGCCAACGGTTGGAAACGTCACCTCGGCCCCAGGAATGCTCTGAAAATTTTCTGGGGACATGGCCTGGAGGGGAAGCGCCATCACCGGCGGTGAACCGGCCTGGTTGGCATCGTAGACGGTGAGCTGACAATCACACTGCTCCAGGGGAATGGCCTTACCGCCCTGCTGGGTTAGGGCAATCCAAACGCGGGCGGGCTCTCCGGCCCTGGGGCTATGGTTAGGCTCGAGGTGCCAGGTACCGGCAATATCGCCCGACACCTCAGTTTTATGGCCGGAGGCCGGTAGGGCCATGACGGTGGCCACCAGCAACAACCCAAGCAGACTAGGACTTGAAGGGCGCATAGAATTTCCCTAGGGACAAGAGTGACCAGAACCCCTGCCAGCGGGTGAGGAGGGCCAGTACGGCGATGCTGACCAGGGCGATCGCCCCCAGCCAATGGCTGGTTGACCGATCAAAACTACCCAAATAGCTCGACCCCAACAATAGAGTATGGGCCACGGCCAAGACAAAGATGGGCACGCTGAGCAAATGGAGCCGCCGCCAGCGATCGCCCAGGATCTTCTGGGCCTGATTAAAGCTGGTGGCCGCGAGGGGAATCATGCACCCAAAGGCCACGATCCCCGCCCATCCCCCCACCTGCAAACTGGGCAGCAGGAAGGGCAACGCTCGCAGACTCCACCCCATGGTCACCATGTGGGCCATGTGGGCTAGGGACAGCACAAACGCGCTCACCCCCAGGGCCCGTCGGTAGGTGAGGAAGGGTGACCAAATCCGGCTAATGGGTCGCGCAATCAGGGCCAAGGCCAAACAAATCAAAGCCCCATGGCCGGTAAAATCGACCATGTCGTTGCCCCGGATCAAGGTCAGTAGGCCGACGGTCAGGGTCACCCAACCACCGAGGCGAAACAGTTGCCCACGCCGGTCGGCACTGAGCCACGCGGTCGATGCGCCGACCCCCAGCATGGTGGGCAGGGTGCCTACCCCAAAGGCCAACATGGCCGCTCCCCCGCGCCACAGGTCAGTGGTCTCGGCGGCCTTTAGCTGGGCCGCGTACAAAAAACCGCAGGGCATCAGCCCCCAGGCTAGCCCCATCAGCAGCGGGGTCCAACGCTGGGGGTGAATGGCCAGATGCTCCATGGTACGGCCTAGGCGATCGTGCCACCCCGGCTGCGCCATAGGATTGAGCAGCGGCACCTTGGGAACTTGCCCTGGGCTAATTTGGGCCAGGCCAAACCAGATCAATAACAGCCCCGTCGCCAGGGCAATTCCCCGCCGCAGCAGGCTGCCTACCCCGGCCATCTGCCCACCGATCACCAGAACAGAACCCAAGGCTCCAATCGTGGCACCGACCAGGGTGTAGCTCACGATCCGGCCTACATTCAGCAGCAGGTGAAACCGTAGTTGCTGCCAGCGCCCTGGGGCTGAGGGCTGCTCAGCCAGGGAAAAGGCGACGGTAATAGGCCCGCACATCCCGAGGCAATGTCCAAAACTACCGAGGAAGCCAAGGCTGGCCATGAGCAAAAGATCTAACATTCCAGATTTGACTGGCTGGAGGGACTCGTTTTGAGCCTAACACCCCAGCTTATCCCCTGTCTTGTGGGCCGATGGATGGAAAGAATACAGGAGTTAGGAGACAGAATTCAGGAGGCAGAATTCAGGAGGCAGTTCCGGCCTAGCTTCTGGCTTCTGGCTTTTGGCTTCTAGCTTCTGGCTTCTGGCTTCTGGCTTCTAACTTCTAGCTAATGACTTCTAGCTAATGACCTGGCCAGGTGTGGGATCACCCCGGTGGCCTGACCCACTCTATAGTTTTCCGTTGCAAAGGGTCTTAAGATTGAAGGGCAGCGCTATGCTAAGCCTGATATCCAAGCCTCAAACGCAACACCTCTCCTGTGGTTTACCCAGTTGTCTCCTCCCAGTCCTTTGACGCGTCCCCGGTGCGGGCCAAGCGTCTCAATCCAGCTTTTCTGAACCGCTGGCAGACATGGTCAAAGGCCCTGCCCCAGGGGCTATCGCGGCTCACCCTGCCTCGGCCTAAACATCCTCATCTGTGGGGGTTGGGGGCCGGTAGCTTTGCCCTCGGCTTGGTAAATGGGGCTTTGGTGATTTCTGCCGGGGTGGGGGTAGTGGCCTACCAGCAGCTCTTACAGCTGTCTCCTCGCCAGCGGCAGCGACTCGTGCAGGGGGTTCAGCGCGGGTTACCCCTGCCCACCTCACCCCAGCAACAAACCCTGGCCCTGGGTCTTTTGACCGGGGCGAGTACCTACACCTTGACTTCGCTGTGGCACAGTACCCAGTCGTTGCCCATGGCCCTACTGTTGACCGGCCAGGGGGCGCTGGCACTATTTGCCCTCGGCATGCTGGTGAAAGGCCCCCGTTCTACCGACCGGAGGGTCAACCTCTGGGAGGCCTCACCCCTAACCCAGATGGAGCACAACCTGGCGATTCTCAGCCACAGCGACCCCCTCAAGCGACTGGTGGCGGTGCGGCGGCTGACCCGCCTGGCCGAGCAGGGGGCCGTGGATGGCGACTATCTGGCGGAGGTGTCGGTGCGATCGCACCTGATCGACTGCTTTCACCTGATGCTGACCCAGGAGCCCGAACCGATCGTGCGATCGGCCCTGCGCGAAGGGCTAACGCTCCTGCACCCAGCTCCATCTCTGCCCCAGGGTTCAGAGCCTCTACCCGACCCACCCACCCAGGCAAGCGCTCCTAAAGCGGCTGCCGAGCCGGGTCGTCGCGCCACGGTTGACTACGTCGAATACCTGGAAATCTAAACGGGACGCTGAGTTATGGATCGCTTTACGGTTGAGGTCATTTCCCAGACCCCCAATCCTCAACAGACCATGTACGCCGCCATGCACCAAGACTACGCCGAGGGCTTTGTGGCGCACGATCGCGACCAGTGGCCCAACGAAGAGCGCTGCGGCGACATCTTGGTCACTAGTCTGCTGAAGGGCGGGCGCGGCCACTATGGCCCCCTAGAGCATCCCCAGATTGTCTTTAACGTGGGCTGGTTTCCCCACAGCACCATGCAGCAGATTCGCACCCACCGGGTGGGGGTCAGCTTCGATGTGCAGAGTTTCCGTTACACAGGCCAGCGCATTCTAGATGTGGTGGATGGCAAGCGGGATGTGGAAGAGGTCTTTTACCTGCG
>Ga0169931_10006429_pt1 | contig 17709 bp, 15 predicted proteins | sample Kivu_15m_20L_FD_129675 | JGI IMG/M metagenome (GOLD analysis project Ga0169931, IMG submission 129675) | Freshwater microbial communities from Lake Kivu, Western Province, Rwanda to study Microbial Dark Matter (Phase II) - Kivu_15m_20L... | ecosystem: Environmental > Aquatic > Freshwater > Lake...
ATGTTGGATTTTTATCGCTACAGAATCCATAAGCACCCGAAGATAAAATTAAAAATGTTGCATTTCTTTATCTACACAGGTATCAGAGATACAACATATTATTGGTCAGAGTTGCATAAATACATCAAGATGTATGTTCAAATGAAACAACTTTGTCCAGACCTTGAATTTTTGAACATCGGTGGTGGTTTACCCATTCAAGCCTCATTGGAATTTAAATATGATTACCAATACATGGTTGATGAGATTGTGAGTCAATTGAAAAGCTATTGTGATGAGAAAAATGTGATGGAACCCATCCTGTTTTCTGAGTTTGGTAGTTTTACAGTAGGTGAAAGCGGCGCGTCTATATTTAAGGTGCTCGGAACCAAAAGACAAAATGACAGAGAAATTTGGTATATTATCGATAATTCATTTATTGCAACACTTCCGGACATGTGGGCTGATAAACAGAGATTTATTATGCTTCCAATCAATAAATGGAATGTTGAATATCAAAGGGTAATCTTAGGAGGTTTGACTTGTGATAATGATGATTACTATAATGTAATCTCTGAAGATGAAGAATTATTTCTCCCTCTGATTGAACCTGATGATGTAGAACCTTTATACGTAGGATTTTTCCATACTGGAGCCTATCAGGATTCACTTAGTGGCTATGGTGGTGTACATCACTGTTTGATTCCCTCTCCCAAGCATATACTGGTTGATTTAGACGAGGATGGACATATGGTCTTTAAACTTTTTGCCCCTGAACAGCGTTCAACTGAGGTAATGAGATTATTAGGCTATATTTGAGAACATGAAAAAATTCTTCATTAGCGGCATAGGTACGGATGTAGGTAAAACCTGGGTGACATCACTTTTGGTTGAGTCTATACAAGCAGATTACTGGAAACCAATTCAGTCCGGAGATTTAGATTTTACTGATGCAATGAAAGTTAAATCCAGGATTTCTAATTCTAAATCAACCTTTTTTCCTGAAAGATTTACCTTGCAAACTCCAGCCTCTCCTCACCATGCAGCTCGTTTGGATCAGGTTGAAATTCAGCTAACCGATTTCACAATACCAGAGACTAATAACCATCTTCTGATTGAGGGTGCAGGTGGTTTGCTGGTTCCTCTTAATGATCATGATACCATCCTCGATTTAATATGCTATCTGGATTTGCCTATAATATTGGTTTGTTCAATTTATCTGGGTAGTATCAATCACAGTGCTTTGAGTCTGGAACTTTTGAGGCAAAAAAATAGAAATCCTTTTTTGGTAGTATTCAACGGCCATCCATTTCCTTCTTCCACAGATTGGCTCATCCAGAAATATAACATCCAAAATTATTTGCATCTTCCTTTTGTTGAAGGTCCAACAGATAAGGCTCAAATTTTACAATTATCGGAAATTTACCAGGAAGAAATAAAAAAGAAAATAGAGATATAAGTTTCACAAAATGTAACTAATTTGATAATTTGTGTTAAAAATTTAAATTAATTGATGATATTATTTGGAAATTTAAATCAAATAATTGAAACTTTGTGCATTGTTAATTTAAATGTAATATGTGATGAAAGAAGTTAGAGTGGAACAGAGTATTACTGTATTAGAGTCTCGTTCTGTAAAATTGTACTTGCAAGAATTGAAAAAAATTCCTGTTTTATCTCACGAAGAAGAATTTGATTTAATATCAAAAATTCAGGAAGGGAATAAAAAAGCGGAAGAAAACCTTATTTTATTTAATCTTCGGTTTGTGATTACTGTTGCTAAAAAATATAGTGCACAGACCAATCTGCCTTTGGAAGATTTAATCAGCGAAGGTAATATAGGTTTGATCAAAGCGGCTCAGCGTTTTGATAAGAGCAGGGGGTTTAAATTTATTTCCTATGCAGTTTGGTGGATTCAACAATCTATTATCAAATTTATTACAGAACAGGGAAAAACAATTAGGGTGCCAGCCAATAAAGGACTTTCCCGTAAGGAATTTGAGAAGTATCAGAATAAATTTATGCAAGAATGGCAAAGTATTCCAGACATAGATGCTTTTCATGCTGCTTATGGAATTGATGAGAGCCAAATCAGACATCAATCTTGTTTTCATAGTTCAGTGGAATCTTTGGATTTTTCAATGAATTCATCTGAAGACTGTGAACCTGTTTCAGCCGCTATTGCCTCAGATTTGTTTTTGGATGGAAATCAAAATTGTATTCAAAAGGAATTGCCTTCATTAGTCAATGCAGTTTTGCAAAAACTTACAGAAAAAGAAAGGTTGATTATTCAATATCTTTTTGGATTTAAGGATTGTCAGTCAACTCGACTGGAAGATGTAGGGACTGCTATGTCACTCTCAAGGGAAAGGGTCAGACAGATAAAAGAGTCTGCTTTAATGAAATTAAAAAAGTATAAGTATTTGCAATACGCCCAGGCCTAGGATATAAAAAGAACCCCCAAATTTCATCTCTGTAATTTGGGGGTCACTGATTATTTTTGAATGCCTAATGCTTTGAGTCCGTTGATAGTGGCTATTCTTGCTAATTGATCCACTTCGTAGTAGTGACAGGCTTCCAGCATCACTCTCATTTCAGTCCACAGGTCACCATCTGAGAATGGTTTGTAAATGTCACAAATATTGTCAGTGCCGAAAGCCACAGTAATGCCTTCTGGAACCATTTCATCAACAGGAGTGATGGCGTTATGACTAGGGGCCAGTCTCTCAGTTCTGTTGTGATCTATCCAGGCTGTTGGGCAGGAAATAGCAATTAAGTCGGCCTCACGCATCACCTTATAGGTTTCAAAACGATATTTCTTGGGGTGAGCGGCTAAAGAAATACAATGTATGGCTGAAACTTTGCCTTGCATGCCATGCTCTATTGTTTTTCTCGCCAATTGCTCTGTTTCTTTCTCGTCATCTGTATTAAATTGATCCACATGAACATGGACCAATTTATTATGTTCTTTTGCAGTACTTAATAAAATATCGAGATGCTCATTTTCTCTGCCAAAATCTTTGGCAGGTAGACCGCCTATAATGTCTACGAATTCCACAGACATATCAAACCAATAACGAGCTTTGGGATCGATTACACCCTTTAAAACCTGATTGGCAAATCTGATTTCGATGTCTTTACCATAATTTTCTCTTAATTTCAAAGCTGCTTTGATGGCTTTATCTTCAATTTTTTCATCTACATCGATGAATGTACCCAAGGCTTGAGCTCCCTGTTCGATAAACAACTCAGTAGCTTTTACCATTCTGGCATAAATTTGATCTACGGTAGAATTCTTTTTTATTTCATCTACCAAATGCCATTTTTCTTTTAAGTAAGAATAGGTGTACTGGAAATTATCTGCAGTGAGGGTAAAGGCTCTATCTAAATGGGCATGTGTATTTACCCATCCGCCGTATGATTTAATTTTCTCGATTACTGCCTGTTTTGGATCCATGTTTTGTTATGATTTAATTATAGTTTAATGAGTTGTTGCAAAGCCAGATCAATTTTTTGAAAAGGAAATTCATTGTAAGCATCTTCCGCCATTCTTTTAATATCAAGGGTGCACAAATTTCCAATGCTACCTTCATGACTGTGATCTAGGTTATAATTTGGGCTGAATTCACCCTTTTCAATTTGATTGCCAACGATTTGATACGCATCCCTAAAGCTTTTCCCTTCAAGAACAAGTTGATTAACAACCTCAACACTAAAAAGATACTTGTATTTTTCGTCTTGAATCGTAGAATCCTTGATGATTATATGTTCTAGACTGTATTGTGAAATAGCCAGACAATCTTTGATTTCAGAAAAAACAGGAAGAAAACTTTCCTTAATTACCTGCAAGTCTCTATGATATCCAGAGGCCAAATTAGTTGTGATTAGCATAATCTCATTGGGTAGAGACATGATTTTATTGGATTTGGCTCGGACCAGTTCAAAAACATCCGGATTTTTCTTATGCGGCATAATACTGGAACCCGTAGTAAGATGTGCCGGGAAACTTATAAAACCAAAGTTTTGGCTGATATACAAACAAATATCTTGAGACATTTTAGAAAGTGTTGAAGCTATGGAGGCTAATGCCTCGGCAACAATTCTTTCAGTTTTGCCTCTTCCCATTTGAGCATAAACAACATTGTAGTTCAAATCTTCAAAACCCAACAACTCAGTAGTCATTTTTCTGTTCAATGGAAAGGAAGATCCATAACCAGCAGCAGATCCCAGCGGATTTTTATTCGCTATTTTAAAGGCAGCCTGGAGTACGTGTAAATCATCAACTAGACTTTCAGCATAGGCACCGAACCATAATCCAAAGGAGGAGGGCATGGCAATTTGGTAGTGGGTATAACCAGGAATTAAAACATCTTTGTATCTTTCACTTAAATCCAATAAAGTTTGAATCAAAGGCAGTACCAATTCCACAACATCCCTCAGTTCAGATCGAATGAATAATTTTAAATCCAATAAAACCTGATCATTTCTGGATCTTCCACTGTGAATTTTCTTGCCCCATTCGCCTAGTCTGCGTGTTAACAATAATTCTACCTGAGAATGAACATCTTCAATGCCATCTTCAATCACAAATTCATCCTGTATAATTTCATTGTAAATTTGAATAAGTCCGGCACGCAAGGTGGGTAACTCTTCTTTTTGAATCAATCCAATAGTTTCCAGCATTTGAATATGTGCTAAAGTACCCAGAACATCATGCTTGGCTAAAAGAACATCCAGTTCTTTATCTTTTCCAATGGTAAATCTTTCAATTTCTTTATTTACCTCGGTACCCTCTTTTTGCCAGAGTTTCATAATTGAATTATTTATTTGATTGAGAAGAACTTATGAGATTCATTCTAAGGTAGAAACCTCATCTGTTTTGCAAATTTAGTTGAATGATGTTGTTTTACAAAAATTAAAAGGATTAAAAAAAAAAGTTTTAATCCTCTTGAATTTCCCAGTATTTTTGATTCTCTATTTCTTCCAGAATAGACATGTAACTTTGATACCTTAGTTCATGTATATTTCCGGATTCAATTGCTTCTTTAACAGCACAACCCGGTTCGTTCAAATGCAGGCAGTCATTAAATTTACAGTTTTTAGAAAATTCAAAAAATTCCTGATAGTTGTGTGCCACATCTTGTTTTTCCATATTTAAAAACCCCATTTCTTTGATACCAGGCGTATCAATAATTCGAGTTTTTTCTTTTATTTCAAACATTTCTGCAAAAGTAGTTGTGTGCATTCCTTTTTCTGAGTATTGCGAAATTTCACCAGTTTTTAGTTCTGCCATTGGATGAAAATGATTGATCAGAGTTGATTTTCCCACTCCGGAATGACCTGAAAACAATGAGGTTTTACCTTGAATCAATTTTTCTAACCTGCTTAGGGATTCTGCATCATAGACGGAAACCAGCAAACAATTGTATCCGGCATTTTCATAAATATTCTGTAGGATTTGAAATAGCTCGTAATCCTCGGAATCGTATAAATCAGACTTGTTAAAAAGGATCCAGCTGGGAATATCATAACTTAATGTACTGAGGAGGAATCTGTCGATAAATCCAGGTTTCACCGTTGGTTTTTTAATGCTCGTAACTAAAAAAGCTTGGTCGATATTGGAAGCAATCAAATGCATGAGATGTTTTTGCCTTGTAGATCTTCTCAAGACATAATTTTTTCTGGGCAGAATTTCAATAATTGTAGATTCATTAGTTGTAGCATTCATCTCAATGACAACATGATCTCCAACGGCAACAGGATTTGTTAATTTGAATTCTTTTAATTTAAATTTTCCCTTAATTCTGCAAGCAATAACTTCTTGTTGAATGAGAACCTGATACCAGCTTCCAGTTGACTTTATAACAATACCTTCTTTATTCATAAATTACAAATTTCACTAAAGAATCGGCAATTTTTCTATCATTGGAAAGTCTGGGCACTTTATTTTGTCCACCTAATTTACCCTGAGATTTCATATAGTTTCTAAAGCTATCTTTTTGCAAGGATCTAACTTTAAGCGATTGAAGAATATTTCCATCTATTAAATCTTGATAATATAAGTTTTGTTCTTGAAGAGCCAGGTCTATGGTATTAGCAATTTCTGTTAAATTTTGTGGTGATTCTTCAAATTCGATAAACCATTCATGATATGGTTTTTCATTATTTTCTGGGTTTACCTGAGGTGCAACGGTAAATTCTACAATAGAAAAGGAGTGTTTTTGCATGGCATGCATGAGTGCTTTTTCCACCTCCTTGCCAATTACATGTTCTCCAAATGCTGATATAAAATGTTTTATTCGTCCAGTAATTATAATTCGGTAAGGATCTAAAGACACAAATTGAACGGTATCGCCGATACTATATCCCCATAAACCTGCATTGGTATTCAGAACAAGAGCATAATTGACATGCATCTGAACCTCTGCCAATGATATTCTCTGTGGTTTTTCAGAAAAATATGTTTCCGTAGGGATGAATTCAAAGAATATCCCGGAGTTTATATTTAATAACAATCCAGGTTCATTTTGTTTGTCTTGATAGGCTATAAATCCCTCAGAGGCCGGATAGGTTTCAATACTGGGAATTGATTTTCCAACTAATTTTTCCAATTGATTTCTATAAGGTTCAAAATTTACACCACCATAAACGAACATACTTAGATTTGGAAAAATTTCTAAGATGTTTTTTTTGCCTGTTGCCTCTAATAATTTTTCATAATACATTTGAACCCAGGGAGGAATACCAGAGATAAGTCTCAGGTCCTGATTTTTTGTTTCCTGCACTATTTGATCAATTTTTTCTTCCCATTCTTCAATGCAATTCGTTTGATAAGAGGGAAGTTGATTGGATTTCAACCATTTTGGAATCAAATGATTGGATATACCAGATAATCGGCCAACTAGAATGTCTGATTTTTTTTCCAATGTGGGGCTACCAGACAAAAATATCATTTTCCCCTCCATAAAGTCGGCGTTTTGAGTAGAGGCAATATAATGAAATACAGCATTTCTGGCGGTTCCAAAATGATTGGGGATACTATCTTTTGTCAATGGGATATATTTAGTACCTGAGGTGGTTCCTGATGTTTTAGCTAAATAAATGGGTTTGCCAGGCCATAGAATATCCTTTTTCCCTTCTAATATAAGATCGATATAAGGTTTCAATTGCTCATAATCAACAATAGGAACTTTTGATTTAAAATCTGTATAATTTTTTATATCCTCAAAATGGTGGTCGATCCCAAATTTTGTGTGCTTTGCTTTTTTAACTAAGTTTTTCCAAATTTGATTTTGAAAAAATAAGGCGCCTTTGATTTCTTTGTTTTTCTTTGTAGTGATTAATTTAGAAATCCATTTTATAAGTTGTTTTTTTAACCCCATTAATTTATCAAGTTAATATGTATAGAATTATAAATTTAGCACTCTTTTCATTCATTGTAATTATAAATATTAATTCGCAGAGTTTTGAGATTAATTTGGGGAAAGATACAAGCAACCCTAGAAAAATAGTATTGGGAGCTTTTGTAGACGTTTATTATGGTAACTTCCTGTTTTATAATTCTCCTAACAATGAACTTCCTTATTTTGTATCATCCAATAAAAACAATCAAGTAAATCTAAATGTAGCTTATTTAAATGTATAGTTTTTGTCAAATAGATTGAGGGCAAAATTTACACCAGGTTTTGGAACCTATATGAATTCAAATTACATTTCTGAAGAAGGTGTATTAAAAAAATATCTTAGAGGCTAGTGTCGGAGTAAAACCTTTTAAAAATTTTGATTTATGGATTGATGCAGGAGTCTTAAATTCTCCTTACACTAATGAAACCTGTATATCAAAAGATCAACTCACCTACAGTCGAAGTTTGGCTCCTGAATATGTTCCCTATTATTTAAGTGGAATTAGAGTGAGTTTTCCAATTATTCGGAATAAATTAAAATTAAGTCTGTATAGAATAAATGGATGGCAGCAAATTAAAGATCAAAATCAACATAAATCCTTTGGAAGTTCTTTGGAGTGGAATATATCAGAAAAGAATACTTTAAACTGGCAGATCTATCTGGGGGATGAAAGATCAGCTGCTAATCCAGATTTCAGACTAAGGTTTTTCTCAGAGTGGAATTGGATTTATAATCCGGAAGGTAAATTTTCTATGACGGCCTGTGCCTATTGGGGTTTACAAAGAAAGAAAGAAGCTGGTAATTCTACTTCCAATTTAATGTGGTGGCAAGCCAATTTGATAGCTCAGTACAAGTTTTTGAAGAATAATGCAATTACTTCGAGAATTGAATATTTTGATGATCCTAACGGTGTTCAAATCGTAAATATAAATGACCTTGCACTGGGTTTTAAAACTTTTAGTTTTACACTGGGCTATCAGTTAAAATTATTTAACCATGCATATTTTAGAACGGAAGCAAGGCAATTTTACTCCCTAACTCAATCATTTCAGGATAACAATGGAAATCCTACAAGCTGGGGAACCTGGATAGTTAGTTCTATTTCGCTTTGGTTTTAATTATTTTTTAAGCTTTTCAAATTCATCTAAACCGCACTGCAAAAATTTCTTGTAGAGTTCAGCATCGGGAGTGTAGCCTTTCGGCTCATTTAATACAGTCTCATCCGGTGACATCAATACATACAGAGGTTGAGAAGCTTGTTCAAAATTGAATTTTTCAAAAGCAGCCCATTTGTTTCCAATATTTCTGATTTTGGTCCCGTCTGGTGCTAACTCAATCTTATCTAATTTTTTTCGATCATCTACATATAGTGAGATAATTACATAATCCTCATTTAAGTGTTGGTTAATTTCTTCATTGACCCAAACATTGTCTTCCATTTTTCTGCAATTTTCACAACCATGTCCAGTAAAATCTATCATAATAGGTTTGTTTACAGATTTGGCATAGGCTAGACCTTCCTCATAATCTTTAAAACACTGTTGTATGCCTGCAGGACAGTCACAGGGCTTGAAGTAAGAATAACAGGCTGGTGGAGCTATTCCGCTCATTAAAAAAGGAGTGTTGTATGTACTTGTTTTTGTATTGGTAGTGAAGCCAAAACCCAGATAAATAGCCAGCCCAATTGACAGACTTCCTGCTATTTTTCTGATAAAACTAATTTTTTCACCTTTGTCATCATGAGGAAATAATATAAAACCAAGCAGGTATATCCCCATAAATAATGCACACAACAAAGTTACAAGCAAGTATGTTTCATACTTCAATATGCCCCAGTGCATCGTTAAATCTGCCTTGGAAAGAAACTTAAAAGCCAAAGCCAATTCTACAAATCCAAGAACTACTTTAACCGTATTCATCCAACCACCTGATTTAGGTAAGGAATTTAGCCAACCAGGAAAGGCAGAAAATAATCCGAAGGGCAGGGCAAGGGCAAATGAAAATCCAAACATTCCTACGGCAGGAGCCAATCGGCCACCTTCTGCGGCCTGAACCAATAGCGTACCAATGATGGGACCAGTACAGGAAAAAGATACCAAACTTAAGGTAAAAGCCATGAAAAATATACCTAAAAGACCTCCCTTGTCTGCTGCTGTATCTGTTTTATTTGACCAGGAAGAGGGGAGTTTGATATCATAATAACCAAAAAATGAAATGGCAAATGCAACAAATAAAACAAAAAACAAAGTATTGGGTATCCAATGTGTTGATAGCCAGTTGAGGGCGTTGTCACCAAAAATAATTGTAATGGACATTCCCAAAGTCACATAAATAAATATGATTGAAAATGAATAAATTAAAGCATTTCTAAATCCCAGGGATTTGTTTTTACTTTTTTTGGTGAAGTAAGAAACAGTCAGAGGTACCATAGGAAAGACACAAGGGGTAAGTAGAGCAAATAATCCACCCAAAAATCCAAAAATAAATATGGTAAACAAGCTCATATTACTTTGTATGTCATCAGATGTACAACTCACATTTTTCTTGGCTAATGCCAATGTCTTTTGAATTTTCTCTCGTTTAATTTGAAAACCAGATTGTTTCGAGTCATCCTGTGTTGATGTACTCTCTGTAATTGTTAACTCAGTTGAATCAATGCCCTCTTTTTCAGTTGAAACAGTAGCCAATGAATCTTTACCTTTTTTTTCGATAGAAGAGGACTTGGTATTTGGGCAATTGTTAGCAAATATAAAACTGAATTCTACATCTGTTGGGGGTAAACATGTTTTATCATTACAGGTCATGTAGGTAAGATAACCCGAAACTGGCTTTTGGGGATTTGAAATCTGAATTCTTTGCACAATCGAAAATTCATATTTGTACTTTGTCAGCTGCATGTCAAAGGTCTCGTCATAACCAGTTTTTTTGTGGTCTGCCTTGGTGACATTTTCTGTTGCTTTTCCAACCAAACTATGATTCTTTGTGTCGTAATTAATGGAGGTGGCAACAGGACCATCCTCACTGGGTAAATACATGGAATACACGTGCCAACCTTTTTCAATCTCAGCTTTAAAAACAATTTCATATTGATCGTTTTCAATATGATTACAACTGTAAGACCAACGAACTGGATTTTGAGCAGAAAGTATTTGCAAAAATAAAACACTCAAAAAGATGGTTTTAATGTATTTGATTCCCATTGTTAAAATATTAGTGTTACAAATCTAATTCTTATTTAATTTATTAAAAGTTAGTATTTGTTAAAAATTAAATCAATTTCTTAAATAATTGATAAAACTATGCACTTAGCTGTAAGTACAAACCAATTCCCCACAATACTAGATGTAAAATTTCAAAACCGAATTTTTTTTCTATGCTTTGAATTGGCATCGACCATAAAAATGAGAAAGAGATTAGATATAAGGGATGAAAACCCTCTGTATAGCTTAAGATTAAAAAGAGAATGCAAAAAAATGAATGCCATTCCATTATAGAAATAAACTTTTGCTCCTTAATATTTGATTTTTTGTAAATCTGTTTTCTGGAAAAAATATAAATGAGTACAAAAACAAGGAAACAACTGAAGTGAATGTAATTTGACAAATTCCAAAAACTTATATTTTTAATAACCCCAATTAAATTTATACTTTTCATCTCTATCAGAAAGAGTGATTTTCCAGTCACAATATATCCCAATCCCCAGTTTAAATAAAAAGGAATGAGGAGTCCTAATATGATAACCCCGTATTCCCGAATCTGATAGGACCTTAAAATGAAAAAAGAATAAAGTAAAAAAGGAGTAAAAACGATCGTATGAAAATGAATCAGACAAGAAATACTAAATAAAAAACAAATGTTGAAAATCTCGAAGGTTGAATTTTTCTTCTCATAAGATTGAAAAAACTGTTGTAAAATGAGAAAGTGCACAGCCAATAGCAAAATTTGCTTCCAATCACAAAATTGACTTTCCAAAAATAAACTCCCAAGCAAGAAAGCATAAAAATATATGTAGCTTGCATATTTTGAAATTCTGTAATAGTTGATCAAATTACTAAATATAAATCCTCCGGATAATACAAAAAGTACTTTCTCAATCTGATGATTTGAATATAGGAAATTTGAAACCGGTTGATCATTTATAGTGGAAATAAACAAAAAGGGAACTGCAAAATAAATTACAAAACAGATCACCACAACAAGTAATGGGGTTAGAAATAAATGGTTATTGAAAAACCTGATCATCTATTGTAAAGTAAGTTTAATCAATTTTAATTTATGGTGCTTATATTGGCAGGTGAGTACACTATTCAAACTTATTTGTATGGCATTGGCAAACTCTGGCATCAGATCCAGGACGGATCTCTCAAATAATTTATTCTTTTTGAGTTCTCCCAATGTATTCAATTCATAAGATACCATAGGACTGCCCCATTTTATTTCTTCATTAAATAAAACATAGATATTAGCATTTGATTTCATCATGGTAAACGATGAATATCTGCCCTGATCATTTTCAGATAATTGATTTTTATAAATAACCTGTTTCCAATGAACCTGACCAGAAGGGTGAATATTTACAATGGCCAGATTTTCAAACAAAAAATCAGTTTGTTTTAAAGTTGAGTTAAAGCCAAAAGTACTGCTTAGATCGTTTGTCTCGTATTTTAGATTTTGTTCTGTAACTAATAGAACACCCCCATCTTTTCTTAGAATTAAATCTTTGATTTCTAAATTTGGAATCCCATATACTTTTTTCTTTTTATCTCCTGTTAAATTACGAATATAAGTATCATCAAAATCGATGCTACTATTTACAGTTGAATCATTAAACTGAGTTCTGAAATATAAAATACCTTGGGTTTCGGAAGAATTTTTAGAATATAAATTCAATCCAATCAACTGATTGTTAATTTCATCGTAAATATATTTTGAATCAATAAAAGACAAATGATAAGCAGGAATTATCAATTTTTGTATTTCTTTTTCTTGGATCTTGTAAATTTCAATTTTGTGATCTTTTTTTTTTCTGAATTGATAGTTTAGTTCAGATACAAAATAAATAATACCGCTGTTTGAAATTAATCCACTTATGAGTTCAGATTGTATATCAAAATTGATTTTCTGTGCATGCAATTCATTGGCAGAGAAATGAAAACTCGAATATTCCTGAATTTTTGAATTCTTTTTTAAATAAATAAGCAATCTTTCTTTGTTGTCAGAAATGCTGCTGTAGATTTGATCAGAAAGAATTCCTTTGGGACACTGATACAGAAGTGTATCTTTTTTTACCTGGAGAGTTGAGCTAAATTGTATATATCTCAATTGGCCTTGATTCCATTTGTTTCCTGTGCAAATTAAATGTAAATCATCTCCTTTGTAGAAAAAATATAAGGTTTCAGTCAATTGAAAATTTGTTTTGAATTCTCTTTTTTGAATAATTTGTAAGGAATCATTAAATTTTATCAAAGCAAATGCATTGAATTTTTCCTTCAATAGAAAATAAGTAGATTGGTTTCCTGCTAATTTGTAGACGGATTCCTTGTGGAAATCAATAGGAGAGGAACTTACAAGTGATTGTGCAAGTGATAGGTTGAAAATGAAAAGAAAAATTAAAATTAACAACTCAATTTTTTTTGAGAATAGTGATTCAAACTACAATTTACTAACTTTGCGTAAAATTACTAAATACAAACGGATTATGAAAATTCATTCTATCCTGCTCTTTATTTGGATTGGATTATTTTCCTGTCAAAATTCAAATCAGGAAAAAGTTAAGAAATATAATATCGCTGAGATTGATAAATTGACAGAAGAGATTCTTAAGTCTCCCCAAAATGCTTCTTTGTACTTGAATCGGTCTTTACTTTTCTCAGAACATAAATTTTATAAGGAAGCTGAGTTGGATGCTGAAAAGGCGATGTTGTTGGATTCTGCCAAACTGGATCACTACAGGGTTTTAGCTGATGCTTATTTTGATAATAATCATTCTAATGCAGCCATCAAGACGATTCAAAAAGCCATAGGAAGATATCCTGAAGAGAAAGGCTTTTATTTGAATTTAGCAGAAATGCAAATGATTGTGGAGCAATATCAGGAATCTGCTATTACTATAGAAATGCTTTTAAAGAAGTTACCCGAGGATCCTGAAGGAAATTTTCTTAAGGCTCAACTGCTAAAAATTACGGGCGATACAACCCAATCTATTGATTTATTTAAAAAAATTATAGCTTTGGATGCAGACCATATTCAGTCTTATATGGAATTGGCACTCTATTACAATAAAAAAGGTGACCCACTTGTATTAGATTATTTGAAAAATGTTCTTAGAATAGATTCAACGTATCAGCCCGCTTTATTAACGAGAGCTCAGTTTTATCATTTTAAATATCAATATCAACAAGCTATTGAAGCTTACCAAGAAGCAATTATAAAGCAACCTCAAAATGCTGATATAAATTATAATTTTGCATTGATGTACCTGGAAAAAGGAGAGGAGGAGCTAAAGAAAAATGCAAAAGTTGAAGCTGTTAAGTCTTTTGAAAGTGCTTTTAATTATTTTACTAATGCAACAAAATTTGATGTTCAGTTCGCTGACGCTTTCTATTATCAAGGTTTGGCTGCTTTAAAAATAAACAAGAAGCCACAGGCTAAGGTAGCTTTTGAGAATGCGCTTAGATTACAATCCAATTTATTTACGATTACGCCTGATAGAATAGAGCAAGAGTTGGAAAAGCTGCAATAAAAAAAGCCACAAGTACTTGTGGCTTTTTTTAATATTAAGATTTATAATTAATCGTTTTGTTCTTGTAATTTAACTGATTCTCTGTGAATCGCTTTCAACACAACTGCACGACGAACTACGGAAGGTTTTTCGAAATTTTTGCGTCTTCTTACTTCTTTCATAAGTTGCGTGTCTTTAACCTTTTTCTTGTAGCGACTTAAAGCTCTGTCGATTGTTTCAGATTCTTTTACATTGATAACCAGCATAAATACTCCTTGTTTTTTTTAAAATGATAAAAATGTTGAAAAATTTGTTTTGAAGAAGCACAAATATAAGACCTAATATTCTATAATTAAAATAAAATTCATCTTTTTTTACTAAGCTAGAATTACATGAATACTTATCTTTGTCAAAAAAATATATGTCTCTACAAATATATAATTCACTCTCTCGTAATGTTGAAGAATTTAAACCTATTGATCCCAAGGGAATATCTGTAGGAATGTATGTTTGCGGACCCACCGTATACAATGAAGTGCATCTTGGAAATTGCCGCACATTTGTTTCATTTGACATTATTTACAGGTATCTGCTTTTTAAGGGTTATAAAGTAAGATATGTTCGAAATATCACTGATGTTGGTCATTTGGAAGGTGATGTTGATTCCGGAGCTGAAAGCAAGATTGATCAAAGAGCTAGGTTAGAACAGCTTGAACCCATGGAAATTGTCCAAAAATATACCAATTTGTTTCATGAAGTGATGTCACAGCTAAATACCTTGTCACCCAGTATTGAGCCCACAGCCACCGGACACATTGTTGAACAAATAGAAATGGTGAAAAAAATAATTGAGAATGGGTATGCCTATGAGAAAAATGGCTCTGTATATTTTAATACCAAAAAATTAATAGAAGAACAAAAAGGTTATGGTCAATTGTCCGGTAAACAAACAGAAGATTTATTGCAGGAATCAAGAGATAATTTAAAAAATCAAGGTGAAAAAAACCACCCAACAGATTTCGCAATTTGGGTAAAAGCCTCTCCTTCGCACATTATGAGATGGCCATCACCCTGGGGTGAAGGATTTCCCGGATGGCATTTGGAATGTTCAGCTATGAGTACCAAATATCTGGGGGATACTTTTGATATACATGGTGGAGGAATGGATTTGCAGTTTCCTCATCATGAGAATGAAATAGCACAGAATTGGGGCGCTTGTTCTTGTAAACCCGTCCACTACTGGATTCATGGAAATATGTTGGTGTTGAATGGTAAAAAAATGTCTAAAAGTGATGGAAATTATATCATGCCAAGAGAATTGTTCTCTGGTACAAGTCCATTATTGTCAAAGGCTTATAGTCCAATGACTCTTCGTTTTTTTATGTTACAGGCACATTACAGATCAACCCTGAATATTACAGAGGAAGCCTTGCAGGCTGCTGAAAAGGGTCTTTCTCGATTGAGAGAAGCTATGATTCATCTTGAAGAGGTAAAAATTCATGAAAATGATGCTATTAATTCTGAGCTTGATACACATATAAACCAAGTTTTACAAAATGCCTTCGACGAATTGGATAATGATTTCAATACGGCTAATGCTCTGGCTCATATTTTTGGATTGGTTTCGGAAATTAATAAAATGAAATCAGGTTTGATAGACTGGACAAGCATAAGTGCCAATACACTTATCAAATTGAAGAAAAATATGAAATCTTTGGTATATGACATTCTTGGTTTGCAAAATGAATCTGATTCAAGTCATAATAAAGATATCCTTTCTGGACTGATGGATTTGATTTTAGATTTCAGAAGGCAAGCCAGGGAAGAAAAAAATTGGGCAAAAAGTGATGAAATCAGAATAAAACTGGAAAGTTTGGGAATAACTGTTAAAGATTCTAAAGAAAAAACTGAATGGGTACAGAAATAGAAAGCAAAAAACTCAAATTCGATTCTCTCAAAGAATTTTACCCTTATTATTTGGGAGAACATAAAAATAAGTTGAGCCGTCGACTACATTTTACAGGAACCTTGGGTTTTATATGCACCATTTTATTTGCAATTGGTACTGGAATATACAGCTATCTATTTTTGGGACCAATTCTGGGTTATGGATTTGCATGGGTAGGTCATTATTTTTTTGAAAAAAATAAACCCGCAACCTTTAAATTTCCATTATATAGTTTGGCTTCTGATTTTATAATGTTTTATGAAATATTAACTGGAAGAATAAAATTTTAAATCAAGTAGAGATAAAAAACTTGAATATTGATATCATTTTGATTTTTAATATAAAATTTATTTAAGTTTTGTTAACAATTTGACAGTGTTTCTATATTTTAGCGACAGTAAAAGTTAGTTGAGTCAAAGATAATTACGCACATTTATTAACCAACTAACCATTTCCTAATGAAATCTTTTTTAAGAATTTCAATTTTACTGTTTTGGCTTCATGTGCAAAGCCTTGACATTTCAGCGCAAGCGTACTGTAATAATCCTTTGGGTAGTTTATCCCCAAATTTAACCTGGCAGTACATTTCACATTCTACGCTAGGATATTACACTTTTAATGCTGTGGCTGGATGTACCTATCAGTTTACTTATTGTAATTCGATTGCCCCCTCAGCTTCTTATGGAGGTGATCCCTATCTTACAATTTCTACCTTACCAACAAGTGGAAATGTAACTCAGAATGATGACTTTTGTGGCTTGGGTTCTAATTTAAGTTGGACTGCGCCCTCTACCGGTACATATTATATCAACGTAGGAAATTGTTGTTCTTCTCAATGTGGTGCAACTTCTTTCCGTAATTTGGGTTATAGATCAACAAATTGTGCTGGTGGAACTCCTAGTCCTACTGGGATTACTGCTTCTACCTCAACAGTTTGTAATAGTAGCTCCGCTACTTTAACTGTTCAGGGTGGCTCAGGTACAACCTATTGGTTTACCGGATCTTGTGCCACTGTAGGTCAAATTGGAACAGGAAGCTCTATCAATGTCAGCCCAACTGTAACAACAACTTATTTTGCGAGAAATTTTAGTGGTGGTGTGTGGAGTACAACTTGTGCCAGTGTTACGATCAATGTTTCTACTGCACCAAGTAATCCTACAGCTTCTGGTGTGACAATTACTTGTGGTTCCACTGCGACCTTATCTGCTTCAGGTGCAACCAGCTATGTTTGGTATTCAGATCCCTTAGGGAATACTCAGGTTGGTACTAATGCCACCTATACAACTCCTTCACTATCAACTACAACTACTTATTATGTAGCTGCAGGTAGTGCTTTTACAACACCTGGTACACAGACTTTTACCTACACCGGAGCTGTTCAGAATTGGACTGTTCCAGCAGGTGTGACCCAAATAACCATTGATGCTTATGGGGCTCAAGGTTTTTCTGGCGGTGGTGGAGTTGCCGGATTAGGTGGAAGAATACAATCTACACATACGGTAACACCAGGACAAACGCTTGGTATTTACGTAGGGGGTAGAGGAACTTCCAATACCGGAGGAGGTTGGAATGGAGGGGCTTCCACTTCTGGAAATTATTCTCAGCAAGGTAGAGGTGGTGGGGCATCTGATGTAAGGTCAGGTGGCACAGCTCTTGC
>Ga0169931_10006430_pt1 | contig 17708 bp, 10 predicted proteins | sample Kivu_15m_20L_FD_129675 | JGI IMG/M metagenome (GOLD analysis project Ga0169931, IMG submission 129675) | Freshwater microbial communities from Lake Kivu, Western Province, Rwanda to study Microbial Dark Matter (Phase II) - Kivu_15m_20L... | ecosystem: Environmental > Aquatic > Freshwater > Lake...
AGCCACCACAGGCAAACCTCCGATAGGGTGGGCTTACACCCCAGGATCTGCGTCACCATCTCCAGCAGGTGGGGATGGTTAATCAGTTCCATAATGCCGGGAGTTGCCAGGATATCCCGCTGATCAAAATAGCGATGGATGGAATCGCCAAATCGGGGTTTATCCTCCAGGTGAGCTCTCATGGTTTCCGCCTGCTCGGGGGTAATCAGGTCCTTGATCACCACCACCCCATCTCGATTAAAAACCTCAGCCAGTCGGGCCGCTTCTTGCCGGTCTCCGCTAGGGGTCGGCTGGGGCAGGGTGCTGGCCATGGCCCAGGCCAGCCCCTGTCGGACCTGACAATGCAGCACAAAGCGCTGTAGGTAAAACATGCGCCATTCTGATCGGGAGGCCAGGCGATCTAGAAGCCTGTAGAGACATAGTCCTGGTTTTCGCAGATTCGGCAGAATAAAATTAATCGCCACGGATAGGATTTTCCTTATTCTTATTAAGCTTGCCAAGCCCTGGAGCGCAAATCACAGCGGTTTTCAGATCAATAAGCCACAAGGAAGTGTGAAAATAGATATTCCACCTCCCGTACCGTGTGGCTTATCCAAGCGACAACCGCTGTAATTACTAGAACAGTGTTCAAAGTTCAAACGTTCAAACGTTCAAACGTTCGAAGAGTAGCCGCACAAAGTAGGACAGTTGATCAGGACAAAATTCAGAACTCATCAACCAGAAACCGGTTCACCCAGGGACTCCTAATCACTGACGCCTGACCACTGTTTGGTGCATTCCGACTGAAGTTGACACCCATTTAAATTTGGTAGACATTAGGCTGTCTCGGGGCAGTTGAAAAGAACCGCAGACCCCAAATCAGTACTGCCGCCGCCGCAGTAGATCCGACCACCTCCACCAGGGAGCCACCGGGCTGGATCATCCCCAGGCCCGGCAGAAACCAGACTAAAAAGCCCCAGTAGTTACCACACACCAGTTTGTAGGCAGCCACCATATCCACCACCCGCAGCACCATGCCCAGAGTTAGAAACCCTAGAAATACCCCACCATGGCCAAAATTCAAATAGAATTCCAGTACCTGACCAACCCCCACACTAGTTCCCTCAGCAAAGCTTTGCCCCGTATAGTCGGTAACCAGGTTGCCACTACCGGCCATCACCGGTTTACCGGGCCAGAGCAGGCGAGGGATAGGGGCTACCATAGCCGCTACAATGGTTTTACCTTCCGCAAAAGTAGCCCGTTGACTACCAATATACTCAACGGCCTGTCCGACTATACCATTCTGGTTAATTCGGGTATCAATCAACTCCAGGTGGTCTTGATTCCTGAGATCAATGGTTTCAAAATTGCGGAAGGTCGCTAGAATGATTTCGTATCTGGAGGAAGAACCTTCTCCCCCCCAAACAATACGCCTAATTTCTCCCCTATCCCTCATGTAGGTGACATAGATAGATAGCCCTAAAACCACCACCAGACAGGCAGCGATGATGGCTTGCCAGCGGGGTCGATAGAAGCTGGAGACAAAAATCAACACCACCAAGGTGGCGGCTGTGCCGTAGCTGATAAATCCGATGGTGGCGATGGTCACCAGAGGTAGGCTGCAGGCCATGGCCAGCCAGAGGATAAATTGTTTCCCATCCCGCTGTTGCCAGGCTTGCCAGCATGAGAGACAAATAGCTGCCACAAAAATGTAGACACCAGCAGTAGAAATAGCTTGTAACCCTGGAATGACCCGGGCCAGGGGGGTGACCACCAGGAAAAAGAATAGACCGATCTGCAGGAGCCGGGTGGGTAGTTTGAGGGCGGGCCGTTGGGGGATTTCCCTCAGCCAACCCGGTTTTACCACCCTCACCACCCACGGGGCCAGGAAAGTACTGCCCAGGCCAAAGCCAAGCACGCCGTAGGCACTGGTGACAAACCCCGTGGCCACCTGGGTAGCACTGGCCCCGGCCTGGAGCAGGTAGGCTCCCTGGGGTTCATACCAGGGTAGGGCATAGATCAACCCCCCCAGAAGGTGAATCATGGAGAGGCTGAGCAGGTAGGCCAGGGGTAACCCCATACTGGGGGTGCGCCGACTCCACTGAACCGCCACGGTGATAGCGCAAACAACCCCCCAAAGCACCAGCCAGGGGCCCAAATCAGAACGATCTACCATAGGAAATTAATCGGTTAGAAAGTATTAATATCACTTCGATATCCCCACCTCGGGTCAGGGCTAAGCCACCAGGGCCTGATAGCTGGCCCTGGCCCGATCGCCGTAGTGCCGCCAGCTCAACTCTTGCTGGGCAATGGTGAGGGCGGCGTCTCGTTTACTTTGCAGAAGCTCTGGATTCTCGGCCAACCACCGCAGACAGGTGGCAATGGCACCGCTATCCCGGGCCGGCACCAGGAAACCGGCGGGGTATTCCTCAATGCCTCCGCCCCGCTGGATCGGATTGGCCCCAGCCATGCGCAGAAGATCCTCCCCCCCGGTGTTGGTGGTACAGACAATGGGAAGTCCACAGGCTAAGGCTTGGGTTAAAACCAATCCAAACCCATCTTCAATACTGGCCATGACAAAGACACTACTGTTTTGGTAGTAATTCACCAGGCTATGCTGGGGCACATGGCCGATGGCCCTGACCCCAGCACCAGCGCTGGCCAAAAGTCGGGGGGTATCCTTGGTGGCCCCTCCGACCAACAGCAGCTCGGCATTGGCCAGATTGGCGGACTGAAACCCCCGGAGGAGATGGTGAATCCCCTTGCGTACACTGAGGTGGCCGGTGTAAATTACTCGAAAGACATGATCCTGCTTTTTGCCGGGATAGAAGCTGTTTAAATTAGCCCCAAGGCAGTTATGAATGAGGCGGTCTTCAAGCAAGCCCTGCCCCAGAAAACTGCGTTTAACAAACAGGCTGGGCACGGCAATGCGACTGGCCAGGTCGTATTCCTGCAGTTCCTGGTTGACCACTGCAGTGGGGGTGGCGGGTTGCCAGGTCAGGTCCAGGCTGGCGTACTCCTGCTCTAGCAACTGACACTGCACCCGCATATGGGAGGAGCTGCGTTCTAATACCACCGGGATCTGCCGTGGCTTGGCCCAGTGCAGGGCCGGCAACGATACCCCAGACCAACCGTGGATCACCGTGCTGCCCTCCAGGTAATGGGCGGCCTGCTGGCCAAACAGGCGGTTAAACAGGGCCTGCCCCCTCATGGTGAGGGCATCACCGCCCAGGCGATCGGCGGCTTTTTGCAGCAGTAGGGATAGGGGCAGGCTGACCACCCGGTCGTCGGGTAGATCCCACTGGCGGGTTTTGAATTTTGGGTAGGGGGTAATTAATCGGTGCAACACCCCGGCCCTGTGGAGCTCTCGGGCTAGCTCAAAGGCATGGAAGCGGCCGCCTACGATAATAGAGACTTTCATAGCCTTTCGATCCAGAAAATACGCTCAATCCTTAACAGCATGAGAAAACTTTGAAATATAGGAAATTCATTAACTCGAAGAGAAAAAACTATCAAAAAGCAAACGACTTTCAATGGAATTAAGGACTTAAAGGCTATATAACAATTTTCATCGGCGTGAGGTAGGTCGAGATATCTGTAAAGCTTATTTATCAAGGCTTTTGCTCTGTTGCATTCGATCAGGAACCGCTATATTGAGAATATTCTCAATACATGCGTCTGAAAAGCCTATACTTCTGTTAAATGATCTCAGGCAAAAATTATCTATTGTACAAAGCTCTTAAAATAAGAGTCGCTGATGTAAGACAAAGATAGATTAGGATTTAATGCCTTTAGTCTTTGAATGAAGCACCTGGTGGTAAAGCTGCATGTAGCGCTGAGCCTGCAGCTCTAAAGAATATTCAGAAATAGCGATTTCTCGACAATTTTCTGCCAACTGTTTTCTTAGCTTTTGATCCATTAATAATTTTATAATTCCATTGCGAAAGTCATTTGCATCTTCTGGATTGGCTAAGTAGCCAGTAATACCCGGTCTTACCAAATCAGGCACGCCACCCACCTTAAAGGATACCATAGGTGTACCGCATGCCATACTTTCTTGCAAGACTAAAGGCAGATTATCAGCTCGTGTGGGAAATATGAATAAATCAGCCGCAGAAAAGGCCATCGCTTTAAGTTGATCACTCGTAAGATAGCCTAAGCTAAGACTTTTGATTCCTACTCTTTCCGATAGATCTTTCCCACCAAGCCCTAAAGTAAGTAAAAGACAACTTGATTTTAAGGTATCGGGTAGACCCTTCAAAGCCTGAAGCATTAAATCACTGCCCTTTCGAAAATCATTTAGATCATGGGCTCCAATCATCAAAACCTGTTTGTCAGAACTAATGCCGAGAACAGAACGACAGTTTTCTGAATCAAGAGGTTTATAGACTTGGGTGTCTATTCCATAAGGAATATGGTGAATGTCAAAACGATTCAGTAAACTTTGTCGAGCTTGTTCTGATAGCCACCGACTAGGAGTGACAATAGTGAGGTTGGAGCGATTATAGAGCCAATTCTTTAGATTCCACTCTAGATGAGTACTATCTCGCTGAATTGCCGGATAAACTTCAGGATGAGGACATTTTCCACAACCCATTTTCCATCGATCACACTCATAGCTATAAGCGCAATGACCAGTAAAACTCCACATATCATGGAGTGTAAAGATTGTAGGTTTACTTTTTGTAACTGCTGGTACAGCTAAATAGTTAAAATATCCTTGTAGATTATGGAAATTAACAATATCGGAGGTTTGAAAGAAAGGATGCTGAGGAATTTGAAAGGTGCTTAATAAGTAAAGATCATTTAAGCCACTCCACGTTGAAATCCGGCCTAGTATTTTCCGTTCAAATCTAGATACTGGCGGCATGCTAACTATGAAATTTTCATTCGCGGTTAAAGAGCCTACCATCACTGTTGAATCTATACCTTGAGCTAAAAGACCTTGATGTAGTCGGTAACTTGCAATTCCCGCTCCACCCCTAATGCTCTGGTTAATATGAAGAATTTTCATAAAAGTCTTACCAATTCCAATATCGACTTAATTCAATAGACAAAGTAGTCTATTTTGTATGACATTTGCGAACAAATGAGATGGAACTCAACTAGCAGAATCCTTAGAAAGGATATAGCGGTTTCTGAACGTATGAAATGGACCTGAACTAGGAAAAACCTTTCAGCTAATAGTTTAGGAAAAGGCAACTGTACTGTAACTGTCTCAGAGTAAGAGCTGCTATAGGGTTTGCCAACTAGCCTACATATCATACTAATGAGAACTACTAGAGGTCAGCTTATATGATTCAATTTAAGTCTGGAAGACAGAACTTCTTTAGGTCTCGCAACAGGTTAATATAGTTTTTAATCGGTCTTGATAGCTATGACCACCTTGAGTCACCAAACGATGGGCGCTGGCCGCCAAGCGCTGGCGCTCTCGATCGTGAGCCAGGAGCCAATGGGTTTTATTCACCATTTCGGCAATGGTGCCAAAATAAATTACTGATTCCCCCTCAGGGCCAAACAGCTCTCGATGTTCAGGCGTATCCTCTGTCAACATGCAGGCTCCGCCGATGGCGGGAACCTCAAAGCTGCGCATGCAGTGGCCGTCGCGGTTGGCTCGCCTGACCAGACAGAGGGCTACCTTCGCAGCCCCAATGGCCGATCGCAGGGTAGTAATATTGGCCTGTCCCAAACTGTAGGATTTCGTCTGGGGGTAGCGGTCCCAGTACTTACCGTAGAGGGCTACCTGAAACCCAGCGGCAATTAAGGCCTCCATGTAGGGCAGCCGGTCTGCATCGGCGGCACCGGCAAAAATTACATCGGGGGATGTCTGAGTTGAGTCAGGAAAGGGTAGCAGGGGTGGTTCCTGATGGTGGGGAGAGGGGTCTGGGTAAAACAGATCGGTGTCGTAGCCAAAGGGTAGGTACTCAACTCGACCACAGCCGCAATTTTTGAGGTCCCCGATGTTAGCTCGCCGGGGGGAGAAGATCAGATCGTAGTGGGGCAGAGCTTCAAGAAACCAGGGGGCTCGGTGGGCCGGGTTAAAGGGGTCATCCGTAAGAAAATTAAATCGATGGATCCCCAGGCTAGCAATCTTCTGCATACTCAAGGCATCGACAGGGCCCAGGCCGGTTACCAAAAGACAGTGGGGTTGAAAATTCAGGCATTCCTCTACGATCGCCTGACTCAGGCGGGGTAATTGGGCAGGGTATCGACCCCGTAGACGCCAGTTTACCTGTCTGAGCAGCCAGGGAGCTTGATAGGCCTCGGTGGTATCCACTAGCTTTGCCTCTAGGCCCAGGTTTTCAGCGGCTGTCAAGAAGGACCTGCCTAAATGGGTAGTTCCAGACAAGCCCACAATTAAAAGTTTCATCGTGATAGACCCCCTTACTCAATGAAGTGATAGGCTTGGGCGATGCCCTCTGCCGCCTTGTCTACCGAATAGTGGCTCACCAACTGTTTACAGTGATGTTGCACCTGGGGGTTGTGGGCCAGCGGTAAACTCTGGTAAATTCCCTCAGCTAAATGGTCAACGGAACCCGCCCTAAATAGGTTGCCGGTCTGCCCTGGCTTGATCAGGTCAGGGGCACAGCCCACCGCATCGGAGACCAGACAGGGCAACCCATGGTGCAGGGCTTCATTGACCACCAAACCCCAGGTCTCAGAGTAACGACTTGGCAAAATTAATAGATCCGCCCCATGGTAATAGGGGCTGAGGGCCGTTTGGTTTTGAAAGTCGAGGAAATGGACCCTGGTACTCACCATAGCCTGGGCCTGACTGGTGAGTTGAGGTTGCAGGTCACCACTACCCAGAAATAGAACTACTAATTTAGCCTGGGTTTCTAGGGGCAACCGTTGAATGGCTGCCAGGATCAGATCCACACCCTTTCTATAACTTAATTTGCCAGAAAAGATTAAGACCACCTGATTGTCTGCGATGTTTAGATCACGGCGAACCTGCTGCCTGAGCACCTGGCGACTGGCCTCATGCAGTTGAAAGACTTGAGTATCCACACAGTAGGGGGAAAACACCATCTTTGACTCCGGCAGGCCAAAGCGCTGAAAGTGTCGCTTTGAGTTTTCACCGATGTAGAGGACCTGGGTACAACGTCTATAGAAGCGAGCTAGACCAATATCCCGCACTAGACTTCTGAGAAAGTGACGTTGAATAGCGGTATCAGTCGTCTCGGCCCGAAACAAAATTGGCAAACCCAGGCGCCATGCCTGGTAAAACGCGGAGCGATACAGGCGATGATTATAGCCGGTGATTAATAGGGCCTGGGGTTTAATTTTCTGTAGATTTTGCGCCAATCCCTGGCTTGAAACAGTGGAAAAAGTTTGGGCTCCCCCATGGTTAACCTTGGATAGAAATCTAGAGGAGTAACCCGACAGGAGATCCACATCCCAGGAAAATGTTTTACCGAATTCCTGGTCTTGATAACCGGTCACACTAAAGTCAGAGCCATAGATAACTGTTAGGGGCACCTGTAGTTGATTAGCCAGAGCCCGATAGACAGGGGCCCGATACTGGATGGGGTGGGTTTCTATAACGGCTAACATAATGAATGGTTATAGGATGAAATATAGGGTTAAACCGGTTTTCAGCTTGATTTGATCGAATCTGGTGCCACAGCAGTAAAGTCAGTCGAGTTTAGGGGTTGATCAGCACCCAGGAATGGGTAAAGAATCTGATTTTTGACTACGGCGAACTGAGCCTCATAGTTCCAGTCATTGAGAATTCGCTGTCGACCCTGCTCCCCCATGGCCCTCATCTCTGTCGGATGATGCAGGTACCAATTAACGACCGCCGCAATACTTTCAGGATCCTCAGGGTTACAAGCCAGGCCATAGCCAGGCTGAACATACATAGCCTGCCAATCGGGTAGATTGGCCACTAGCAGGGGTAGGCCACAGGCCAGGTAGTCAAAGGGTTTATTAGAGGCACCAATCATAGAGGTCATATTAATGTCATCACTGATCAGAGGCATCAGCGCCAGACCAATATGACTCTTAGCGCACCACTGCAGTAGGGCCTGTCGTGGCATTGCCTCCCTTATTTCTAACCTTTCTAGTAGCCCTAATTGGCTAGCACGGGCCATGATCTCAGCTATGTATCCCCGATAGCCCCTTGTCTCGTAGCCAATCACCCTAAGTTTGACCGATCTGGGTAATAGGCAAAGACTATCTAGAACAGCTAGGGGCAAACGGTCAGGAACGATGGAGCCGTGATACAACAGCCAGAGATCCTCATGTTGAGAATAATCAGGCTGTGGGCCAGGCACCTCCTCAAGGGCAGGACAGTTCCAAACGCATAATGGCGCATTACTGCTTGGGTTCTGCGTACAAAACTGATTTAGCCTGCCTTGATTTGGGAGGATACAGGCGACAGCTTGCTGAGCCAACTTACTCCTAGCTTTCAAACATAGACCTATAAGCAAACTCCCCGTAGTAGCGCCATGAAAGGAGTCGTGCTCGTGATAAATCACCTTAACTCCAGGGATAAGGCTCAACCCATAGGCGATCGGACAAGTTAGTAAATCTGAGGCGTAGATCCATTGGGGACGCCAACGTAATACCCATAACAAAACCCACAGCCCATATTGTAGGTAGTGAACTTTCTGTCGCCAGCCCGGCAAACAAAAGGGTATTTGGTATATCCTAATGTTAGGGTGAAAGGGAAAACTAAGACTTTCTTCAACCTCCGCATGGGTGCCCAAAAATACAGTTCTATATCCAGCCTGGGCCAGGATACGGGAACTATGTTGTAGAGGGGGATAGGCCGCAGGATTCGTATATTGAATGTATAAAATACGTTTTTTATTAAACATATATCAAATTTATAACTTAATATTAGATCGTCTGTTATCAAGACAGGGTCATTTCATTCTAGATTCGGGCAATGATTTTAGACAGTTTCAGCCACCGAAAGTTCAAACCCCTGACGGATGAAATGACGTATTTTCCTAGATGCATAAAGCATCGAAATCCAGAATGAAATAGACCTAGTCATCAAGAGAATTTCATAAATACCCAATAAGCTTCCCTAAATAGTAAATGCAACGATTTTACTTTCTACAGAGCATGTCACTGTATATAGAAGCCATTAGGGTAGAAACCCTTTGCATCGATTCTGGTTGCCCTACAGAGGATTTCAATTTAGCTAATACTTGTCGATCTCTACATAGGGATTTTAGCAGCCCAGTCCAACCTTGCACTGAGTCGGGTTCAACTAGTAAACCGTCTACCCCGTCGGTGACTAACTCGGCAATACCCCCCAATCTAGAACCCACCACCGGTATCCCGGCCGCAAAGGCCTCTAGCACCACCATCGGCCCTGTTTCTAACCACTGGGAGGGAATTGCCAGTAGATCATAGGTTTGCAGGGTGGTAATCACCTGGTCTGACCTAAGCGGGGCCTTGAGGGCAACCCTGGGCTCACCATGGATCAGACCCTGCAGGTAATGCTGGTAGTCATCCTGACTATCAGCCTGGAGGACCCCATAGATATCTAAACTAACCTTCAGATCAGGGTCGGCCTTGATGGCCCGTACCAATACATCAAGCCCTTTGGTTCGATCAAGCCGACCCAGGAAAATTAACCTGAGGGAGTCATCAGTCTGTCCAACAGTTTCTAAGGCAGGCGACAACTCTGACGGCTCATGGCAAAGACCCTGGCGAATCAGGCTGATTTTTGCCTCGGGCACCTGGTTAAGGATCAAAACCTTTTTTACCCACTCACAGACCGCAATCACGTGATCTACCTCGGCCATCAACTCTTGAAAAACCTCAGTTCGACACTGCACCATGGCCCGCATTTGTAGGGCGGTCCAGAGTTTGCCCTTGAGGGTAGTGTGGGCTAGAGGCTTTGTCAACATAGGGGGAAGTTGGGCCAGAGCCTCAGCCACCCCTCTGGGCACCCCCTGGGACTGCAGGGTGCAGGCAGTGCAGGTGGCCACATCGATCACCCCATCACAGACCTCCTCACCCCAGCGCAGCAGGGTGCCCCGGATGCAACTGACGGTGGGAGTATGGTAGGTAAACACCACCGGTAGACTCCTAGCCTTGGCGGCCTTCACCAACCGTAGAGAGACCCCCCGGGTAAAGGCATGGAGGTGCACCAGGTCAGGTTGCTCGGCATCCAGCAGCTTAGCGAACTCAAGGGCGCCCTGGTGATCGCCAGGACCATACAAATCCGCTAGATGGCGAATCTCGGGGGTGATGGCAAACCGATGCACAGGCAGGTGATTATATTCATAGGACTGATTGCTGAGGGCTGGAGCCGCGATCAGACTGGAGATGCCTTGTTGGCTTAGGTGCCGCCCCAGGGCTTCTACGTAAACCTCTGTACCCCCCATCGGATCTGGGTAGAAACAGAAGGGTACATGAATAATTTTCATGATTATTTTATCTTATCGGAATCAATGATAACCATGACGTAAATTCATTGCCAATTTCCTTGGTAATGACATAGATATTTAAGGATTGCAAAGAATGATTCAAAAATAAAAATATCATCAGAAACAAAAATTTTGAAGAGTGAGAAAATCTAAATATTTATGATATGTTGATTAATCATGGTATCTATCGGAAATCAGAGCTCTAATTTCATGAATATATAAATATCGATCAAGTTTCAGGAAATGATAACAACTTGCGTTTGTAAACTCTGTATATCAAGGCAATCTCCTCTGCCCTAAAATAGCCAAACGAAAAAGATAGGAGTTTAAGTATCCTTGGACCCTCTGGCAAATATTGGGGTTCTAGCTGATAGATTTTATCTAGAATTTCATGGAAAATGTTGCGGTCACGTTCAAAGAAAAAACGAGCAGACTGTCCATAAACCCTGAGTAATGCCCGTTTACGTTCAGAATTAATACCACCATGGGTTCGCCAGAAGTTTTCTACTTGCCAGGCGTTATGGAAACAATCCTTGACAAAAGCCTGTTCATTCCTGCGGGATAAACTTTGGGAGCCATGGATACGGTAATAGGCACCAACCCCAGGAACACGGATAAACTTCCCACCCCAAAGAGCTGCATCTAAGAGAAAGCGGGCATCTTGAATAACCGGCAAAGACTCATTCCATCCGCCAATTTTCTCAACGATGCGGCGACCATAGAGGAGGGCCGCGGGTGGACACCAGAAATCAGTGAAAAGGGCGATTTCGGGGTCTGAGTGAACTGCCTCTATAGGTCGATCCTTAACTTCCTTAGGGGTAAACTGACCGTCTTTACTTTGCTCTAGCTTCTGCCAACCGGAGTAGGCTACATCGCCATTAGTGGATAAAAGGGCCTCTAGTTTAGTTTCTAAAGCCTGAGGCGTTAACAGATCATCAGCGTCCAGGTATTGGATAAAATCTCCCTGGGCCATGGCAGTACCCAGGTTTCTAGCAGCACTAGCACCACGGTTTGGTGTCGAGATACCTCTTACGGCCGCGCCATAGGATTTAATGATCTCGGCCGTGCCATCGGTAGACCCATCATCAACCACAATAATTTCATAGTTACGATAGGTCTGGGCTAGGACACTTTCAATGGTTTCTCTGAGAAATGCTTCAGCGTTGTAGCAGGGAATAACTACAGAAATAAGTGACATGATTGCCTACTGATAGGTTTACGTGTTCCCCGGATTCCCAAAGGCCCATATCGGGGGAAGCAAGTGGCGTTTTATTACCTAACGCTCAGTGTTGTAGTAGCCATTTTGATACAGCCAGTCGACGGTACGGGCCTGTCCAGCGGCAAGATCGTACCTTGGTGTCCACTTCAGTACTTGAGCGGCCTTAGCACTGCTAAACACCACCTGAGCTGGTCCGTACAAGTCCCCCAGCCACTCCGGTGGGTACTGTTCAGATGCAGATACGGGTTCCCCGCCCGTCGGTGAGTTGTTAGGGATATGTCCTGATTTTCTACCCAGGTCTAACACCTGACGGACTAGCCCACTACGCTTAGCCACATCCCGTACTTCCCGGCAACCTAGAATGGCCGATAACAGATCCTGCAGGCGGAAGGGGCCGCCGGATCGGGGTAGATCCGCTAGGGCCCGAGGGCTGTAGCTGGGTAGGTCTACTGCTAGGGGGGCAAGCAGGGGCGCTAGCATATCCCGCCAGGTGACATAACCATCGTTGACGATGAATCGTTCCCCATGGGCCTCAGGTACCGTAGCCGCCGCCAACATGGCATCCACCAGATTTTCTACGTAGATGTAGTTGCCATAGCCCTGGCCATCGCTGACCCAACAAAAGCCACCTTCCCGAGCTAGATTCACCGGCATGGTGGTGTAGGCTCCGCCCCGGGGACCATAGACACAGGTGGGGTTAAGCACTACGATGCGGGTCTTACCGGAGCTTTTAGCCCGATTAAGCAACCATTTTTCCATAGTTGCCTTAGTTTGACCGTACTCCCCACCGTAGGGCCGGTAGGGGAAACTTTCGTCCACCGGTTTGCCTGTCTCGGGGAAACCAAACACATACATGGTACTCAGCACCACCACCGCCTCCACCCCTGCAGCGATGGCCGCCTCGATCAGGTTACGGGTACCCTTCACGGTAATCTCGGAGCCAGTTCCGGTTTCCTTCCCATAGGCCAGGTGATATACCACTTGAGCACCGGCCACCAAACGCCGGGTTTGCTCTGGATCAAGTAGGTCGGTGGGACAAAGTTCAATCGGATAACGGCATAGGTTGGCACAGGAAGCCGGGCTACGCACCGCTGTCCGAATTGGTAGGGTCGATAACCCATGCAGTCGATCTAACAGATGGCCGCCTATAAAGCCAGAAGCCCCCGTCACCACAATTTTCCTAGGGGGGGCAGAAGCCAGATCAGGCTGAGGCAATCGGGGGGATTCCAGCGATCGCTCCCCGTAGGCCCATTCAATCAGACTCGTCACCCGTTCCGCATCGGCGATATCGGCAATTGGCCGAGACTCGCCCCCTACAACGGCTTCGAAGTCCGCCAGCATCTGAGTAAAGCTACCGCTAAAATTGAGGGGCCAGGCGGACTCCACAAAGGGATAATCAATCTTGACCCGTCGAGTTGGTTGACCCAGGGGGGTGAGGAAAACAGTATCTTCACAAGCTTTGTTGACCCGAAGCTGACCCCGCTCCCCCTCAATGATCAGATAGTTTGCCGATCCGTCTAGTCGGGAAAGCTCCATACTGATACGAACCTCACCCGCAGACAGTTGATACTTGAGGCTAGATTCCACACCACCTTGGAAGTCGTCCCAGTAGTTCAGGGGCGTTAGGGGACCCAGGATATAGTCCAGGTAATCCAGGTAGTGAACCCCCATATCGGCCAAAACGCCGCCACTTTCCTGGGCAAAAAAGGAGAAGGTCTTGGGGCGCCAGAGAAATTGGCCACAATCCTGGATTTCAACACGTTTAATTGTGCCAAGTTCCCCAGATTGCACAATTTGCTTAGCCAGCAGCAAATTCGGCAAGTAGCGACGGGACATGGCTACCCGCATTGCCATACCGGTCTGCTGACTGAGTTCACGCAGCAGTTTACATTCAGCTACCTTGAGAGACACGGGTTTTTCACACAGCACATGATGACCAGCCTCCAGGGCTTGGTGGCTGGCCTGCACGTGGAGGGCATTGGGTAGGGTCACCACCACTCGGGCTGGCCCCTCTAGACCTGATTCACGCATTCGTTCTAAGGCTGAACCATGATCACAACACCAGTAATTAGCCTCGGGAAAGGTCTGCCGCAAGCTAGTCAGTGATTTTTCGGTCAGGTCAGCCACCTGGGTGAAACCCAACAACCCAAGCCGACGCAGGGCTGGTAAGTAATACTCCTCAGTCACTCGACCGCCACCGAGGATAAGATAGGGGGGCTGAGAAGAAAAAACACTATTCTCTAAGCTTTTATTCATAGTTACAGAAACTTAAGTAAGGAGTATTAGTAATATTTAAGTGAAGCAAACCGTAAATCACCTGCTACCTTTGTTAGCTCATATTCCTACTTTCTAAGGAAGTATCTCAACCTCATCTACTGGTTGACTGACAAAACATTGGCTTAGGGCGGTTCAAACCGCTGCTATCTAGACGAAGTCGGCCTTCGCCGACTGACCCATAACCCGCGTAGGCGGGTTTTGTCTGTCTAGGCGTGGCTTCTAGCCGCCAGCGTTGAGAATTTTGTCAGTCAACCAACCTCATCCAATTTGAAACCTGGAATTTTTCCTCACCCCCAGCCCTTCTGGGAGAGGGGTCAGAGGGCAAAATTACGGTTCTCAACATGGACTTGGTTTAACAGTATTTTTTGCCATTTCAAGAGTTAATACTAATTTCTCTAAATTGTGCCAACCATCGCTCTAAAACTTGCGGACTGCGACAACAGCTCCCCATAACTCCCCTGGGCCGCCACCTGGCCCTGGTGCAACTCAATCACCTGGTCACAGCGTTCCACCGTGGTCAGGCGGTGGGCAATCAGGATGATGGTTAGCTCCCCACTTAGACCTTCAATCGCCGCCATCACCTCACGCTCCGTGGCATTATCCAGGGCACTGGTGGCCTCATCTAAAATCATCACCGAGGCTTGCTTGTAGAGGGCGCGGGCAATGCCGATGCGCTGGCGCTGCCCCCCACTCAGGGAAATACCCCGCTCCCCGACGACGCTATAGTAGCCATCCTGCCGACTTTCAATAAAATCAGCAATTTGCGCCAGTTGGGCAGCCCGCCGCACCCGCTCCAGATCAATCGCCTCCATCGGAGTGCCAAAGGCGATGTTTTCCGCCACGGTGGCATCACTGAGGAAAATGTGCTGGGGGACGTGGGCGATGGTGCGTTGCCAACTGCGCAGCCGCTCACCCCTGAGAGGTTCACCATCCACTAACACCTCCCCCCGATCGGGCTGTAACAGGCCTAAAATCAAGTCCGATGTAGTGCTTTTGCCACTGCCGGTACTGCCCACAAAGGCCACGGTGGTTTTGGCTTTGATCTTAAAAGATAGGTCCTGTAGTACCCAGGGATGACCCTCACCATAGCGAAACCAAACCCGCTCAAAGCACAGGTTAGAGCTTAGGGGCGAGGGAGAAATTCCCCCCAGGGATGGTACGATGGGGCGCTGCAACGCCTTGAGAACCTGCTGTAGTGACACCTGGAAACCACGCATGTTTGCAAGGCTACCAAAACAATTTTGCAGAGCCGGCAGTAGACGATTAGCGGCCAGAGCCAGGACCCCCAGGAGGGGAAGAATCTGATTTAAACCCTGACCTTGGTAGGCCAGGGTCACCGTTAACAGGGCAATGGAGACCATGGCCATGGCCTCGGTTAAAAACTTGGGAGATAGGGCAATGAAGGTGTTGCGAGCGCTTGCTAGACGATAGAGTTTATCAACTTGGCGGTAGCGGGTTTCAAAAACACCCTGACTACCCTCTAAAATCACATCGCGAATACCACCAACTCCCTCCTGCAGATATTTCACCAGTTCCCGACTTTGGTGACTTTGAATGTAACTATTAGTTGCCAAGGCACGGCGGCTTAATCGCAGTAGCACCCCATAGAAAGTGCCCATGACCACAGCGGCGCCTAGGGCAATCAGAGGATTTATACTGACTACAGAGATAGTCAGAGCCACAACAACCGCTGTGCTCACCACTAAAGAAAGGGTTGCTTCCACCACCCCCCTAAAACATTCGACATCTGTGGTCAGGGCTGCAATCAAATCATTGCTACTATGGCGCAAATGGAACGAGTAGGGTTGGCGCAGGGTACGGCGATAAATTTCACAACTCACATCGGTGGTAATTATGGCCGTACACCAAAATTGGGTCCGGATAGTTAGCAGGCGTAGGGTATTGCACAAAATTACCGAGAGGCCAAAGGCTAAGGCCAGGTAAATTACTACCTGCCTGGCCTCCCTCACCCCTAGATACTGCCAGAGGGGTTGCCATTTAGAATCCTGAAGAAGGAGATGGGCATCACTCAGAGAAGACAGGAAGGGTAGAGCAATAGCTAAACTGAGCATTTCGCTGGCAGCGGTTGCCAACATCAACATCAGCAGCCAATGTAGTTGGCGTCGCCGACCTGGAGACAACAGGCGGTAGAGCTGGCAGAGCTCCTGCCATAGATTTCCGGTTTGAGATTTTTCAGCCATAGGGAATCATTTAAAGAAATCAATAATAATTAAGGGTAACAGTGTAGGGCGGGGCATTTCGTGGGGTCAGGAGCCAGAAGTAAAAGTAGATCACAAACCCTACTTTGAGCCCTGGCGTTACCCACCCTTCCCTACATCCCAAGCCTGGCAGAAAGGCTTTATTAAACCTGATCGCCTCAAGACCCCCTGTAGGTACTATTGAAGCCCTTACTGGAATAACTTTCCACCAGGGGTGGCAAGGAGAATTTCGATTCATTCTGGGGAGCAACGTAGGGGTTGCCAGCCCCCACCGGGGCGCCGTCATTGTCCTCCCCCTCTAAACATTTAAGTACCACCTGCAGATACTGCTGGGCACAGTGTTCGGGGGTAAAGTTGTTTAGCAAAAACTGACGCCCCCGATCTCCCATCTGGTGGCCCAACTCCGGGTTCGCCATTAGCCGGCGAATAAAGGCCGCCAGGCCCACCCCATCACCGTTGTCAAAGGCCTGGCCGAAGCCACCCTGGGCCAGCAGCGATCGCAGGTAGGAGTGGGGCTCACAAATCGCCGCCACTGGGCACCCCGCCGCCAGGCTACCGTAGAGCTTGCTGGGGGCCACCAGACCCTCTACCCCCTGCACCAACGACACCAGACTGAGGTCGCAGGCGGTCAAGGAAAAGGGTAAAACCTCCTGGTCTTGATAGGGCAAGAATAAACAGCAGTTGAGGTTGGCCTCCTTAACCCGCTCCATCAACTCCTTGCGCTTTGGCCCCGAGCCAATGAAAACAAACTGGACCGGTTCCTCCCGTAGCTCTAAAGCCGCCTCTAAAATCGTATCGATGTCATGGCAACGGCCCATGTTACCGGAGTAGAGCACGGTAAACACCTGGTCCAAACCGTAGCGCAGGGCAAACCAATTCTTAGCCTTGGGGCGGGGATAAATTCGATTCGGGTCTGCCCAACTATGGATCACCGCAATCTTATCCGCCCCCTCCGGGTAACAGGCGGTGATCTGGGCCTTCATGGTGTCACTCAGCACCACAATCGCGCTGGCTCGCCACCAGATGCGTTGATTCAACCAGCGCCAGAGACGCACCAACCCATGCTGCTCCGAGGCCACCTCCAGGGCCACCGCCACATCAGGATAGATATCGTAAACAATACACAGGTAGGGCAGACCCACCAGCCAATTCATCAGGTAAGCCACGATCGCCAGGTAGGGAGGCTCCGTGGTCACAATTAATAGCTGGCCCCGAAATCCTGGTCTTAGCAGCTTCAGCAGCGATCGCAGACAAAACAGCACCCCTCCCATAGCCCGACCCCGCATCCGTTGGGGCCAAAACCGGGAGATGCGGGTGCGCCGCACCGTTACCCCATCCAGCAATTCCCGTTTCGGTGCCAGGGGGCGATCGCTGGTATAACCCGGTTGACCCGTGAAAACCTGGACATTAACGCCCTGGCGGCTAAAGTGTTGTACCAGGTCTTGAATCAACTGTCCTGTCGCCGCATAATCGGGGGGGAAGAATTGAGTCAACAGGGAGACTTGAGGGGATCTATCCGCCCCAGATAAAAACTTTGCCATAGGTAATTTACGCTTTATCAAGTAGTTAAGCTCATGAAATGGTGATATTGACCCTGGCAGTGCATCGAAACCCTGTTGA
>Ga0169931_10006431_pt1 | contig 17705 bp, 12 predicted proteins | sample Kivu_15m_20L_FD_129675 | JGI IMG/M metagenome (GOLD analysis project Ga0169931, IMG submission 129675) | Freshwater microbial communities from Lake Kivu, Western Province, Rwanda to study Microbial Dark Matter (Phase II) - Kivu_15m_20L... | ecosystem: Environmental > Aquatic > Freshwater > Lake...
AATCTCTTAGAAAGTGTATCTTGGTGGTTGTTTGCTTTTACACTCCCCCACATAATACTTGGCAAGAACTTCCCTGGCTTTGTCTTAGTTAAGATGATGAGTTACAAACAACTCGCTTATATCTTGTCCCCTTGTCATCTATATCCACTGCCCACCCCCTGGATGTTTCCCAGCAAAAGAACTAAGATCATAAGTCTTATTATCTACAATCCATAGATCCTAAGTGATTTCCCACAGTTGCTGGTCTCTCTATCTTTTTTCTTTCATCCACTGGTTAGGATCAGTTTTGAGTCCTCTAGAAGGCAGGGCCCGTTTTGTGGGATGGACTGATGATTGATCGATGAGGAGTGGTTGCATGATACGCATGGATAATAATATTATCTGTTTGATTTGTACAGATTGGTTGAATTAATTTTATTAGCAGGTCTAGAGGTGCGATCGCATGTCAACAAGTAATAAAAAAAGTCAGTTCAAGACACTAATTTAGACACTAAGAAAGAATACTAACTTTAATGAGAATATCGAACAGCAAAAGAAACAGCTAGATATCGAGTCTAATCATAAAATCGTCAATGTAATGCCAGTGACTACCGTGATTGGGTTATAGAATAAAACAAATATTAATGGAGGCGGTTAGTAGATGGAGAAGACTTAGCTGACTAGAAATTGTAGTATTATTATACAGGCAGCTGAGTTATAGCTTAAAGAAAAGGCTTAAGTGTAGCTGAGATAAAAAATAGAGATAGAGTTTCGATAAAGGGCATAGCTGTAGCTTAGATAAAGAGTACAAGCTCAGATTAAATAAAAATCTAAGGAAAAATAAATACAAGAGTTGTAAAATCCTGAGAATAGAATGAAGAATAGTCGTTTGTTGCGTCCCTAAGTGCAACTGGCTCTCTAAACTAGATCGGGATAAATCAAGAAACAAGACCTTCGAGCAAGCAGACCTTACAACTAATATGCTAACTCTAATCGTATCAATCCACTCAAGATGTAGACAAATATTATGTTTCCTACTATGTAAGCTCATGCTAGTCCTCCTAAAATGCATGGATCCTCATCTCAAGTGTTTCTATTGCTAAGCATAAAACAAATAAATTAAACATAAATGATCAAATATTGGAACAGTCTTCCCTAGTTAAGTGCTTCCTCCAGTCCATAATAAATATCTGCTTTCTTTGAAACAATGGTGGACAACTTGCACCTAGTTGTAAGAGAACCCATGATCAAAAAATACAAAAATTGCATTTATTTTGGGTAAAAAATAGTATAGAGTCTGCACTAAGGCATGATTCACTACTTCAACGGCAAACTATTTTACGGAGAACTCAATAATGGAATTAAACATGGCTATGGAGTGGAGATAAATTTCGAACAAGATGTCAGGTATGCAGGACAGTTCAAATAGGGCAAAAAAACAGGGTATTTTAGGGCTCAGAAAGAGAAAGAAAGCTACTAGGGACAACTCGAGTATGGTCTATACCATGGTCAGGGAAAACTAATGAGTTAAGACTGTGTATACGAGGGTATGTTCTAGAGTGGCAAAAAACACGGATTCGGATAATAATTTTACCCTAAAACTGGATTTAGACGCAAAGGAATGTACAAAGATGGTAACTACTAGTCTCTTCAGAACGTTAAAAAGTACAAGCAAAGTGCAAGAGAAATACTTACCCATAGAACATCAGAGCCAATTGCTAAAAACATCAATAAACTACATTCAGGTTAGTTGAAACCATATAATAATTATGCTTATTCGAAGGCAGTTGCTCTTCCTTAAAACGATTCTCTAAGTCTGTTCAAAATGCTTACCCACAACTCAACAGCCAAATAACAAAATCAATCCTAGGAGTCACCATTCAGACATAACAACATACGAATTGGAAGTATTCAGTTCAGTGAGTCTAGAAGCAGAGGAACCGCAACAACTATAATGAACAGTCTCAAGTAACTCAGCTAGGGCAACTAGCTTCGCCTACCAAGACATGCGTATCGATCTAACCAATCAAAACTCAATCTGAAATCAGCCCATCAACACACTTCTTCTGTCAATGAAGCCATCACTAAAAGAGTGCCACGTAGGCCGTTGTGAATATGATGATTGATTTTTATACTCTTTTGTTTACCTATCCCGCAGGATGGAATATTTTAGTTTATGTTTTTGTGGGAGTTGTTTTGATCTTTATCGAATATCATTATCTATTGATAGTAGATAATTAGTAATCGATTTTGATGGAAACGTATAGAAATTAATTATTAAAGCGTACCATGCAGCGAGGATAAATGCATAGTTGTCAGCCTACAATACAGTAGTAGATTAAACTGGCTGGCTTTAAAAAGTAGTGGCATATTCTTTAATCTCCTCAAATAGTAGACCGCATCTGCCAACTCAGACAACATCGCTACCAATCACCAGCCCACAGCCAGCACCAAAATTCAATATAAGGACTACTAAGAGCCAAGAGCGGAACAAACATCAAACGAATCAACGAAAACAGATAAAAATTCAGAGCTATAAAAAACAAGCTGATCAATACTATGAGCACTATAAATGCAGACAAAGCCAACCTGACTCTTTCATAAATACTGGTATGGAAACAGGAGATTCTTACTGGTTTTCTAAACGAATTCATGTAGGAAATAGGCCGTGAATGCAAGGAAAAAGCATAAATACTATCATATATATGGAACACTATATTCAATCTAGTATAGTACATCTTCGAAACACTTGGCAAGGTATCCAAGGAAGAAGAACAAAACTACCTGTCTACGCTGTTGTAAAATCACAAGTCATATCAAACAGTCATTTAGAATTACAAGAATAGACTAGGTAGAAAGGAGGAAGATAGACAGGAACAGGAAGCTTTTATAGAAACTTTGGTATAAACACTCAGATACAAACGAAAAGAAGTCAAAAAATTAACAAAAAATATCAAGACTTTTACTGCCAAGTTGAACTAATTCAAGGATTGCTACTTGGATTTGCAGTCTTAACACATCTAGCTGCTTTCGTAGAACAGGGATATCAGCAAATAAAACGCACTAAATTTATTGCAGAGAAAACAGCAAATAAATTTGTAGAGACGCAAGGAGTACAAACTAAAACAGTCTCAGAAAAAAGTCAAATTTCAAATAGAAAACTAGATTAAGTACTAGAACTAACACGAACAATAAAACGTGTAGAAACTTAATGAAGAACTCAGATCTGCTTTTAAAAAGCGATACAGAGAGAACAAAGACAACAAAGATACACCTTTGCAAGCCCATAGCGTGTTTGAAGATGCTCTAGATGATTTCAACGTGAGGGTCGATAACATGAGCTAAACTTAAACTCTTATAGATTTCAAAAACAATGTAGCATTCATGGACGCTGCTACCGATATGTAGGATTTCCAACGCGACCAAGAAACAGCATAGACTCAGATCACCTACAACGATCGACTATTCGAAGATCTGATGTAACTCATAATCTATTCAGCACTAATACTGCAGTTCAGACAGTATAAATAAAGCCAAAGTTAAAAATATACGATGATACTGGCATACAAGTCTCTGATGCATAAATCAAATGGCTCAAATTTACAAGAGTTAAAGTCATCGATCGTAGTTACCTTGTGAATGATTACAGAGACAAACGCTACAAAACGTATTAGTGTTATTATGAAGATAGAAGAGCTTAGGAGCGAAGTTTGTAGCAAATCCAAGCGTATTGTCGGCGATTGATTCGAATAAATAGTTGTAGAGTCATAGGAGTGGAGGAGGTAAAGCTAAATCTAGTGCTTAGGTGCAGACCAACTAAGTTTTTATTATTGATTTTGCTGGAGTCAACAAAAGTTATAGGGATCTTTTGTTCTAAAAATAGATAAAGAATTACATACAACAACTGTCTCTTAATAAAAAATCTCCTTAGTATGCGTAAAAGAAACAGTTTTTAAAAAGAAAATGGTTCGGACAAAACAGAAATGCTGAAAGCAGCATCAGTCAGAGAAGTATCCATTCTAGCTAGCGAGATACCTAAAGACGTTCGTTGAACTCAAGCTCAGCTCACAATTTTGGCAAAAATAACAATTAAACAGCCCGTCAAAACCAAATTTCTAGCAGATCTTTTTCTATTCTTAATGGCAGTAGAAAGCAGAGCAGAGAGACTCTCAGAAAGACAAAGGTTAGTTTTGAGCCAATCAGCTAACATAAATACGAATAGCTGACTTCGAATTAAGTCAAAGTTAACTAGTAAGTGCGCATGAATGAGTAAAGATAGAAGATACTGTAGATGACCAAGTACTGGATACTGAAGCCTACCGAGTGCTAGGTCATTAGTCTGCCAAAAAGACGTCTAGTAAATAGTCTGAATTAAACTGACAAACTCATATACAAGAGTAATGCGGGTAGGCGAGGCTAGGCTTTCGTGTAAGACAAACGAATCCTCATGTAGTTATAGCGATTGAGCGAATAGTTTAACAACAAAAAAGCAACTATATAGCAGCTAAGCAGCAATATCAGTCAGAATATGAGTATTTTGAAGTAGTAGCTAAGGAAAATGTTGTCAAAAAAGACCAAGACGAGAAAACTGGCCCTCTCCAGACAACACAGTCTCTTCAAAATAATTTCATTCGTTTATACTTATGCCTACCACTTGTTTTTCAACCAAAAACAACCACTCGAAAACATGATCATTCCACTCTTTCACTACTTCAAAATCGGATATGGATAGATCAAAAAGAACGACCTCTACCTCAGAATGCTCTACTTTTTGAGCCAAACCATCTGCCACAAAGCAGAATCGACAATATTCGAGTCATTCATCACAATGCTCGGTCTCAATTTCAGCAACAACAATTAACAGCCATAAGCTATAGTCATCACTAAAGATACAACTGGCTTGTATCTGCGACTGCTCCATGCCCTCTCCGTCAACTTCAGATTTCCCCTTAACGTTGAACATCTCTACACTGTTGTGGGAATAGTCTAGTAGAAAACAAGAAAAGTGTTGAATGAGGAGGGATTCGGGGCAAAGGTGATAGATCACGTGATAGAGCGAGTGAGAACCAAACTAGGATAGTTCGGTCAATAACACCAGGCAGGATAATAGTAGAACAGCTAATTTTGTGAGTTGAAGCTGAATGTGTTTAAATGTTGCCAGCTGATCCTGTAGTAGCTCTAAAAATCAAGAAAAACAGTATTAGATAGCTACAAAGATCTTAACGGGTATTTTTAATAGGCCAAACTAAGTCAATAGGCTTTTTATCTTTACGTTCTCAATAATTCCTATATGAAAAAGGAGTAGTATCGTTAGAAATTCAAAAGCATCAGTGTGTAGTTGTAAAAAAGAAATTCTAGGTAGAGACTAAACTCGATTGTACAGGTTTTCTTCAAATTGAGCATAGCCGATTTCAATAAGCTGTACTACAGTGCGCTAGCAAAATACAAAATAAAGGAATAGTTCCTGATGCTGTCGCTGCAGAGGAGACTGCCCTTCCTGTTCGTCTATATCGACAAGCACCAACCCTAATTCGCCTGCTAGCAGACTCTAATCAAACTGATCAAGAGAGAATAAGACAATCCTATCAAGTAAGCCCTAAACAAAAGGATTCTAGCGCTTGCCTACTTGCGAGTAATCGAACAAGAGGGCTATCGTTTGTTGTAAGATGTAGTTGGTGAGTCTCTTGCCAATTTGCTTTAACTCTAACTGTGAAATGATATTAAAAAGTTTTTTGTTCTGATATCTAAAAAATCACTAGTATTCAAATTATTCCTTTAATATGACAGTATTTTGCTTAATCATACTTATAAGATGTATTTATATTATAGTTGCTTTGAAGTAATTCTTGATTTATTGATGGGATGTAGATCATGCTGGGTTGTGGCCATACCATACCGTTATGTTATGGAAGCCGGTATCTGGAGCCATAACTGTGCTCAGAATAGTAGCGATGTTGAAGGTTGGCCACTGACTCATAAATGACGAAAACATGGTTTGTTCGTTGAAATTCTTATTTCCTCTTTGAAGTACTGTCTTCTCTACTGGTATCCTTCTGGGGTCCCAGATAGGTTCCTTTTGGTCTCGGTCATAGTTGGTCTGCACCAAAAACCAAACATCGTCAGTGAGTTCGTAAGCTGCGTGCACTCCGTGTATTTCTCTCTCGATAACTATGCCTTTGCCTAGACCTGAGACGATGAAGTAGATGGGAGAACTAATAGGGACGGTCTTGAGTCTAGCCACTGCAGACTAATAAGTTTTTTCTTCGTCGAAAACTTTTTTGACGAGCCAAGCTGAAGGCACATTGTTTTCCTTGAGGATACTTATGAGATCTTGATTGAATTACCGAGTGAAGCGGGTATCTTAGGTGATGGCGAATGCTCCATGTCGTATGCCGGTGAGTGCCATAGCCATGCCTGCAATATTGTCGATGGTGTAGATCTTGACATCGTTACGGTAGTACTCGACAGTAACGATGAGTGAAGAAATTAGTTCCCACATTTAGAAGTCCATGTTGCGGCCGTGAATTACCCTGCCTTCACTGTTGCGCACCAAAATGCTAGAACAGGCCTTGAAAGTGCTGAATTCGTACATGAAGTTGAGGAAGAGAAGTTTATCGAAAGGCAATCCGCTCAGTTTGGCCATCGCATCTATCTCATTCACAAAGTCCTGATGCTTGTACATGTTCTTGGCCCACCACTACGCCCCCTCGAAGAATTTAGCAGGAATCGGTAGAAGGTCAAAAAACAGCATCATTCGTTGTAGGTCAGGCAGATAGTCTTTCATTATGTCCCTCCATCTAATCGCAGGGGGATCGTCAGCTTTGACCTTGTAGACTCTAGGAACATGAGAGTCGATAGGACCCACATGAGGCACCACCGTACTGATCACTGTACTGACCAGGAGCAGACTAAAAAGGATGGTCTTCATTGTTCAAAATATCTTGTTACAAATAGAGATCAACCATCTAATATCTACCATTCATTTAATTAATATCGTTTACCCAAATATTACAAAACATTTTGATTCAAGCTTATAGTCCTATTTATTTTTAGCCCTAAAGATGTAAGATGATTCTTTTTTCTTCAATTCTGCTTATTTTCATAAGCATTTTAATAAAAAATCTTTTTACGATAAAAAATATTAAAAAGAAGTCTTGATGGAGAATTCAAATGTGGAAAAATGGGTGCTCATCGGTCAAACAAGATTAAAGCTAACTGCTTAAATGTATCAACTAATGCTCTTTTTCGGCTAGGCCTAAGCCCTCTAGTAAACATCCTAGCACAGGATAGACTGCTTTAACATATAAGTCTGGCATCAAGTAGTCAGAATATGCGAACTAGTCAAGTACAAGTTTCCCCCGCTTCCTCACAAGGTAGACAGCAATCTCAGCAGCAATATTCTAGGAGAAGCCCTTTGTTCTCATTTCGATGCGATGACCTATCCTGAAATAAACGGCATTTACAAGGCAGCCGACTACCTCAAGATAATACAACTCAAGGCTTGTATTGCCTTTTACTTGGTGTCGAAAGTATTCATGGCTCGTTCTCTCAAGGCCTACTCTGAGACACAAAGCAGAGTGGGGGTGTACCAGCACCTAAGCAGCGAAAGATACGCCTAGCTCAAAGAGACCTATCCTGTTCTCAATCAGTGATTTATGTGTAACATACTGAAAAAACTTAAAATATTTCAAGAATCATCTTTTTTTTTAAGGTATATTTTAGTGTGGCTACCAAATAACGATTATAATACACTAGCAAACTTGCAAAAAACAACAAAAGAGCCAAATATGCAAATGAAGAAACAAAAAAGATGACTTTCTAATACTTTTCATGAGCGAAACTGCTCTTTTAAGATACAGAGCATCAAAAAACAGTTTGAAAAATTAGCTTAAACTCGTTTTTACTTTTATTCATCAAATTTTTTTAGATCATTCTTACCAGATTGCGAGCCCGCCCTTTTGTTATAAATGTCTCATCTGAGTGCAATTAAGGGTTGAGGTCTTATTCTAGCTTTCTCTTTGGGTCCACCTATATTCAGCGTATGACCTTTGTGCACTTTATTCTCTTTGTTTGCGTAATGATTGACCACTTTGAGTCTGGCGAGGTGATTGTGTTCATGGATGATGTTTTCGGGAAAGCCAGTTACTACCGCTTTGTCTTTAAACCATGCCATCACTCTCTGCTAAAGCGTAGCCTATTTTTCCTGCTTATCCTTTGAGGAGGGTTTGATCGTAGTCGATGCATGATTGTGGTTGGTTGTTTGGAGAGGGCTGTTGTTGTGTTGTGGGTGTATTTATGCTAGTTCATGCATGTTTTAACTGTTATTTGCCCTTAAATTTAGTTCAATTATATTTCTACATTCATTCAAATAGTCTATACATACCGTCTTACCAAAGTTCAAACAAAAGAATATAAAATCAAGTTTAATATTTTTGTATAGATATGTTGAATTTTGATATCATCATCTGTATCAGTGTATATCATGAGCACATGCAATATAATCGAATTTTTGTTGCTGATCTTGCTCCTACACTTGGAAAGTCGAATGGTAAATCTTTTTTCCTCTACATAGATCTGTCAACTTGGTCAGTACTGTTCTCTCCATACCTTGTCTGGCAATCACATGAGCAATCATGATAGTTTTGCCAGGTTTAAGATCCCACACATGTATATCATGCACATCTACTACCCCCTATATGGCCTCGCACTATGCTTTCAGTTTTGTAAGGTCGATGTATTATGGAGTTGACTCCATTATGAGATGGTAGCAGTTTTATATAACAGGTATGGTAGCCACTAGAGACAAGATAGAGAAGAGATAGGTGGCTAGAGGATCAAACAAGTGTACCCAGTTCCACTAACTCACTTATCCATGTTATGAACCAAAGAAATATATGACTATGGCGGCGATAAGAACTCCAACGCTTTGAATAAGATCAGCTGAATATTAAGATGGCTACTTAGTGCGTGGATGACTGCAGCTTTCATGCCGATGCTTTCTCTTAGGATATGATAGGGTTAGTTGCCCACCCAGAGATCGTTCTAGTGGTCGTGGTCACATTACTAATCATGTTTGTGTTGGCTGTGATCATTTTAGTGCTTGTTGAGATGGTGTTGATGCTAAGTGTGTAAAGATGGTCTGTGGGTGGCTGTATTAGTGGATGCTCCATAATAATTATTGCTAGCTTGCTGAGGGAAGGGATTGTTGGCAATTTGTTGAGGATATGGGCTATTGGGTGAGAAGTACGCGTTATTATATTGTGGATAGGCAACTGCGTTCTGAGGATAAGGGAAAATATTTTTTGTATTGTAGTGTTGGTAAGCAGAAATGTTTTGTTGGGGAGTGCTAATTGGTTGATAACCATGATTGTGTCCATGCTCATTTTTATGCTAATGCCGATGTTTATTTGAATCATTATGCTAGTTTCCATGACCATGTCCATGCTTTTCTTAATGCCCATGTTAGTTTCCAACCTTTTTTCCATGCTAATGTCCATGTCCATGATGTTAATGCCCATGATGTTAATGCTAATGTCCATGCATGAGTCCATGCGAATGAGTCTCTCCTCCATGAAGTATATTATAAAGCATCACATTGATAAGTACTCCACAAGCAGCAGTGATAACCATAATCAACGGTTCCTTCACAAACTCTTTATTCGCTATCCTTTTAGTAGCCTCTATCACCACCAATATAATCATGAACCATATCAAAAACACATTTATCAATGCGCCTACTAGTTACATCCGATGATATCCAAAAGAAATCTTCTAGTTCATTTGTTTACGAGATAGGTAGAGAAATACGATAGAAAAAACAAAACCTATGACGTCGCTTATGAGGTGGACTGCATCGCTTATTATGGCGATGGAGTGGGCTAGGATTCCGCCTACTACCTAACCTGCTATGAAGATTGTGGCGATGATGATGACTGCGATCAGGCGGCAGTAGTTGTCGGAGTAGTCCTATTCGGGAGGAGGCTAGTACAACTCACGACGGTTTATTTGATGATGATTCACTTGGTTTTATTCATGATTGTCATGTCCATGATGAGAGTGGCCATGAGAATGTCCTTGTTTTGAGTGATCGTGATGATGTCCCTGGTGAGTATCATCATGAGATTATGTTTGTTGATGAGTGTTTGGTTTGGGAAGAATGTTGAGATTGTTATGCTGGTGGGCATCTAGAGGATTAGTCTGTCTGTAGTATTGCTGAGGGGAATATAAGTGCTGTGACTGATAGGGTTGCTGTGACTGATAGAGTTGTTGTGGCTGATAAGGTTGTTGTGGAATATAAGGTTGTGGGTGATACTGTTGTTGTTGCATAGTTGGTATTATATTGCTCATTATTTAGTAAAGTAGACGAAAAGCTACACTTCATAACCTATACCTTAAAAATAAAAAAAGTTTTGTATTAACACCTTAAAAATCAACATATTTTTCTGAATAAACTTTACTCGTATTTATTATGTTTATCAATCAAATCAAAGTCATAGATTTATCTACTAATTTATTTTTACATTTTTTTATGTAAAAATCAAATAGAAGATTCATGACGAGGATAAAGATTTATTTATAATTTTTATATTTTTATCATTTTTTTATCATTTTTATCATTTTTTTATCATTCTTATCATTTTATTATGTATTTTTTATACATTCTTATATAAATGTTTTTTATGCCTTTTTATGCCTTTTTTGTGATTTTTGTATTATTCTTATTTGATATTGTTTTTGTTATAATGTAGAAAATGGAAACTTGTAATATTCTGCTGCAATAATTCCACTCCCTCTAAGGCCCAACACCCCACTCCCACTACCAACTACTACTCAACAAACTACAACACCAACGCGCTTAACATACCCGTAAACTACAACAACTACGCCAACATATCACACATGATCATCCTTCCAACACCATCCACAGTAACAGCAATATATCAGAAGATAGCAAAGATTTGTTCAAAAATAGCAAAAGTATATCAAAAGACAGCAATAGCATATACAACAGTGGATATAAAAATACGAGCAATAGCGTATTCAAAGACACCAGTGGAATATCGAACAGTAAATTAGTAGATAAAGACACAACTCGCCTTTAAAATAGCAAATGCTTACTTGGAAGTAACAGTCGATTTCATAACACTCTAGCCTGTTTATCATCTAATACCAAAAGAGGTTTTTCAGTCAGAACCAGCAGAGTTACCAGCAAGTTAGCCAAGAGTAGAATAGATAGGGGAGATAGAAGTGTCGATGAGTACTGCATATAGCGCAAGTAGTTACTCATAGATATTGATTAACTCAGAAAGTAGGTAGTGTGGCTGAGATAGAAGAAGGCATAGCTAGACGAACAACTAAGAGTAATGACTCCCACATCCCAGCACTCCACCGATCTACAATACTCCACTAGAACCCATACTCTCCATGCCCACCAACACTTACGGATGCTTGCTCAGGTATGCAACACTGAACAAGCCCACCAACAATAAGTCACCATGCGGCTAAGAAAAGCCAAACAACTACTAAAAGCACAAATCCATCAGCTAGCAAAACGCAGATAAGCGGCTGATGCAATGCGTTAAAGATGGCGGCAGAGCAAGCAAAAAGCCAAAACAGCTATAAACTAGCAACGAAAAATAGATTTAGGTTAGGCTAGGATGATACTGAGGTGTTTTTGGTTGCTGATAAGACTAGATATGGCAGTAAAAACAGAGAAACATATCGAAATTAAAAAATTAATTGATTTAGAAGACTAAGAAAAAACTAGATTTTAAAAATTAATTGATTTAGAAGACTAAGAAAAAACTAGATGCAAAGAAGAAAAGTAAAGCAGGACTATATGGCAGCTACTTGATGTCTTTCACAACAGGAAGATATTCTTAGATGGCCGCATGACCAGCAAAATCATACAGCTGCACTCTACTCTATAGACTTAGCTAAGCAGAAACGAAGCAGCGCAGACTCAAGTACTATAGCAACTCACCTCCTAGCAAGCAAACTGGCAATAACTAATCCAAAAACTATAAGAAATGGCAAGATCCAAGCAGCAACTCAACTAGCAAGCACTGAGGCAGCTCTAAGCCAACAACAACACTATAAACTAATCTTTCATGAACAACTGCAGTATAATCCAAATATTCAACTACAGATTATACTAGACAGTTCGTAAGATGCACATGATCAGGCAAACTACCAACCAAATCATGCTGAAACGATAACAAACTCAGCAATTGCAACTATTTACTCAATAATGCAGGGCTTTTGAGTAGTTCAGTATGTACTTGTTGCGCAATCCAACCCACAACAAGATATTAAATATAAAGGATGTATAGTTTTACCAAAAACATCTTAAAAATAATCATCTTCTTCTGTTCTACTATGCTAACAATAACTATTCTCAAGAACCGATTGATTGCCTGGAAACTGTTTCTAACTTAGCTATGCGTAAGTCTCAATATTTTGCAATGCAGTTTAAGAAATAGCTGCTACAGCACTTCACTACCATCAAACATCACTATAATTCATTGTTAAATAGCAACAACTATAATTCATTGTTAAATAACAATAAATTAAACAAAAAGAGTGCTTCTGAGTTGAAATTCAACTAGAATCAGACTAAATTCAATAATCAAAGCTAGACTTGTACTCCAACTAACAAATAAGCATAAAACACTGTCTTGTGCTACAAAGAGTAGTAGTTCTTCACTGCATAAGGCTAGTTCTGCATGTAATCTAAGGACTACTTCCGAAGGGACAACTACAAACTACTATAACGCATATAAAAAGAAGAAATGCGCAAAAGAGGACTCATGGTGCAGTTCCCTATCAACCTTCACGACGATGAACTAATCGACACCCAACCAACAACAACAGCCAACAATTCACAACTAGTCAGCAGAGGACCTCTAGTCAACACCCTTAAAACACTAAATAACTGCAAAAGTCAGCCAGGCCGCACTTTCCACAAACAACTAAGCAAAGATAAACCTCAATATATCCTCAACATATCCAAGCCATCTGCAGTAAAACAATAACTCAACAGTCTAGCCAGCTGTATCAGTGACCTTAGAAGCAGAAGCACCACCAAGCTACAACATCTACTCAGCAGAAGCACCACCAAGCATCAACATCTACTTAGCAAAAGCACCAGCCAAATATTGAATAATACTTGCAATCAACGCAATCAACTATTGAGTAACAGTAATGATGTGAATCAAGGTGGAAATAGTTTATTGAACTCGAGTAGTGGTCATTGTTATAGTAATGGTTTAGTTAGTCCTCTGGAGAGAATGGCTAGATTGTCACAGCCTAGAAAGAAGGCAAAATAACTAAAATGGAGCAATACATAATCAGTGAGGCAGCTGAATCGTAGCAATAACTAATCATTCAAGCAACTAAATTGATATACCATACGTTTATTGTCAGAAATATAGTTTATCTAAGATATTTTATATATTCTATGAATAGTCATACAGTATCCTGAGAAAAACTTGTGTTAATTTTATATTAGTTCAATTGTTATTAATCATGTAGTTGCTATACAGCAAATCCACACTATTGATTGGTGCTGACTACACTGCCTACATAGGCTGGGCAATAGGCTCTGTACTCTGGGTGTCAGGTTTCATCTACGTCAACTAGCATGGCATCGATTGCTACGCATCCACACTAACTCGATCTCTTGCTCTTATCCTATTCAACTTGCCTGGATGCATATATTCTGGATTCAAAGGTGCCAACCGAAAAGTCATTCCTTACCTAGTAGCTCGCCACCTTTTACAGGCAGCTTTCGGATATGCTTTCGCGGAGTCTTTCTTCTATCTACCCATCAATATATGCCACACTCTGTACTCTTCGGGTCCGTTCTTCGTATTATGCCTGGACTTCTTAGTATATGGCGTGACACTGAGTGCGAGGCAGATGCGAGGATTGATAATTAGTTTCTGCGGATTGCTGCTTATTATACAAGGACCTTCTCTCTACAAGTGGCTCAACCCCTCCTTCTAGTTTACCAGTGATTTTCAAAACTACCGTCCTTAAGCTAGCAGCATCTGGGTACAAACTCTGGCTGTTCTCATCATGCTACTCTTCGTCGTAGGTTGGGCAGTTTGTGTACTACTCATGCGCAAAATACGAGCAGTATCTCCATATATCACTCACTACTAGCTCAACCTGCATCTGGGTATCACCATGATGGCCATGGCTGGTGCACTCTACCCTCGCACCTCACTACCTCAATAGTAACGCAGTCACTACTTCTGGGCCTGTCTGTTATTTCAAGGCACCATCTTGGCCCTCTGCCAAGCATTTCTGACTAAAAGTCTAACCCACACGAGCCATATCGGAGTGATGAGTATGATAAACTTTTTGGGAGTAGGAATCGGCTACCTATTGAAGCTATTTCGCTACCACTAGCCATTGAACTGGGCATCATTGGCTGGTTGTTTGACGATAATGCTAGGAGTATCACTTATAGTACTCAAATGAAGGTATGAACCCAACAGAAACAATCTTATTAAAATTTAAAATCTGAAATGATAATTTTTAGTATTAATTATATAAAAAATCAAGCTAGCGTCAGCTTGTACCTGATTTGCGATACGAGGACGCTAGTTTAATTCGCAAAGCAGAGGTGAAAACGCAAGACAGTTTAAACTACTAGCTAACAAGATAGACAGATCGATAGGATACGTAGCTCAAGATAGACAGATCGATAGGATACGTAGTTCAGGCTCTAGATGCAGTCTTAAAAACGCTTTTTATAAAATGTGTTAAATATAGGATGTTGATTATAAAATGTGTTAAATATAGGATGTTGATGTGATGTATCATTGCTGGTTATCGATAAGCCATACTTCTTTCCTTACTTCCTTGAGTTCCATACTCACTACTTTGCGTCCTTTGGGGAACTACATATTCAATGGCCTGTAAACACCAACAGTAGTGTCTTGTTGCGGCTTAGCAGTAGCAGAAATCAGTATCAGAACGAATCTGAAACGAGGGATAACTTTTTCAACCACCCTGTTGATTTATTCATTGGGCAAGTACATCAACACGTCTTCCAACAACAATAAATCACCTTGTTCCTGCAACTTACTTATGGTTGCGATTTGATCAGGCTCGTCCTCTGCCCAGGGGTTGAACTGATACTTGACGAATTGTTTTGATGTCAGGAAGAGTATTTCTGTGAAGGTGGATTTGCGAGGAGACACTTCTACTATTTTTTTGACAGTGACGCGATCGATGGTATGTTGCAGGCGGAAGAGATAGTCCATGTTGAAGCACCAGTCCCCACTCACGTCCTGGGCTGGAGTGAGGGCGGATTAAGAGTAGGCCAGAGCTAACAACAAACAGAGAACCACAATAGCTAGCTTCATGATGATGATCTATACAACTAATAAATATTATCAACATCAACATAATAATTGTATTTAGTTAACAAAAAATAATTTCAAAGAAGTTTCTTGTTAATTAATACAGACTCTTAAAAATATCTATAAATTTATAAAAAGTTATTGTTTCTATGTATTTTGTCAGAGGATTTATACATTTATGAACAATCACTGTGCTTTTAGGAACGGGTCGATATCTACTTTCTTCTTTCTCAAAAAATAACCATTAAACAGCGTAGAACAGTCATCATTCTGCCTTTAGCTCAGCTTCATCAACTACTCCTCCACTCCCAACACTCCCACCATCCTTTACTGCCAGTGGTTAAGCACCAACACGCTCACTCTCTAGTCTTCCTCTTATTACTACTTCTTCAACACCAGTAGTTCTTATCTTTGAGCCTGCACTCTAATAGCTTTTATGCCTTTATCCACTAGCACTTTAGATTTTAGAGGATTGTATTATATCAAAAGGAATGGTTTTGGGCGTGAAAACTTCTAACGAAGGTCTATCATGCTATCGTAAGCTATTGCTACTTAAAAAATATCATCAAAACGATTTTTCTTCTGTTTCAAAGCAGGAAAAGTGTAAAGTAGTTGACTAGCGATGAGTTTCCACTACACCCATCGTTGCGATTAGCTCTTTTTGCTGCCCTATACCACAATTGCTTCATATACTGTCTTTTTTGTAGTTTACACGAACAAGAGGGTATCTGCAGTTTAGTTAGCCAGTTAGTATCCCAAATTCTTTAACAATTGCTAGTGGGTTGCTCTGGACTACCCCTTCGACAGACTTATTATATCTGCTCTGCAAAGACTATTGTTCCAGTTGTTGGAATTTAATATTTCTGCTGCTCTTGCTTCCAGGGAAATACTGAGTAATTTTAGCTGTTTGAAGCAGTAGATTTGGCAGAGCTATCCTAACTAGATGATGGGCAGAATAGGATCATTGTAATTGATGATTCTACCAGTGAGCCCCAAATATGAACCCATTCTTATAGTTTTACCATCTTGCTTGCGTACTGCGTAGTGCAGTTTTAGAGCGCGTTTAGAGGAGGCTACATGGTTTTGATGGCGAGTGAGGTTGGCCTATACGTTGATGCCTCGCCAGGTTGTAAGAGATGTCGATGCTTGTTCCATGATGGAGTCGGATGAGCCGATATCGATGTATAGTTGGTTGGTTTGGTTGTGGAAGTAGAGTTATAGTAGTTAGCTGATCGAAGAGTATGATATTTTGAGCTATAAGTTCATTACAGCTAGAAGAAGGAGGGGTAGGCAGAGTAGTCGCATTTAGTGTTGTTTTAAGTAATTTATATGTGCTTTTACTAATAATATATGGATACTTAGAAACAAAATTTGCTAAGATGTCTGGTCATGATATAGTATTTAATTGTATTGGCGAATGTTGTTTCGACTTAAAAGTTTTCATCTCCTAGGCTGGAGTGCAGGTGTAGCTGCTGGTTACTTTGGCTTCAAATACCTCTACTACACTCCTAGACTATAGCCAGATTAAACAGTGTTGCATATCGATAGCTATGCGCCCCCAGCCAATGATCAAAACATACTAGACCAAACAAGTAAACAAAACTAAATAAACAAACAAAAATAATCATTAGCAAGTAACCAAATCAAAACAGGTACAGAGTGGAAAGCAAATAGAGAGGGTAAATCAAGTAAGAAGGGTCAATAAAATAAAATAGTGTAGACGAGTAAATAAATAAATACTCAAAGCACGTCCAAATGATTATTTAACATAAATACTATCATCTTTATTGTAAAGAGCTCTCTTTTTATGCAGAAAGCTTAAATTATTTTAATCTTCAAATCATCAATGTAGCAGAGACATTGAATAGTAGATTAGTAGCATTAAAATATGCTAAGTTAGGTAAATAGCTATTAATACTTAGGCTGAAATAATTGATACGCTGTGTTTCATTGATAATATTTGAATGTTCGAATTAATATACGCAGTCCTCTTCGTGGTCATGCTCTTCGAAATACTCATCTTCCTACTCCTCAACCTCCCCTTCCCCAAATCCTGGAAAGCAGCTGTGTTTCGCACAGTAGCCAACACTCCCTCCATCAAGGTACTACTATATCCATCAAGGTACTACTATATCTATCAAGGCACTCTCCTATTCATTTAGGTACTACTATATCTATCAAGGTACTCTCATATTCATTTAGGCACTACCCTATTCATTTAGGCACTACCCTATTCATTAAGGCCTTCCTGAAGTTCCAACTACTTGCCTGTCTGCTTGCGGCCTTCTTCCTTGCAGACCTATCCAGTCAAGAACGAGTGTATGGCAGGCAGAAGAATAAACTATAAGCCAA
>Ga0169931_10006433_pt1 | contig 17702 bp, 17 predicted proteins | sample Kivu_15m_20L_FD_129675 | JGI IMG/M metagenome (GOLD analysis project Ga0169931, IMG submission 129675) | Freshwater microbial communities from Lake Kivu, Western Province, Rwanda to study Microbial Dark Matter (Phase II) - Kivu_15m_20L... | ecosystem: Environmental > Aquatic > Freshwater > Lake...
AACAAGATCTGAACGCCCGATTCGATGGCTGTAACCCAGACCAAGCCCTGTCCATTTTGGACATCCACCGCATGGAATCCCCTGAGTATTCCCAAATTTTTATCGTCTGTTGTTAATAAACCTCGACCCGACCAAGAGAGGCGTTGTCCCTTGGAATCAAGGACCACCAACTCAAACCCGGCTGGAGGCTCCCCCTGCTTGGCACTCCACGACTGCGCCGTTCGGTGTAACGATGGAAGCTGATTCTGCAGGTAGGCTGCGGCTTCGGTTGCCAGATCATCCGGTGAACGCAACAGCTTGGGATAGCACCACGCCAAGAACGTCGCCACCAAGAACAAACCCAAAAGGACCCCTCTGTTCATCCCAACCTATTGAGGGCGACCCCATTCCCTTTGGACGTACGATGCCACCCCTGCTTCGAGCGGGGTAAACGAGTGCGGGCAACCCAAACGATCCATCCAAGCCATATCGGCACAGGTATAATACTGGTAACTATCGCGTATGGAAAGCGGGGTATCCACATAGTCCACGTGCGGTTCCAAGCCAAGGCTATCAAAGAGAGCCAAGACCAAATCCTGGAAGGAACGGGCTTGACCCGTTCCTAGGTTATAGAGTCCCCCGGGATGTGCATGGTTCATGAACCATAAACAGACCGAAACCACATCGTCCACCAACACAAAATCCCGGCTTTGTTGGCCATCGGCGATTCCCATACGGTGGGAACGAAAAAGTTGAACCCGACCCGTGTTTTGAATTTGTTGATAGGCATGCCAAACCACCGAGGCCATTCGACCTTTGGGTCCTTCACCAGGTCCGTAAACATTAAAAAACTTGAGACCTGCCCATCGAAGCGGGGTGCGTGTTTGCTCCCGAACCCAACAATCAAATCGATGTTTGGACCAAGCATACGGGTTGAGCGGTTGGTATTGATCCAAGGCATCAAAGCCGTCTTGGAATCCGTGTTCACCCCCCCCATAGGTTGCTGCGGAGGAAGCGTACACCAACGGAATCCCAAATTCCGAACAAATCGTCCAAAGGCTTTGGGAATAGTGGAGGTTCAATCGGTCAAAAATCTCCTGATCGCCCAACATGGTATCGGTCCTAGCCCCCAGGTGAAATACCTGCTGCACCCCGGCCTGGTGATCACGCAGCCAATCCAGAAAATCATCGCGATGTACCCTCTGCCCTCCAAAATCGGGATCGATTCGTTGGGCCTTGCTCGCTTGATTCCAGTCGTCCACCACCACCAAATCGCGGTACCCTGACCCACCCAATCGGGCCACCAAATGGGACCCAATAAATCCTCCGGCTCCAGTTACAATTATCATTGCCCAAAATTAAGCCTTTGTATCTTTGGCCGCTTATGATTATGGTAACCCGAAAAGCCCATTTCAACGCCGCCCACAAGCTGTGGAATCCCGAATGGGACGATGCTCAAAACGAAGAAGTCTTTGGCAAATGCGCCAATAAGCATTGGCATGGTCACAATTTTGAGTTGTGGGTCACGGTAGCGGGTGATGTTGACCCGAATACCGGCTTCGTCATCGACCTCAAGGTTCTCAAAAAAATTATCGAAGCCAAGGTCATTGAGCCCCTGGACCACGCCAATATTAACTTGGATGTACCCTTCATGCAGGGAAAAATGGCTTCCACCGAGAATTTGGCCATCGCCCTTTGGGAGGAACTTTGGGAAGCCCTACAGCACCCCCGTTATCGTTTGCATTGCCTCCAACTCTTTGAAACCCCCAACAATTCGGTCACCTATTACGGCCCCAACGGCATTCCCCACCATCCTCAACCTTAACCTCCATCGCCTATGCACGCCTTTTTATTCCCCGGACAAGGGTCCCAATACCCCGGCATGGGTCTGGATTTACGGGCCATGGGGCCCTGGGCTCAATCGCGCCTGGATTTAGCCGATCAAATCTTGGGGTACCCGCTCCAGGAGGTCCTTTGCAACGGCAACGAGGACGACCTCAAGGCCACCAAAGTCACCCAGCCTGCCGTTTTTCTTTATTCGGTGATCTGGGCCGAAATCCTGGGGGATCGATTTAGTCCAGCCATGGTGGCCGGTCATTCCTTAGGCGAATTTTCGGCATTAACCGCCGCCGGTGCCTTGACTTTTGAAGACGGACTGCGTTTGGTGGCCCTCAGAGCCTCCGCCATGCAAAAAGCCTGCGAAGAGCAACCCTCCACCATGGCCGCCATTCTGGGATTGGACGACGAGCGCGTTGTAGAAATCTGTGCGAGTGTGACCGCCGAAAAAGTCGTAGCGGCCAATTTTAACTGTCCGGGTCAGGTGGTCATTTCAGGGGGTCCTGCCGCCGTTTTGGAGGCAGGCCAAAAAGCCCTCGAAGCCGGAGCGCTCAAAGTGGTCCCACTCCAAGTTGGGGGTGCCTTTCACTCCCCCTACATGGCCAGTGCAGCCCAAGCCTTGCAAGAGGCGCTAGAACAAACCCCTCTTCAGGCTCCTCGCTGCCCGGTATACCAGAACATCGCTCCCAACGAAGGCCGTATCGATCCGGAATTGCTGAGGCAAGGCCTCAACCTCCAATTAACCGGAGCCGTCCAATGGACCCAAAGTGTTCGGGCTATGTTACGGGATGGGGCAACCCAATTCAGCGAATTAGGACCCGGCAAAGTGCTCCAGGGCCTGATGCGCAAAATCGATCGTCAAGCGCAGGTGGTGGCTATGGTTTAATAACCCGTAACATTCGGGCTTTGCCTTGCATATCGTCGCGTAATGTTACATGGCAATCCTCCCATAAACCCAGACAAGCTTCGGCCCAACGAGGATTGAGTTCCAACCAAAATTGTTGAGCATGTTCGTTGCTCAAAAAATGTTGAGCCAGTGTTCGGTAAACAAGTAAAGGCTGGCCCTGCGGTGCAAATAAGGCTATAGTTGGCTCGTAATCAAGTACATGTGACTCCATCGCCGGACCTTCATCCGTGGCGATATACGGGGGATTGCTGATCCAAATCGGGGCCGATGGAGGAACCCAATCCGCCTCCATAAAATCGGCGTGGAGGCCGTGGAAGGAATCCTCCAAACCCCAGGCCATGGCATTCCCTGTGGCGGTTCGCAAAGCCTCCGGAGAACAGTCCACCCCGTAAACTGGACGACATGAGCCATGCCAAGCCAAGGCCAATCCCAAGCAACCGCTGCCGGTACCCAAATCCAAACAAGCCTGTCCTCGGATTGCAGGATCTTCCAAAACCCATTCCACCAGTTCTTCGGATTCGGCACGGGGTATCAAAACCGAAGGGTTGACCTGCAGCGTCCTTCCCATGAACCAAGCTTTTTGGAGGACATACTGCAAGGGTTCACCAGCCTGTAAACGCCTCCACTGCCATTCGCTCGGTGCCCCCCCTTGCTCTTCCTTCCAAAATCGTCGCATTGCGTTCAATTCTCCGGAATCGTAGCGCTCCCCCAACCAATGCGACCATTCCGCCATTGTCGCTTCGTCCATGCCAGCCATTGTGCAGGCAAGTTAGTCAGAAGAATTATTTTTGACGAAATCAAAATGCAAGCCGCCCGCCCCGAAGATCTGCCATGGATGCAGCAATGCTTGGATCTGGCCACCTTGGCTGGTTCTGCGGTCTCTCCCAACCCCTTGGTTGGGGCCGTGATTACTTTGGATCAACGCATCGTGGCCAAAGGGTACCACCCCGCTTGCGGTTCACCCCATGCCGAGGTCTTTGCCCTGGACGCATGGCGCGATTTCTTACGCCAAGAAAACCTGGGGGCAGAAACGGCGGACTATGCCACCCTCTACGTTAGTCTGGAGCCTTGCAACCACCATGGACGGACCCCTCCGTGCACCGATGCTATTTTGGAATCTGGGCTGGGTACTGTCGTCATCGCCTGTTCCGACCCCCACCCCCTGGTTCAGGGAAGGGGAATTCAACGCTTGGTGGAGGCCGGTGTCCGGGTTCGCGGTCCAGTTTTGGAAAAAGAAGCCCGTTGGATGAACCGTCGTTTTGAAACCATGGTGCACCAAAAGCGCCCCTATACCGTGCTCAAATGGGCCCAATCGGCCGACGGTTTCTTGGACCGTGGCGACGGTGGTCCCGGGCCAAAAATTAGCGGCGAAGTATCCCAAAAGCGTGTGCATCGCCTTCGGCAGGAACAAGCCGCCCTGTTGGTGGGGGCAAAAACCTTGGTCCGGGATAATCCTCTATTGGACGCTCGCCTTCTGGGTCCACCCAACCCACGCGTTGTGGTGGCCGGTGATGATCGTCCGTGGCCCATGGATCTCCAGGTTCTCCAACGGGACCCTCCTCCTCTGCGGCTCCCCTGGCCAAAAAGCCCCTCGCCCCCGGTTTCACACTGGCAACAAACCTTGTTAGAAGCCGGCCTCCATTCGGTCCTGGTGGAAGGGGGCACCCAAACCCTCAACGCTTTTCTGCAAAGCGATCAATGGGACGAAATCCATGTACTGGAAAATCCCTTGCTTCGTTGGGGTCAAGGGACCATCGCCCCCGTTGTACCCCAACATCCACTTTACCAAGGAAATCTGGGCAACGATCGATACCGGGTCTATCTTCATCCCACTTGGGTTCCTGGCCAAAATGCCCCTGATTTGACCTATCTTCGCGACCACTTTAGCTCTCTATAAACCACTCCCATGAATAACAAAATTCTCCATGCCGTCCTTTTGGCCACCGGGCTCTGGACCGTTTCCTGCAATGCCCAAAACAACAAAATGAAAAAAGAAGACCTAAAAACCGAATTGGATACCGTTTCCTACAGCTTGGGTGTCAACATTGCCTCCAATATCAAAACCCAAGGCATCAAGGAGCTCAACCTGCAAGCCATGATGAAAGGCATGGAGCACGTTTTGGCCGGTGATAGCCCCTGGATGGGCGATCAGGAAGCCATGATGGCCATTCAGACCTATTTCACCAAAATTTCTGAAGCCAAAGGCGCCGAAAGCAAAAAGCAAGGCGAGGCCTTCTTGGCCGATAACGCCAAGAAAAAGGGCATCACCACCACCGCAAGTGGTTTGCAATACGAAGTGATCAAGATGGGCAACGGGGACAAACCCTTGGCCACCGACGAGGTAACCGTCCATTACCACGGCACCACAACCAACGGCGAAGTATTTGATTCCTCCAAGGACCGTGGCGAACCCGCTACCTTCCCCTTGAACGGAGTCATTGCAGGCTGGACCGAGGCTTTGCAATTAATGCCCAAAGGCTCCATTTTCAAACTCTACCTACCGAGCAACCTGGCCTACGGTGAGCGTGGTGCGGGTGAAAAAATTCCACCCCATGCCGTCTTGATTTTTGAAGTCGAACTTCTCGACATCAAAAAGAAATAAAAATTCGGGGACTTGTTCCCTCCACGTTTCCAACGATCCTTTCCCTATGTGGATCGAGCTTTTGTTCATCGGAAAAATTCGTGAGCCGTTCATTGTGAACGGCTCCGATTATTTTCAGGAACGCCTTCGACATTATTGCCGATTGACCCTGACCGAGCTGGCCATCAGGGATCAGGGCTTGTCTGCGGAGGATCAACGTGCGGCCGAACATCGTTTACTTCTATCCAAACTCAAGCCTAGACATGCCTTGGTGGTGCTGGATGAACGGGGTCAATCGGTCACAAGTCCTGGTCTAGCCGCCAACATCGAGCGATGGGGCAATTCCGGTATGGATCGTCTCCAGATCGTAGTAGGAGGTTCTTACGGTCTAACCGACGAAATGAGGCAAAAAGCGCATTGGGTTTGGTCCCTTTCACCGCTTACCTTTCCGCATCCTTTGGTACGTTTAATTTTGTTGGAACAATTGTACCGGGCATTTAGCATCCTACATCACCAACCTTACCACCATGGATAAACCCGGTACTCTGCATCGACCCCAACGCCGAGTTCTTTTGTTGGGCTATACCGGATTGGTCGGTCAAGCGTTGCTCCAATTGTGCATCAAAAGCGACCAGGTTTACGAGATCACCTGTTTGGGCCGCACACAGCCCTCATTCTCGCATTACAAACTCCGCTGGGTCGGTTCAACCCTCCTCGAACCGGGTACCGATGCCGGACATTACATCGCCGTGGACCGGGTTTTTTGTTGTTTGGGCACGACCTTGCGCAATGCCGGTTCCTTGGAGGCCTTCCGTCGAGTGGATTACCAAATGGTTGTGGATGCTGGGATTTTAGCTCGCCAAGCCGGTGTTCCTTACTTGGGTTTGGTTTCCTCTGCCGGTGCTTCTGCGCAATCCCGTTTGCCCTATGCCCGCACCAAAGGTCAAGTCGAGGAAGCCCTCCAACGTTTGGATTTCGAACGCCTTAGTATATTCCGGCCCGGACTTTTGTTGGGCGATCGCCAAGAAAGCAGACCCGCCGAATACTGGGCCCGCAAAACCTACAGACTTTGGGACTTTTTGCTACCGCGCTCCGTAGCGGCCGTTTCTGCAGTGCAGGTCGCATCGGCTATGCTTTTGGATAGCCTCAAGGATGATCGCGGGTTGGATATCTACGATAGTCGACAAATCAAGGTTTTGGCGGATTTATTGCCCCGCTGAAGGGCGCTGTACCCAGGCCGAGGCCGGAGGCAGATTGGACCGAGGCAGCCAACCTTGGGCCGACCATTGCCTCACCTCCAAGGCGTATCCGTTGGTAATCGCCACCACCGGTGCCGGCAAACGGGTTCCATAACCCAGGACCTGCCACCAAACCTCCTCGTTGAGCGGAACATGGGGGGCTTTGCATTCTACCAAAATCAAAGGCTCCCCGTTTTTGCTCAAAACAAGGAGATCCAACCGAGTTGCCCCTTCCCCAGCCGCGACCCTTTTTTCGAGGACCAAGCGGCTTTTGGGATAACCCAGCTGTTGAACCAAGGCATGGGCCACCTGTTGACGCACCCATTCTTCGGGACCAAAGACCAGCCAACGTCGACGAAAGGCATCCCAAACCTGTTCTTGGCCTTGATGCCAACGTTTGAGCAAGTCGACCGGTGGAAAAACCATGGTCGCAGATCCATTGGGGCTATTGTTCATGGCTATTCCGACAAATCTACCACGTGACGTATTTTTGAAAAGGCGAATATGAAAAGTAAGGAAGAGATTGTTCAGGATTGGTTGCCAAGGTATACCGGCTTATCGCTCGATGATTTAAGCCCCTATATCCTCCTCACCAATTTCAATCATTACCTGGAACTTTTTTCGAAACGCTACCAGGTCCCCATCCAAGGCTTGGATAAACCCATTAGCAGTGTAGGTGCCGATGGAATTACCTTGCTCAACTTTGGGATGGGATCCCCCATGGCCGCCACGGTCATGGACTTGCTGAGCGCGGTTTCGCCCAAAGCCGTCCTTTTTTTGGGCAAATGCGGGGGTCTCAAAAAGAAAAACGCCTTGGGGGATTTCATTCTGCCACTGGCCGCTATCCGAGGCGAAGGGACTTCCAGCGATTATTTTCCCCCCGAAGTCCCCGCTCTGCCATCGTTTGCCCTCCAAAAGGCCCTGTCCACCACCATTCGTGATATGGGAATGGATTACTGGACGGGTACGGTTTACACCACCAACCGCCGGGTTTGGGAACACGACAAAGCCTTCAAATTGTACCTCCAGAAGATTCGGGCTATGGCCATTGATATGGAAACGGCCACCCTTTTTTCGGTAGGCTTTTATAACGGAATACCCAGCGGTGCCCTCTTGCTCGTCAGCGACCAACCCATGATACCCGAAGGGGTCAAAACCGGCGCCAGCGACCAAAAAGTGACCGCTCATTTCGCCGAAAAGCATTTGGATATTGGTATCCAAGCCCTCCGCACCTTAATTAACAACGGATTAACCGTTAAACATTTACGTTTTTGATGGCGGCGCTTAACGCACGCGATTTTTCCCAAAAGCCCCAGGAAATTCTTCGCTGGTCCGGGGTGGTTTTGGTGCAAGGAGAAGAACCCTATTTCATCGATTCCATCGGAGATTGCTTGGAAACCCGCTATGTACCCGAACAAGCCCGGGATTTTAACCAAAATGTGTTATACGGCAAGGAATGTGACGCTGAACAAATTCTTAGCGCAGCCAAATTGTTTCCTTTCATGGCCGAACAACGCTTGGTTTTGGTTCGCGAGGCTCAACAATTAGCCGAAAAGGAATGGGAAAAATTGACGGGTTATTTGCAAAACCCTTTGACTTCCACACTGTTGGTGTTTTTGTACAGGGGCAAAAATTTGGATCGTCGAAAAAAAGCCTACAAGACCTTGGAACAAAAAGGCTTGGTGGTCCAAAGCGACCCGCTCAAAGACAAAGCCTTGGATGCCTGGCTGGACGAAACGGTGATTCAACGCGGTTACCGCCTCAACCCCAAGGCCAAAGCTTTGCTTTTGGAATTTGTTGGCAACAACCCTGAGCTCCTGGCATCGGAAATCGAAAAACTCAGCCTCAACCTTCCCCAAGGTCAAAGCATCGAGCCCGAACATATCGAGAAATTTGTGGGAATATCGCGGGAGTACAATGTGTTTGAATTGCAAGACGCCTTGGGCGAGCAGGATGCCAGCCGGGCCCTTCGCCTGGCTGTTTACCTGGGTCAGCAACCCAAAGCGTCCAATTTTAGCCTTCCACTCTGTGTGGGTACCCTTTATGCTTTTTACCAAAAAGTCGCCTTGGTCCACGATACCCAGGACAGCAATCCCCAAGCCTTGGCCTCCCTATTGGGCGTGCATCCATATTTTGTTACGGCTTATCGCAAATACGCCCGCTCCCTTCGTCCCCAGCGCATACGCCGTTGCCTTCGGATACTGATGGAATACGATCTCAAATCCAAAGGAATGGGTCAGGGAGGCTTGGTCGGCGAGGCCGAATTGACCCGAGAGATGATTACCAAACTCCTGCTGGACTAACGGCAGAAGGACCGCACGGGTTATAGAGGCCCTTTCTTAGGTCCCTTCGAAATACAGGCGGGCCCTGGATTCATCCAAGCGGATTTGACTTTGGAGTTCCTCCAAACTATCAAATTTGCGATCATCCCGTAGACGGCTCAAAAAGCGAATCCGCATTTCGGTCCCGTACAAATCCCCTTGGTAATCCATGATATGAACCTCGATGACCGAGCGACCATCGGTTTGAAGGGTAGGTCGGGGACCGATATACGCCATGCTGGGCTTCCAAGAGGCTCCAACCTGGGCATGAACCGCATAGATTCCCGACTTGGGGATTAATTTATTGGAATCCTCCACCGAAAGGTTCGCTGTAGGGTAACCCAACCGTCGTCCAACCTGATCCCCGTGCGCCACCGTTCCGCTAAGGGTATAGGGATAGCCCAAAAACATCTGGGCCAAAGCCACATCCCCGCATTCCAACGAATGCCGAATCTTGGTTGAAGAAACCGCCATTTGGTCCAAGGCGTGTCTTCCGATTTCTTGAACGGTAAAAGGCCATTGTTGGGTCATGGTCTGCAGGAACGCGTAATCGCCTTCGCGGTCTTTGCCAAAGCGATGGTTATAACCAATGACCAGGTGGGCGACGCCCATTTGATGCACCAGGCGCTTCAAAAATTCGCTGGCGGATTGGTTGGAAAATTCGCGATCAAAGGGAACAACCATGAGGATATCCAAACCCAAGGCCTCCAGAATCTCCTCCTTTTCGCGGTTGGTATTCAATAATTTAAGGCGTTCCGGGTCCTTGTTTAGAACCATGCGCGGGTGGGGGTCAAAGGTCATCAGCGCCGCCAGGCATTGTCGCTCTTTGGCCTCTTGAACCAAGGCCGATATAATTTCGGCATGAGCCAAATGAACACCATCGTAGGATCCCATGGTCAAGGCCAGGGGAGCTGATTTGTGGTATTCTTCGAGATTACGAACGACGATCATGATCCAAGGAGGGAACGGACTGCAAAAATGCGTCAAAATCTTCAACCTGAAACGCTTGGTCCAAGGTTAACGAACCTACCGACTTTCGACGTAGGTCAGCGAGGTACGCCCCACAACCCCAATAAACCCCTAAATCATGAGCCAGGGACCGGATATAGGTACCCTTTCCGCAACGGATATGGAGCTTTAATCGGGGCGCATCCCATGCCAACCCCTCCAAGGACTCGATATGAACCGTTCTGGCCTGCATTTCGGGGTTTAGACCCTGGCGTGCTTTTTTGTAGGCCCTCACCCCGTTCAATTTAATGGCCGAATGGGCCGGCGGTTTTTGCTGGATGAAACCCACCATGGAGGCCAAACCGGCATGAATGGTCGGTAAATCCAAGTCCACCGTGACCCCCGTGCTTTGAACCGGGGTTTCCAAATCGTACGAATCGGTCACAGACCCCAAAACCAACGTCGCCTCGTATTCTTTTGATCCACCCATCCAGGCGTCGATTTCCTTGGTTTTGGAACCAACACATAGGATCAATAAGCCGTCGGCGAGGGGGTCCAAGGTCCCTGCATGGCCAATTTTGGCACCACCCAAACGGGTTCTTACCCGACGAACCACGTCAAAGCTGGTCCAGGTTTTGGGCTTATGAACCGGCAAAACCGCACCCAATTTCAAGACATCCAACGAGGGCAACCCGCTGTCCTTAGTCCAAAGTCCATCCACCCCAGACATACCCAACCAAAAACAGTAAACCCACCGCAATGCGGTAGTAGCCAAAGGCTTTAAAACCAAACCGTGAAATCAATGCAACAAAGGTTTTGACCGCCAAAAGGGCGACCCCAAAGGCAACCAATGAACCGGTCAAAAGCATAGGCCAAGCATCCGTCGGGATTTTATCGTATTGCTTGAGCATATCGTAGCCGGTCGCCGCAGCCATGGTGGGTAACGCCAGCAAAAAGCTCAATTCAGCTGCCAAAACTCGGCTTAGTCCTACCGAAACCCCGCCCAATATGGTCGCAGCAGCTCTAGAAACCCCCGGCACCATGCTGATGCACTGGATGAAACCCACCTTGATGAGCGAAGAATACGGCATGGCTTCGATGGAGTCGTGACTGGATTCCCGTCGGTCGGACCAACGATCCAAAAGAATCAACACAAGACCCCCAATAACCAAGGAAAGGCTGACGGTGACCGCGTTAAACAGATAATCCTTGATGCTTTGGTACGCCAAAAAACCAACGATTCCGGTCGGCAAAAAGGCCACCAAAAGCTTGGCATATATCGCAGGACCGCGCAAAAAACGCGGGTAATACAAGGTAAGTACCGCCAGGATGGCCCCCAATTGGATAAAGACCTCGAACAATTCCAGGATAGGCGTTTGTTCCCACCCCATCAACTCCGAAACCAAAATCATGTGGCCGGTGGAGGATACCGGCAAAAACTCGGTCAGGCCCTCAACGATGGCAAGGACCCAAACGGCCAACCAATTCATCAGGGCTTGGGCCGGTAAAGAATGGCCCCCAATTCCACCAAATACCCCAAGGCAATGACCAGCGGGGCCACGGTGATTTTGGTAAAGGAATAGATATCCTCTTTGCCAATCATAAGAAGATTACCAACCAACAAGAGCACCAAGCCCAAAATCATCAAACGATAATTCATCGCGCCAAACAAGGGGGCGCCTTTGCGACGAAACGCATCACGAAGCGATGCCGAAGAGGCTGCAGGGTTGGAATTCGATTTGGTGGCCATAGAGGAAGACTTAATGCAAATGATCCGATTCAAGGCGAAGATACTTGGTCAAGGCGACATAATGGCTTAGCCAACCCGTGAGCACCGAAAACAGCAAGAGTATCCCCGCCAAACCCCCAACCTGGGGCTCAGAACCCGGGTAGTGAAGATCGGGGGCCCATTGGAGTATCCAGTACACCGTAATCAACAGGAGGAGACAGGCGCTAAACCAGGCGATCAAGGACCAGCGCATGGCCCTTCTAAGGTAGGGCCTTCGAATAAAACCATCGTCAGCACCAACCAATTGCATGGAACGAATGAGATGACGATCCGCAAAAAGCACCAAACGAACCGATTGGTCGATGAGCAGCCAGGTAATCCCAAAAAGAGCGACGCTTAGCGCCAAGAGAACTCCCACCAAGGTACCAAAATTGCGTTGGAGGGATGACAACAATCGAACGGGATAAACCACATCGCTGACCCCCTCCAGTTTCTTCCATTGCGTTTTCAAGGCCGAAAAAGCGGGTTTTTGACCAAAACGGTAGTGCAAGTGAACTTTGATGGAGGACTGCAAAGGATTTTCGCCCAAAAAATCCACAAAATCTTCGCCCAGGTCTTGGCTTAATTCCTTCGCCGCCTGTTCGCGGCTGACAAATGTGACTTCTTTGACCTCTGGCAGTTTACGAATGGTTTGTAACAATGATCGAACTTGGAGAGAATCGGTGTCTGTCTGCAGGAAAACCTGGATTTCTACATTTTCGTGCAGGTATTGTATCCACCAACGGGCTTGCACCCCCAGGTAGCCCAAGAAACCCAGGAGAAAAAGGACCAAGCCCTGGGATACGAAAGCCGAAAATCGGGCACGGGATACCGAAGAACGCAAGAGATTGGGGGTGGATAATCGCATGTGGCGTAAAAATAAAACAAATAAGTCCCGTAGCCTTGGCCTTGGCTTTGAACTAAATTCGCCTGCACAGAAAACCATTCCTTTGAATCCCTCCCCAACCTTTCAGGAAATCGATGCCCGTTGGCAAGCGTTTTGGCAAGAACATCAAACCTACCAAACCGCAGAACCCCGTGATGGTCAACCCAAATCCTATGTTTTGGATATGTTTCCGTATCCATCCGGGGCTGGTCTCCACGTGGGTCATCCGTTGGGCTATATCGCCTCCGATGTGATCGCCCGCGTTAAACGCATGCAGGGTCATGCGGTTTTGCACCCCATGGGCTTTGATGCCTTTGGACTACCTGCCGAGCAGTACGCCATTCAAACCGGCCAACACCCTCGCGTTACGACGGCCCAAAACCGTACCCGGTACCGGGAACAGCTCAACCGTTTGGGGTTTAGCTACGATTGGAATCGCCAAATCGATACCAGCGACCCGTCCTACTACCGATGGACCCAATGGATGTTTTTGCAAATGTTCGATTCATGGTTCGACCAAGACCAACAACGTGCCAGGCCCATCCAAGAACTGGAGGAATACCTGCGTCAATACGGAAACCACGGATTGCGTGCGGCTTGTTCTGAACAAACCCCTCGGTTGAGTCCCGAAGAATGGACCGTGATGGATCCTCGAAGTCAGCGTCAAATTCTCATGCACTATCGATTGGCTTATCGAGCGATGGCCAAGGTCAATTGGTGTCCTGCTTTGGGTACCGTTTTGGCCAACGATGAAGTCAAGGACGGTTTTTCGGAGCGCGGTGGGCATCCGGTAGAACAGCGGATGATGCCGCAGTGGATGCTTCGCATTTCGGCCTACGCGGATCGCTTATTGGAGGGCTTGGATGACTTGCAATGGTCCGATTCCATAAAGGAACACCAAAGGCATTGGATCGGTCGTTCACTGGGCGCTCAGGTTCGCTTTGGAACCCCTTGCGGTACCTTGGAAGTTTTTACCACCCGACCCGATACCCTGTTTGGGGTCAGCTTTGTGGTTTTGGCCCCTGAACATCCGTGGGTTGAACGCTTGACAACCCCCGAACAGGCCGAAACCGTTGCTGCTTACCTTCAGCGCACCAAAGGCCGGAGCGAACGGGATAGGCAAGCCGATACCCGCAAAATCACGGGTTGCTTTACCGGAAGCTTTGCCTCCCATCCATTGACCGGAGATCAAGTACCCGTTTGGACGGCCGATTACGTGCTGGCAGGTTACGGCACCGGGGTGGTGATGGGAGTCCCCGCCGGTGATCAACGGGATTGGAATTTTGCCCATCATTTTGGCCTGGCCATTCCCGAAATTTTTGTGGAACACGATCCCCGGCTTGGGGCAAACGAAGAACGAACCGCCCTACTCCAAAACTCCTCCTTTTTGGATGGCCTAACCGCCGACCAAGCCATTCCATTGGTCATCGCCCACCTTCAACAAAAGGAATGCGGTTGGGCGGTTACCCGCTACCGCCTTCGGGATGCCGTTTTTTCGCGTCAAAGGTATTGGGGAGAACCCGTCCCCATCCTCATGGATGGCGACGATCCTCATCCTTTGCCGGAGGCTGAGTTGCCTCTGGTTTTGCCAGACATTGACCGCTACTTGCCTACCGAAGAAGGCGAACCGCCTCTGGCCCGTGCTCAAAATTGGACGCGCCATGGCTTACCCCTGGAAACCACCACCATGCCCGGCTGGGCCGGTTCCAGTTGGTATTTCTTGCGCTATATGGACCCCCACAACGCTACGTTTTTTGCGGACCCCCAAGCCATCGAAGCCTGGGGCGCTGTGGACCTCTATATAGGCGGTGCGGAACATGCCACCGGGCACCTTTTGTACGCACGGTTTTGGAATCATTTTCTGTGCGATCGTGGATGGGTGCCCTTCCGCGAGCCGTTCAAGCGTTTGGTCAATCAAGGGATGATCCAAGGGGTTTCCGAATATGTTTACCGATCCCACCCGGCCCTGAACTTGGCGTGGTGGGAGGCGCTGCGTTCTGGACAAAATCCTATCCAAACGCCTTGGGTCCCTGCGACCAACCCCACCGCCCCCCTTCTCATTTCCGAAGATTGGATGCAGGTATTGTTATTCAATCCTTCAATTGCTGCCGTACTGCAAGAGTACCCCGGGTTTCGAACATCGGTGGATGTGCGCTTTGTAGAAAAAAACACCCTGGATATTCCCGGACTCTTGAGCGGTTCCCCCGAAACCAGCGAATGGCAAGAGGCCCTGTGGCTCTGTGCAGAAGGGACCTACGGGCCATGGAAAACACCCAAGGGTTCCACCAACGAGGAAGCATTCCGAACGGGTCTTGAAGGGAAGTTTAAGACCCGTCCCGAAGTAGAGAAAATGTCCAAATCCAAGCGAAATGTGGTCAACCCCGATACGGTCGTCGAGCAATACGGGGCAGACACCCTAAGGCTTTACGAACTGTTTTTGGGTCCGCTGGAGGATGCCAAACCGTGGGACACCCAAGGCATTGAGGGCGTTTATCGTTTCCTTCAAAAGGTCAATCGTCATTTCCGTTCCGATGCCGTTCATGACCAAGAACCGGGTGAAACCGATTGGCGGATACTTCACCGTTGCCTTCGCAAAGTGCACGATGGATTGGACCGTATGGCCTTGAATACCTGTATCTCGGCCATGATGATTGGTATGAATGAAATTCAAAGCGCCGGCCTGCATCAGCGATCCCTTTTGGAAACCTACCTTCGGATGTTGGCCCCTTTTGCGCCTCATCTCTCCGAAGAGCTTTGGGAAGTCCTGGGAAATCCGCCTTCGATACACCATGCACCCTACCCTGCTTGGGATGCCGCCTACTTGGAACAAGACACCTATCTCTATCCGGTCCAACACAACGGTAAAGTCCGCCTGCAGGTGGAGTTGCCTTCCAAATGCAGTGCAGAAACTCTGGCGCAATTGGCTTTGGAACATCCTAAAATCATGGAATGGCTGGACGGCCGCAAGCCCAACAAAATCATCGCCGTACCCGGCCGTATTCTCAACTTTGTCTTGTCCAATTAACCCCATAACTTAACCCTTAAGCCATGAATATTCGTTTTATAACCTGCCGAAGCCAACGTTCTGTTTCGGGTAAACAGACTTGTTGGGATCAAGCCCTCATCCTTGGTATCCTCCTATCCTGTTGGTTCATCGGGGGGTCTGCCGTTTTTGCCCAGAGCCCTGCGACCCAGGGTCCCGTACTAAACGAAGAAATGTTATGGAAAATGTCCCAGGTTCAGGCCCCCAAAGCTTCCTCCGATGGTCAACGGATTCTTTACGGTGTTCGTACGACCGATTTGGCCCTTAACAAATCCCAAACTGATCTCTACCTCTGGGATTTGGGCCTTCAAAAGACCACCCGCCTCAGTTCTACCCCTTCATCGGAGGTCGATTACCAGTGGAGCCCCGATGGGCAGTGGTTGTATTTTTTGTATCCTGTGGAGGGCGCCATGCAATTGCACCGCATGCGATCCGATGGAACCAACCGTACCTGCCTTAGCCGTATCCAAGGAGGAGTGGACGGTTTTGGATTATCCCCCAAGGGGACCCATTGGTTTTATATTGCCAAAGTCCGCATCGAACCCACCCTGCAGGAGCGCTACCCCGAATTGCCCTTGTCCACCGGCAAAGTATTTGATCAATTAATGCATCGGCATTGGGACCGTTGGCATGACGGGACCTACGGGCATGTCTTTGTGCAATCGCTTCTTGACGGTTCACCCCAGGGAACCGCGGTGGACCTCTTGGAGGGTCAAGCCTACCATGCTCCCCTTCCCCCTTCCGGCTCTTCGTCCGACATTGCTTGGTCACCGGACGGGCAATGGCTTGTTTATCCCTCCAAAAAAATGAACGGAAACCAAGCTGCCGTTTCCACCAATTCCGACCTGTATGCCTACCACCTTCCCAAAGGGGAGACGATCAACCTTAGCGAAAACAACCCCGGCTACGATACCGATCCTGTTTTCTCTCCGGATGGTCAATACCTAGCCTGGCTAAGCATGGCGCGCGATGGCTACGAAGCCGATCTCAACCGGGTGGCTTTGATGGATTGGAACAACCGGACCCTCCTTTACCTCAACACCGAGCAAGACTTATCCGCCTATGAAATGTGTTGGGCACCCGATGCCAAAACCTTATACTATGCGGTTTACGAAAAAGGCGCGACCAAAATTTACGCCCATGCGCTCTCGGTAAAGACAACCCAGGTCTCGTCAACATCATCCCGATCGGTCAAAACTCGACCAACCACACCTAACCAAAATGCGGTTTTGACCTGGTCCCCCATCACCACCGAAACGGCTCAATACAACGGCATGCTGGCCCTTACCAGCCCCAAAGGCTCATCGCGCTTTAACCACCGCTTGGTTTTTCTCAAATCAACCTTGCTCAAGCCCTCCGAGTTGTTCATCAAGGAGCCATCCCTCCAATCACCCGAAATGCCGCTAACCTCCTGGAACGATAGCCTCTACCGTCCTTTGCAATCGGCAAGCTTCGAAAGCCGGTGGATTCGTTCTTCGGACGGTCAATCGGTCCAAACCTACATCGTTTATCCACCCAATTTTGATCCGCAACGCCGGTACCCCACCCTCCTCTACTGCCAAGGTGGTCCCCAAAGCATGATAGGCCAAGCCTTTAGTATGCGATGGAATTTTCATTTGATGGCCGCCAAAGGTTATATCGTTGTGGCCCCCAACCGACGTGGGCTGCCCGGTTTTGGTCAAGCCTGGAACGAACAAATCTCTGGCGATTGGGGCGGACAAGCCATGAATGATTTGTTATGGGTAACCGATTCGGTTCGTAAACTACCCTTTGTGGATGCCCAACGGGTTGCTGCAGTCGGGGCATCTTTTGGGGGTTACTCGGTGTATTGGTTGGCCGGACACCACGATGGTCGTTTCAAATCCCTGATTGCCCATTGCGGGGTTTACAATTTGGAATCCATGTTTGGCCAAACCGAAGAAATCTTCTTTTCGCAATGGGACATGAAAGGTCGTCCCTGGGACCGACCCAAACCCAAATCCTATACGTGGTTTTCTCCTCACCGCACGGTCGACCAGTGGACTTCACCCATTCTTGTCATTCACAACGAAAACGATTACCGGGTTCCCCTTGCCCAAGGGCTGGAAGCCTATACGGCCGCCCAATTGCGGGGTATCAAAACCAAAATGCTCTATTTCCCGGACGAGAACCACTGGGTAATAAAGCCCCAGAATTCGGTCTTGTGGCAAAAGGTG
>Ga0169931_10006434_pt1 | contig 17700 bp, 18 predicted proteins | sample Kivu_15m_20L_FD_129675 | JGI IMG/M metagenome (GOLD analysis project Ga0169931, IMG submission 129675) | Freshwater microbial communities from Lake Kivu, Western Province, Rwanda to study Microbial Dark Matter (Phase II) - Kivu_15m_20L... | ecosystem: Environmental > Aquatic > Freshwater > Lake...
ACAATGGTACAGCTGTAGGAACGGAAGTTTATGTAAAACTTTATGGAATTGGTGCAACAGGAGATTTTGAATTTATTGAAGAGTCTGCTCCATTAATCGTTACAGCAGGAAACTTGAACAGTGTGGTGACATTGCCTTTATTATCTCCAGTTGACTTAACTCCAGCAACTTATTTGGCTGTTGTAGGTGCTTTTGGTGGAGGAATGAGAGTTTCTAATGCAGGAACTTCTGACCAACAAACATCTTTCTTTCTTGATTTGGCTGATAATACTTGGTATTTCACAACATCAACTCCAGCAGTTCGTTTGAACTTTGATCCAATCGTTTCTGTAAACGAGCAAGAATTAAACGTTCAATCTGCAATTGTTTACCCTAACCCAACATCAACAGATGCAACAGTTAAGTTCAACCTTAACAATGCTTCTGATGTTGCAGTTTCAGTTTATGATGTAACAGGGAAATTGATGATGAACCGCGCTTTGGGTAACCTTAATGCTGGTACACATCAAATGGAAGTTGCAGCGAAAGATTGGAATAGCGGTGTTTACTTTGTGAACATCACTTCTAATGGTACAACTGTTACCAAAAAATTTGTTCGTCAATAATAATTGATAATACCGACGATGACATCTAATGTCGTATTGAATAATATCTGATTGTCATGTCGGTTTTATACCATACAGAAATTACTTTACGGCAATCTATTTGACATTGGGTATAAATAGTAATTTTGAAAGGCTGGCATTCGTCAGCCTTTTTTTATGTTTGATTTTGAACTAGGGTATTGGGGTTTATTCATTAGTAGTTTTTTGGCAGCTACTATTTTACCTGTCGCCTCAGAAGTTTTTTTAGGTGCAATGTTAGCTCTCGGGTATGACCCAATTGTATCGTTGGTTGTTGCCACAGTTGGAAACACTCTGGGTGGTTATTTGAATTATTTTTTAGGATTAATTGGAAATCCAAAATGGTTAATCAAGGTTGGCGTTAAAGAAGACAAAGTACTATCATGGGAAAACGCAATTCAAAAATATGGCGTATGGCTCGCTTTGTTGTCGTGGTTACCTTTCATTGGAGATGTTATAGGAATCGCTCTAGGGTTTTTTAGGGTAAATTGGATTTTGTCTTTTATATTCATAGCAATCGGGAAATTTGTGCGATACGTTTTCATTGTGATTTTCTTCTTGTATTTTCAAGATGAAGTAGAAAGTTTACGTAATTATTTGTTCAAATAGTTGACATTAATCATGTTTTTTACTGACTTATCTCATGAATTTAGAATTGAAAAAGTCCAACCTTTGTACTGTAGGATTTAACGAAATCCATGTCAATTAGAAACACACAATTACCTTTTTTCAACATTACATTTTACTAATTGGCATTGAAATATTACTTTGTTGGATTGTTTCAGGACTTAGTTTAGGGTTGTCAATTTTCCACTATTATCTTGTTTCACAAACCATTTTCATCTGATAATAGTACAGTTCACAAAGAAAAAACGGGGAGGCTTTGATCTCCCTTTTTTCTTTAAAAAAACACAAAACCCATTTAGTACCATTAACATTTTCCAACTAACCATTTATTTTGGATAGATTTGACGCAGTTTTTCTGATGAGTCTCCTAAAAAAATCAATCTTTTTATCTCTAACTATTTGTTACATAATTTTTTGTGGTGCAAAGAATAATGCCGTCCAAATTTTTTTTGATAATCTAATCGACCACAAAAAAGCGCTTGTACTTACGGATGAACCTATTTTGGTTTGTGATAATTCTATTGATTTGTTTGAGTTGTCTCAAAATGACAGAATTCAATGCCAGGTTGAAAACGAAGGTTATGAATCCTTACTTCAGAAGAAATTTAATTTTAGCGGATTATATAGTTTATTGGAATTTTTTAGTCATAACACTCCTCCGCCTGAGAAAATTGAGTTTGTTCAAAAAGTTTATTCTCTCAATATTGATTAAAAAATGAAAAAATTTGGTTTCCCCCTGTTAGTCTTAGGGGCAATTCTCCTTAGTTGTTCGGAGCAACAGGAAGAAGTTAAAAAAGAAGTTTATCCTGTAACAAGCCCAATTTACATAGATTCAAGTACTTATGTAGATTATGTTGCAGATATTTCCGCTGTACAAAATGTAGAAATTAGAGCAAAAGCACAAGGTTATTTGGAAAAAGTACTAGTTGACGAAGGTCAATTCGTAAAGAAAGATCAACTTTTATTTCAGATTAACAATCGTGAATATTTGGGTGCTTTGGCTCAAAAATCCGCGGCTCTCAAAATAGCACAAGCGGAAGCAAAAAGTGTGGAATTAGAGTTAGAAAACACTAAGAAGTTGGTGGAAAAAAATGTTGTTTCCAAAACTGAATTAGAATTTGCCAAAAACAATGTTCTTGCTGCAAAAGGAAAAGTTGAACAAGCACAAGCGGAGGAAACACAAGCTAAACAAATGCTTTCCTACACCGATATTCGTGCTCCGTTCGACGGGGTAATTAATCGTTTACCTCAAAAAATAGGCAGTTTGGTGACGGACGGTACATTATTAACTACTCTTTCTCAAAATGAATCCGTTTTTGCTTACTTCGACGTGTCTGAAAAGGAGTACCTTGATTTTATGTCAAGGTTAACTAAAGAAAGTAGAAAAGAACGTGAGGTTCAACTTGTTCTCGCCAATGGAAAATTACACAAACAAATTGGTACGATTGAAACTATGGATGGTGAATTTGATAGCAGAACTGGAAATTTATCTTTTCGTGCTCGATTTGAAAATCCCGATAAATTACTTAGGCACGGCTCCTCAGGTAAGATTCGAATTGAGAAAGATTTAAAACACGCTCTTATTATTCCTCAAAAAGCTACTTTCGAAATTCAAGACAGAACTTTCGTTTTTGTGGTTGATAAAGATGGAAAAGTTAGCATGAGGCAGGTAGAAATTAAAACAAGAATACCGCACCTTTACGTTGTAGCTTCAGGACTTAAAAGCAACGAAAAAATCATTTACGAAGGCATTCAATCCTTAAGTGAAGGCATGGAAATAGAGGAAGAATTCATTTCGCTCAGAAAAATCATGTTTGAATTATCTAAAAACTGATTAAGACATGGTTAGGAAGTTTATTGAAAGACCAGTTTTATCGCTGGTAATTTCCATTTTTATTGTACTCCTTGGACTATTAGCACTTGTTGGTCTCCCTGTTACACAATATCCCGACATTGCACCACCAGCAGTAACAGTAACAACTAAATATACAGGTGCTAACGCTGAGGTTTGTGCAAAAGCAGTAGTTACTCCAATTGAAAGAGCGATAAATGGTGTTGCCGGTATGACCTACATGAGTTCGGTTTCAAGTAATGATGGAACAAGTATAATTCAGGTATATTTTAAAGTTGGTACAGATCCAGATTTGGCAGCGGTAAACGTACAAAATAGGGTTGCAACGGTACTAGATGAGTTGCCGGAAGAGGTTATAAAGGCTGGTGTAGTTACCGAAAAAGAGATAAATAGTATGTTGATGTTTGTCAATTTGGTTAGTAAAGACCCAAAAGTTGACGAAAAATTTATATACAATTTTGCCGACATTAATCTGCTTGCAGAGTTAAAAAGAATTGATGGCGTTGGGTTTGTTGACATTCTTGGAAATAGAGAATATGCAATGCGGGTTTGGTTAAAACCTCATCGCTTGGATGCGTTTGAACTTTCAGCAGAAGACGTAATTACTGCACTTCGAGAACAGAATCTTGAAGCTGCACCAGGAAAAATTGGAGAAGGTTCTGGAAGAAAATCCCAATCTCTTCAATATGTATTGCGATATACAGGTAAACTAACCGAGAAAAATCTTTATGAAGATTTAGTTATTCATGCCACTGAAACGGGAGAACTAATTCGTTTAAAGGATGTTGCGGAAGTGGAATTCGGATCTTTGGAATATGACGTTTTATCTAAAGAAAATGGTAAACCTTCTGCGGCTATCGTTTTGAAACAACGTCCTGGTTCCAATGCAAGTGAAGTAATCGAGAATGTGAAAATCAGATTGGAAGAATTAAAGTCCAAAACTTTTCCTCCGGGAATGGATTACACGATTAGTTATGACGTTTCAAGGTTTTTAGATGCATCGATTCATGAGGTAATAAAAACGTTAATTGAGGCTTTTATATTGGTTGCACTCGTTGTTTTTATTTTCCTTCAAGATTTCCGTTCAACCTTAATTCCCGTTTTGGCTGTTCCTGTGGCTCTTGTAGGGACATTTGCCTTTATGCAACTTTTTGGCTTTTCACTTAATTTATTGACTTTATTTGCTTTAGTACTCTCAATTGGAATTGTAGTTGATAATGCTATTGTGGTTGTAGAAGCAGTACACGCCAAAATGCACGACGAAGGTCTAGACCCTCGAACTGCCACTATAAAATCAATGGAAGAAATTATAGGGGCAATTCTTGCTATTACGTTAGTAATGTCCGCAGTTTTCATCCCCGTAGCCTTTTTGGATGGTCCAGTTGGGGTTTTCTACCGACAGTTTTCCGTTACTATGGCCATCTCCATTGTTATTTCTGGAATCAATGCATTGACTTTAACCCCTGCACTTTGTGTAATTATGCTTAAACCAATGGAACACAACAATGATTCCAGGTTGCAAAGGTTTTTTAATGCATTTAACAAACGTTACGACCAACTGTCTGATAGATATAAAAAGCTTTTAGGTTTGATTGTAAATCGTAGAGTAATAACACTTGGAGCTTTGGTAGTTTTTATTCTCGGTAGTTATCTAACGTCCTCCTCTTTACCAACTGGTTTTATTCCAACAGAAGATCAAGGCGCGATTTATGCATCAATTACCACACCAGCGGGAGCAACACTAGAAAGAACCGAAAAAGTAATGGATGAAATTGATAGGGTAGCACAAACTATTGACGGTGTCGAATCTATTTCTAGTCTTTCTGGATATAGTATGATGACTGATGGAGTAGGTGCCTCTTTCGGAATGAGTACAATAAATTTATCGGGATGGGACGACAGAAAGCTTTCCGATAAAGAAATAATTGAAGAACTTATTTTAAAAACGAAACACATCAAAGACGCTGACATTCAGTTTTTTCCACCTCCAGCTGTTCCAGGATTTGGAAATGCCAATGGATTCGAAGTTAGAATTCTGGATAAAACTGGTAAAGGAGATTTGAAGGAAACAGCTCGAATTAATAATCTTTTTATTGCAGAACTCAAAAAAAGACCTGAAATTAAATCTGCTTTTTCCAGTTTTGATGCCTCTTTCCCTCAGTTTCTGATAAAAGTTGATGCAGACAATGCCGCAAAAAGGTTAATAACTCCTGAAGACGCACTTTCCAACCTTCAAACATTAATTGGTAGTTATTACGCCACAAACTTTATAAAGTACGGACAGATGTACAAAGTAATGGTGCAAGCAGACCCAAAATACCGTGCTCAACCTGATGATATTTTAAAATTGCGTATCAAAAACTCGATAGGGGAGATGGTTCCTTACAGTGCATTTACCTCTATTGAAAGAGTTTACGGTCCAGAGCAGTTGACGCGTTACAACATGTATGTTTCAGCGATGGTCAATGGTGAAGCAGCTGCGGGTTTCAGTAGTGGCGATGCGATTCGAGCTATTGAAGAAACAGCGGCAAAATTTCTTCCAAGAGGTTTTGATTACGAATGGTCGGGAATGACAAGGGAAGAGGTTCTTTCGGGAAATCAAGTCGTGATAATTTTCAGCATTTGTTTGCTTTTTGTTTACCTTTTGTTGGCAGCACAATACGAAAGTTTTCTTCTTCCACTTCCTGTTTTATTGTTCTTGCCTATAGGTGTTTTTGGTTCCTTTCTGATGTTGCTTTTAATGGGACTTGAAAATAATATTTACGCACAAGTTGCAATGGTAATGTTGATTGGACTACTAGGAAAAAACGCCATTCTAATTGTTGAATTCGCCATTCTTAAGCAGAGTGAAGGTAGAACAGTAATTCAAGCTGCGATTGATGGTGCTGTTGCGCGTTTACGCCCAATTCTTATGACTTCTTTTGCCTTCACAGCAGGATTGATTCCTCTGATTTTAGCCTCTGGAGCTGGTGAAATTGGGAACAAAACCATTGGTGCAGCAGCGGCTGGAGGTATGTTGTTTGGAACCATTTTCGGGGTAATTATTATTCCTGGTCTGTATGTCATTTTTGCAAGTATTGGTAAAAAGAAATCTCATGTATAAAATATTCGGCTTAATCTTGATAGTAGGGTTGTATGCGTGTAAAAACCAACAATCACTTTTAAAAAATCCTGTTTCTGTTCCAAAACAATTAGGATATGGAGCAGAAAAAACACAAATTGATAGCCTTAATCCGTTGTCTCAATCCTCCATTCCTTGGAGAAACTTTTTTAATGATGCGGCACTCCAAAAATTGATTGAAGAAGCTTTGAATAATAATTTTGATGTTCAAATTGCTTACCAACAACTTCTTAATAGTCAGGCGGGTGTGTTGATGATGAAAGGTGCTAGATTGCCGAATTTGGACATAGGAGTTGGTGCAAGTGCAAGGAAATTTGGAGCATATACTATCGATGGTGTTGGTAATTACGATACTCAATTTTCAACTAATCTTAACGACAAACAACGTATTCCAGACCCTGTTGTGCCCAATTTTAACTTAAGTCTAATGACTTCTTGGGAAGTTGATGTTTGGGGGAAAATTTTGCAACGAAAAAATGCCGCCCAACAACGCTTTCTTGCCTCAGAACAAGGTGTTAACTTAATTAAAACCATCTTAGTTGCAGAATTAGCGGAGAGTTACTATTCACTTTTAGTACTGGATAGCGAACTTAAAATGCTTAAGGAAAATATTGAATTACAAGAAAACGCACTAAGAATTGTTGTTGCACAAAAGGAGAGTGGTAAGTCGAATGAATTAGCTTATCAAATGTCTATGGCTCAAGTATTAAACACTAAAAGTATTGCCAAGTCAATTGACCAACTAATTATACAGCAAGAAGCAAAGATTAATCAGTTGTTGGGTAGATTTCCGCAAGCAGTAGAACGCTCAAAATTGGATCTGAACAAAAATAACTACTTGGTTGATGTGAATGTGAATAGTTTTCAAGGTGTTCAATGGGTAGAAAATAGACCCGATGTTCGAATGGCTCTTCACTCGCTTGCCGCAACAAACGGTGATTTGAATGCCGCACGTTTAGCGTTTTATCCTTCTTTTGGTATTGCTGGAAGTTTTGGTTTTGAGTCGTTTAGAGCATCCAGCTTCATGAATCCAGCATCTTTAGCTTTTTCTGCTTTGAGTGGCTTGACAATGCCTTTATTGAATCGAAGAGAGTTGAAATCGCAGTTATTATCATCTAAGGCAGGACAAAAGAGTGCGTATTTAATTTATGAAAAAACAATTAATCAAGCGTTTAATGAGTTGACGGCCTTACAAATGCAACAAACGAGATTGGATGATTTACGTCAGCTGAAAACGGATCAGGTTGCAGCATTAAACAGTGCAATTAGCACATCCAAAGATTTGTTTGCGACAGGTAGAGCCGAATATCTAGAAATAATTACTGCACAAGAGAATTTTCTTCGCGCACAAATGGACTTGTTGGATGCCGTGTTTTTTCAATTGCAGAATAAGGTTTTCTTCTATAAGGCTCTTGGTGGGGGGTGGTAAAATTCTATTTCTGATGTTCGCAATTTGCCTCTATTTCACAAACAATTTGCTCAGGAGTTAAATAGAATTTTTTCTTTTTTTCCAAATACCGTTGAGAAACACGTTTATTGTTGAATAAAAAATCCGTTCCTTCGAAAAGTTGTTTTCCAAGTCCGCGACGAATAGTTTCTTTGTCCGCTTCGTTCTCGGTGTGTTTTAATTCTCTTTCAAGGCTAACGTATTTGGTAATAAAACCAATCAATTGTTTGTTGGATTTTTTGGTGTAGTCAAGAATATGTGCAAGTTCGTGACCAACCCAACCAACAAGGGAATTAAACGATAAATCTTTGTAGAACATACCGTTTACGCTCCTAACGTGATTAACAAAGATTTGATATTGTCTTTCTCTTCTTGAGTGAAAAATAAAATGCCATTTTGGTTGAGCCATCATAGTAGCTTTAATTTTTTTGTATCCAAATGAAATAGGGACATTGTTCAGTTCCGGATAATGTGAAAGCGCCACAAAAACGGCGAGTTTCAAACGTTTATCGTCGATTTGAAAAGATTTAGAATTTTCATAGCGTTTTTCGAAATCACTTAAAGAATCCATGTAAACCATTTCATTGTATTCTACTAAATCGCATGGTAAATCAATATGTTGAGCGAAAACTTGATTGAAAAACCAAAGGATAAAAAACAGATACCGCATGAGCTTTTACGATTTACTGAACTAAATTAACTATTCTTTCGATTTTGCCAAAGTATCTAAAGAAATTGAAATGAGAATGAATAGGAATTTTTGTTTGACTAATTTTGAACCGTTTTAAATAATAAAGTTTATGTATCCATTAGAAATAGTTCAACCCATGAAAGAAGACCTGACAAATGCAGGTTTTAAAGGCTTAACCTCAGCTCAAGAAGTTGATAATGTAATCCAAAATAGCAAAGGTTCTTTGTTAGTTGTTGTAAATTCTGTCTGCGGCTGTGCCGCGGGAAATATGCGTCCTGGTGTGAAGCTATCTTTACAGCACGACAAAAAGCCTGATAATTTGGCGACTGTGTTTGCTGGCGTTGATTCGGAAGCGGTAGCACAAGCAAGAAAATACTTTTTACCTTACCCTCCTTCTTCTCCTTCAATTGCTCTTTTTAAGGATGGAAAATTGGTTCATTTTGTAGAAAGACACCATATTGAAGGCGCAAGTGCAGCTTTGGTAGCTCAAAATCTTGCGGCGGCTTATGATGAGTTTTGTAATTAACATTAAACCTTAAATTATTTCCAAGCCTATTGTGAAATTTGGTTGAAAAATCATTTTTAGCGATAGGCTTTTTTGATTAAAACAGTGTTGTATGAAACGTATTTACTCCCTTAAAACTTGCGATAAGTGTAAGAGAATGTTGTCTGAATTTATTGATAAGCAAAGTTTTGAAATTATTGACATTAAATCGGTTGGGTATTCAGTTGCCGAACTTGAAGAAATGAAAAATTTGGCGGGTTCATACAGTGCACTTTTTTCTAAAGTGGCGAAAAAGTATAAAGAACTAAAACTTTCAGAACGACAACTCACCGAGGAAGAAATCAAAACATTCATATTGTCAGATTACACTTTTTTGAAACGTCCAATTAAGATTGATGGTACTGAAATATCGATAGGAAAACTGTAGTAACCTGTAAAATGCTCGACGAATGACGTAGTTTACATTGGAATTTCTTGAAATTGAAATTGTCGTTCCACTGGCACGACATATAACATGGTCGCATTCCAAATGTGCGGGTTTCCAAATCAAACAATGGTTTCAAGCATTTCCCTCAAATGTTTATCATTCTGTTGTTGAAAATATTGAACGGATTGTAATCAAAAAACGCGTCCATTTGAACCATTAAAAATCGTTTAAACGGCATTCAAAACTTTGGAACGTTTCGACAATCCGAGAACTGGAGAGGAGTTACTTTTTTAAGTAGCTCCTTTTCAGTTTGGATTAAATCAAATGCCACACCGCTATTTTCTTGAATTTCTTGCCGATGCCGAGGATGATGGCTTCGTTGTTTTTGATGATGAGTTCTTCTTTTAATTCTTGATTTAGTTTTGAAATAGTAGGGTTAAATATTTTTACTCAACTGTTGGTTGTTTTACTATTCGCAATAAAATTGTGTAGAATTTGATCAACAAAACTCAAGTTAATAATCTTGAAAACTAGATTCCTAAAAAGATGTAGAATTTTACGCCAATCAATTTTAGGGTTTTTCGTAAAATCATAAATAGTATCTTTCTCAAAATCAACTATTTTATCAGATTTCGAACGAAATATTTGATTGATATTTTCAAAATCCAAAATCCAAAAAACAAATAAAACCTGAAATATTTTTACAGAGCCAACCCCTCTTGATTTGCAACTTCTAAGAATAGAGTTGATGTAAGAGAGTTTCATTCCATTAAGAAGTTCCAAGAACATTTTGGACAAGATGTTTTTATTCTGACAATACTTCGACACGTCAGAAAGATTTTTTTACTTTTGTTTGGTTGCATTTTTTGAGTGTTAAGAATTTGATTGTAACAAGCTCAAAATTAATTAATTAACTCAGATTATGCAACCATTTCTGAAAATTAATTACTTGACAATCAAGTGTTTGTAAACTCCGAAAGTTTAGTTAGAATTAAGCTCGCAAAACGAGTGAATTGCATCGGTCTTCCTATATTTGCGCAAATTTTCTCATGGATACTTCCTCAAAAATTTCAACGAACAAAGCACCAAAACCAGTTGGTCTTTATCCTCATGCACGTAAAGTAGGCAACCTCTTATTTCTTTCTGGTGTTGGACCACGTGTGGCTGGAAGCGACGCAACAGACTCAGGTGTTCCTGGTTTGAAGCTGGATAAAAACGGAAACTTTCTCGAATTTGATTTTGAAGCACAGTGCAGAAGCGTATTTGAAAATGTTCGTGTGATTTTAGAAGAATCTGGTTCTAGCTGGGATAATTTGGTGGACGTTACAGTTTTCTTGGTTAATATGAAGCGTGATTTTCACACCTACAACCGTCTGTACGCTGAATATTTCAAAGACAATCAACCGTGTAGAACAACCGTTGAAATCAATTCACTACCAACACCAATAGCGATTGAGTTGAAGTGTATTGCAACAATTTAATTGGTCGATTCGATTTGAAATTCAATCAATTTTGAAAGAAAATAGTTATATAAAACAATAATTTAAAGAGTATGGTAGGTTTTGTAATTCGCATCGCTTTGGCGGTTTTATCGTTTGGGTTTAATGTATGGTTGTTTGCTACAGGACACTGGGGCTGGGGAATTACCTTTTTGTTGGTAACGGCGTTGATTATTTTGTCCTTTTTTAGAAACGAAAACATGCTTTTGGCACTCAACCAAATGAGAGTTGGAAACACGGACAAGGCAAAAAAATACATTGACAGAATCTCTCACCCACAATTTTTACCAAAAACTCAACACGCTTATGTGTTGTACCTCAAGGCAGTGATGGGTGCGCAAGAAATGGGTTTTGCAAAGAGCGAACAATTATTGCGTAAAGCATTAGAATTAGGTCTTCGTCAGCCAGAGGATAATGCTGTTGCGAGAATGCACTTAGCAGGAATTTGCGCGCAAACCGGCAGAAAAACAGAGGCGGTAAACCTATTGGCTGAGGCTAAAAAATTGGACAAAAACGGCATGATGAAGGAACAAATCAAAATGATGCAAAATCAACTACAAATGGCTCCTTCCAAAAACCAAATGCGAATGGCTCAAATGATGGGTGGACGTCGTAAGATGCCTAGGATGCGATGATTACCTAACGCTTTTCTCGACGTTGGTCACCGAAAATTAAGAATCTCTTTTATTCACGGTGTTAATAGTTTTCGCTTTTCTCACGCCATCAGACTTTGGAAATTCTTAAAACCAAAGGATTTTTCTGTCTATCGTTTGGCAAAGTTTACCTTGAATCAACCTTAGAACGTCAAGTAAAATTATTATTGACTCGACGAACTCGACGAACTTTTTCTAAATTTGAGACATGATGCTGATTGATAAAAATATCGAAGCACTACAAAGACTTTGTGGTAAATATAATGTAGAGAAAATGTATCTATTCGGTTCGGCATTGACTTCAAATTTTTCGGAGAAAAGCGATATTGATTTTTTAGTGAAGTTCAAACCCATTGAGTTATCTAAGTACTTTGAAAATTATATTGGTTTCAAAGAAAATTTACAATCTTTATTCGGTCGTAAGGTTGATTTACTTGAAGAACAAACTTTAAGAAATCCAATCTTAATTCAATCAATTGATAAATCGAAGCAGTTGATTTATGGATGAACGAATTTTAAAATGGTTATTTGACATTCGAATGTCCATCGAAGAAATTGACAGTTTCTCAGAAAATCATGAAAATGACTTTTTTAAATATCGTCAAAACCTAATGTTGAAACGTGCCGTTGAAAGAAATCTTGAAATTATTGGAGAGGCGATGAATAGAATTATAAAACGTGATTCAAGTTATGAAGTGAAAATTACCAACGCCAAAGCAATTATTGGTTTAAGAAATTATGTTATCCATACTTATGACAATATTTCAGATGAAAACATTTGAGCTATTTTGACCAATCATCTTCCTCAACTAAAACTAGAAATTGATAATCTCACAAAAGAATATATTAAAAACCAATAAATTACAAACCGAGGTTAATCCACTTCAATCCAACCAAATAACCATGAACAAAAACCCCCAAACTATTGCCGAACCTTGGCAAGATTATGAACTTATAGATGCTGGAGGCGGAAAGAAACTAGAACGCTGGGGAAAAATTATCACCATCAGACCCGAACTTCAAGCTTATTTTCATAGTGGAATCCCTTTCACTGAATGGCGCAAAATGGCAAATTGGGAATACGTTGACGACGCCAAAGGACACAGTGGAAAATGGAAAAACTTGAAAAAAGATAGCCCAACTCAATGGTCGATTACTTATGAACGTCTGAAATTTAATTTGGAATTATCGCCATTCAAACATGTTGGACTTTTCCCCGAACAGCGCGTCAACTGGGATTTTTTATCCACGAACTTAAACGCTGAAGAACGTTTTTTAAATCTTTTTGCCTACACCGGAGCTGCGTCTTGTGTTGCGCGAAATGCCGGTGCGGACACCATTCACGTTGATTCCTCCAAATCAGTTCTGAATTGGGCAAAGAAAAACATGGAAAGTTCCAGACTGTTAAATATTCGTTGGGTTCATGAAGATGCCCTCAAATTTTTGCAACGTGAAGAAAAACGTCAACGTACCTACAATTGTATCATAATGGATCCTCCCGCTTGGGGAAACGGAGCAAAAGGCGAAAAATGGAAATTGGAAGACCAAATTGATAGTTTACTCGGAGCTGCTGCCAATGTTTTAGAACCCAATGGAAAATTGATTGTCAACACTTACTCGCTTGCTCTTTCGTTTGAATTGCTCCAAGAATTATCTGATTTATATTTTGGCGAACGGGAAAAACAACTAACCGAATTGTATTTGCCTTCAACTTCCGAAAAATTCATGTTCTGCGGAAATTTGCTGAGAGTTTTATAAAAAGCATTTACAGATTTCGTTAAACTGTCCGACAAGTTCTTAATTTCGTTTCGTGAGAATCAAAACAATTCTACTTTTTCTTTTTTCCATCGTTTTTCTTTCCTCGTGTTTTAACGTCGAAACGAGAAATGTCAAGGAATTGGAAGGTAATAAAATGCGTTTCAAAAATTGGAAAACCTTCTATGTTCACGGTTCAGAATTTCGTGTTCCGTCCATGTTTTTGAATACCGAATGTTATGGGAATTTCACGATTTACCCGAATGAAGCTTTTCAAGGCTGTGCGCAGTCGGTCGAACTGTATTTGGGAATTGAAGCTTTTGACAAAGAGAAAGCAGCAGATTATCAGTATTTAGTTCAAGCAGAAAGTTTACTTGAAGGAGTTCAACAACATTATGTGAATCGGAAAATTTATGACCGAAACGACCGCATTATTTCACAAATTGACCATTGGAAATTAAAAAAGGGAAAGGCTCTTTTTCAAGCAATTGTGCAACATCGAACAAAAACGTATGAGTTTGACGAAGAATATTCTTCAACTACCTTTTTAGCTAGTTTTCAACAAAACGAAAAATTCTATGTTGTTCAGCTTACGGGTCAATCGGACGTAATGCCCTACTTACTTCAAGATTTTAAAAAGATTGTTTATAGCTGTAAATGAGTTTGTTTCTTAATCAAACATTTTGGGAAAATCGTTTAGCGGGAGAATTGCCAGGAAGAAAAAGTCATGAGGCATTTTATCCACTCCGTCAAAAAGAATTAACCGAAATTGATGTTACTCATTATCGTAAAGCGGCGGTTGGAATTCACCTCTTTCCAAAGAATGGCAAATGTTGTTTCCTTGTCATTGAACGAGCAGAATACGACGGAACACACAGTAAACAAATGGCTTTTCCAGGCGGTAAAGTTGATTTAACAGACGAAAACACTATTCATACCGCGCGACGAGAAAGTTTTGAAGAAGTAGGCATTCCTCAGGAAAAAGGAAAGTTTTTGGGGAGTTTAACCACTGTGCATATTCCTGTTTCCTCATTTTCAGTTGATCCGCACTTATTTTTTCATGAAGAATTATTGGCTTTTATTCCAGATGAAAGAGAAGTTCATGCCTATTATTTGTTTGACCTTGAAGACTTACTCGAACCTTCCAATTGCAAGGAAGTTGATATTCCTGTAAATGCACGAACAACCATGAAACGCGTACCTTGCTTTGAATTAAAAGGTAAAATCATTTGGGGAGCAACAGCTATTATTTTGAGTGAACTGAAGGATTTGATAAAGTAATACCAAACAAGTTGTTTACGTAAACGTCATATAATCAGGTATATAAGAATAAGTGTAGTGCTTCGCTCAAAACACATACACCTCATTATTAGACAATTAACTCGTCAAACTGTCAAAAACAAAGGATGTAGGTGAAAATAGGATCACAGTACGTGAAGAGTTGCAATCCGAGCAATTTGATTTCTACGTTGTGAGCCACAAAGTATTCGATGAAAAAGAAAACACCTGATGAACAGAACTCATTAGGTGTTTTTTTTCTCTTTTTCGGGTGAGTGGTTAAATATTGTAGTGGTAGTTGTTATTTAATTAGCCAACCTGAAAACAAGATTATTTTATACCAAATGCTATGTATATTGTCATATAAAAACTCACTCATAGTATAATGCCTCCGCCGCGGCCTTTACGTTGGTATAAATAAATGACTGAATTGTATTTAAAGCGTTAAATGAAAAGTGTGGATTCATTTGAGATTTAATTGACCGAAATGACCATTTCCTTAACAAGTTTGTTTTTTTTGATAGTGTTTAAAAGTTGAAGAACTAAAGAGAATTTCGTTGTTAACAAGTGAAACATACAATGATTTTACTTTGTGATGAATTGTTTCTTTTTTTGCTAATTGGCTGTAATGGTTGTTTAGGTCATACTTGAAAATTTCATTCATGTTGCTTCCATAGTAAACGGCATTTGAAGTCACATGAATACTTTTGAATTCTCGTTCATCATTAAACGATTTAGTCGCTGGATTTGGAATAAAAAACAATCCGTTTCCGATTTACGCAACCCACCAATTTTTGTCCTTATCGACGATTATTTTTGAACATGAAATACCTTCATCCGTTGCTAACCAAATAAATCCTTTCCTGTCCTGTTTTACATCATACATGGTATTTGAAAGTAATCCGTCAGATTTCTGATAATTGATGAAAATCGGATTTTGACTGTTTACAATGTTGAAACAAGACAGGAAAAGACAAAGAAAATAAACGGAATTTTTCAAAATGAAATTTGCCAAACCTTGGTTACTTAGCCTCTATCGTTTTCTGTAAAAAAACGTTGTTTGGAATGGTATAAAGATTTCCTTCATCACTTTTAATATACACAAAGAAAAATGACATATCAACCATAACGCCTTCAATATCAAAATCCTTGTCGTGAATTCTTAAACGTTGACCAATTTTTACGGGGTGATTAAAAAAGATGATCAAACTTGAGGTGATATTGGAAAGGTGTGACCATTGAGCGAAAAAAGCAATACCAATTACAGTGACTACCGATGTGAAAAACACCAGTAACTGCTCGCGTTCGATATTCCAAATGGCAGCTAAAGCAACTAGAACGATTAGGGTTAAAAACAAATTCACAATTCGGTGGGAAATCTGTTTACGCTTCAAATCCATCTCCAATTTGTTCCACCAATTATTGACATATTGACGCATCAATAGTTTTATCCCTAAGATTGAGGCAACGAGTACAGCTGTTTCAATTAATTGAATTTCCCAATCTTTCATTTTTTTCTTAGTTCGAGTTTTGCTTTTTCCCAATAAACATCCATTTCTTCCAACGGCATTGTTTTGATGTCCTTTTTTTCTGTTGCAATCATTTCTTCCATCAATTGAAAGCGCTTAATGAATTTTTCATTCGTTCTGGCGAGTGCACTTTCAGGTGAAAGATTAACAAAACGTGCATAATTCACCAAGGAAAACAATAAATCGCCAAATTCTTCTTCTTGTTTGTCTGAATTTTGTTCAACTTCTGCCCTAAATTCTTGCATTTCCTCCTCCACTTTTTTCCAGACATCATCTTTATTATCCCATTCAAAACCAACACCTTTCACTTTCTCTTGAATTCGAGTAGCTTTAACCAAAGCAGGCAACGAACTCGGTACACCTTCCAAAACAGATTTTTTCCCCTCTTTCAATTTTAGCTTTTCCCAGTTTGCCTTAACCTCTTCTTCGTCAGCAACTTCAACATCACCATAAATATGTGGGTGACGGTAAATCAGTTTTTCGCAAATCGTGTTTAGGACATCAGCAACATCAAATCCTCCTTTTTCTTGTCCGATTTTAGAATAGAAAACAAGATGAAGAAACAAATCACCTAATTCGCCTTTGATTTGTTGGAGGTCACTGGATGTGATTGCGTCAGCTAATTCGTAGGTTTCTTCGATGGTTAAGTTGCGCAAACTTTCCATGGTTTGTTTTTGATCCCAAGGACATTTCTCGCGCAATTCGTCCATAATATTCAACAAGCGTTCGAACGCCTCCAATCTTTTGTCCATTGAATGATTTTTTGAAGTGCAAAGATACGAAGAGCAAGTCTCAGGTAATTTATGAAAGGTAATCAATTCACTTTCCGTATCTATCAACAGTTAAAATTAACAGGCTTAATTTCGTATCTTAAATCCGTATTTTTGTAAAAACGAAAAGCGTGTTAGACAAAAAGCTACCTATTGGACTTCAAGATTTTGAAAACATCAGAAATGAAAGCTATTTGTATATCGACAAAACAAAATTCATTCACCAGTTATTTTTTAAATACAAGTACTTCTTTCTCTCACGTCCACGTCGTTTTGGTAAATCACTTTTCCTGAGTACTTTACACTATTTTTTCCTAGGTAAAAAAGAACTTTTTAAAGGTTTGTACATTGAGGATAAATGGGATTTTCAGGAATATCCTGTTATCAAGATTTCGTTTTCAAATATTGGGTATAGAGAAATTCCACTAGAACAAGCAATTACAAAGGAGCTTCATGATATTGCTAATAATTATGAAATTACACTTCCAAATGAGGAGCCTTCAATATTATTTAAAAAGTTAATCGTTCTTTTAAATAAGAAATTCAACAAAAAAGTGGTGGTTTTAATCGACGAATACGACAAACCGCTTATAGATTATTTAGACAAAGAAAATCTTCACAAAGCGATTGAAAACCGCGGGATTTTGAAGTCATTTTACAGCGTTTTAAAAGATGCGGATCCGCATTTGCAACTGGTTTTCATCACAGGAGTTAGTAAATTCAGCCAAGTCAGTATTTTTTCAGATTTGAACAATTTGTATGATATTTCCATGACTGCCGATTACAACGAAATTTGTGGCATCACACAAGCTGAATTAGACGCGAATTTCGAGGAAGAACTAGAGCTTTACGGAAGAGAAGAAGTGCGTCGTTGGTACAATGGTTATTGCTTTTACCCTAACGCCACAACGCTTTACAATCCG
>Ga0169931_10006435_pt1 | contig 17699 bp, 14 predicted proteins | sample Kivu_15m_20L_FD_129675 | JGI IMG/M metagenome (GOLD analysis project Ga0169931, IMG submission 129675) | Freshwater microbial communities from Lake Kivu, Western Province, Rwanda to study Microbial Dark Matter (Phase II) - Kivu_15m_20L... | ecosystem: Environmental > Aquatic > Freshwater > Lake...
CCCTGCTCGTCCTGGGGCTCGCCGGTTGCGGGGGGGGATCGGAAATCGAACGCGTGGTGCTCTCCGGCGAGGTCACCTACAAGGGCGAGGTGATCCGCTACGGAGAGGTGCGGTTCGTTCCGGAACAGGGGACGCTGGCCCCGTTGACCATCGCGCTGATCAAGCAAGGCAAGTACGACACGTCGCTCGTCGGGGGCGTTCCCGTGGGCGATCACCGCGTGGAGGTTCGCGGCTACCATCCCGAGGACTACGAAAACATCCGGCCCGGCCCCTTCGCGTCTCCCGCCCGGCAACTGCTCCCGGACAAGTACCACGAAAAGTCGACTCTCAAGCTGAACCTGGCCCCCGGCAGCGAATCGCCGCAGGATTATCCGTTCCGACTCGAGCCCTGACGCCCCCCCGAGCCAGTCGGCTGCCCTTCCTTGCTTGAGCCAAGCGGCTAACCGAAAGGATCACGCGATGCGATTTGCTCGTCAGCGCCCCGCAGCACTTGCCCGCAGCGAAGCATTTACGCTCGTGGAATTGCTGGTAGTCATCGCGATCATCGGCGTGTTGGTGGCGCTGCTGCTGCCCGCGGTCCAGTCGGCCCGCGAAGCGGCCAGGCGCTCCCAGTGCACCCAGCGGTTCAAGCAGGTGGGCGTCGCGCTGCACAACTTCCACTCGGCCCAGCAGAAATTCCCCGCCGGCATGTGGGTTTGGGTCGAGCCGCCCCGCTGTGGTTGCAACTGCCCGGGAGGCTCGCATCCCAACGGGAGCCAGCTCTACTTCGGCTGGGGCTGGGGAAGCTACATTCTCCCCTACCTGGAACAGCCGGCGCTGTACGAGCAGATCGGCTTCATCGCCACGCCGACGTCGCCCCCCCGCGCGGAGTATGGCGGGATGGGGTACGCACGAGGCAACAGCTACAAGGCGGGAGCGACTTTCATCGACGCCTACCTCTGCCCCTCCGATCCGCAAGGGCGCGAACTGGTCGACTGCGATCCGGTCGGCCCCTGCGGCGGGATCCCCCGACAGCACTGGAACGGCGCCCACGAGGCCCAGGACATGGCCAAGTCGAACATGGCCGGCGTCGCGGGCTCCAACGGGGCCTACTCCTGCGACCCGCAGAGCGGGCAGATGCTGCAGAACGGCGTCCTCTACAACCGCTCGGAGGTCGAAGTGAGCGACATCGGGGACGGCTCCAGCAACACCTTGATGGTCGCGGAGGTCGTGGGCGACTTCGAGGGCTCGTACAACGGCTATTTTTGGATGACCTGGGACATTTTGTCCAACAGCAACGGCATCAACTACCCCATCCAGTTGCTCAAGACCCAGACCAAACGCAACGCGCAGGGCTTCGCGATCGACGGCCACTTGCCCTGGTCCAGCCAGACCGGAGCCGCCAGCTGGCATCCGGGCGGATGCCACTTCCTGATGGCCGACGGCGCCGTGAAGTTCCTCTCGGAAAACACGGCCAATCAGGTGCTGACGGCCGCCAGCACCCGATCCGACCAGGAAGTCGTGACGCTGGAGTGAGCCGGCCGCACGTCTCCCGTGGCGTGCACGAGCGGCACGAACGCTGCGGATCGCCCTGGCGGATCAGGTTCGCTGGCCGAGCGGCGGCTCGCGGGCGAAAACGCGTTTTTTGGCCGTTTTAGGTTTGACTTCAGCCCTGCGACTGGGGCACAACGGAGGCAGGAGATTCCCCTGCGGAAGTGCCTCGCGCGGAGACTCGGTCTGATGCGGATGTCCGTGATGCTCTCGGGACGGCGACTCGCCCGGCTGTGCGTCCTTGCCGCGTGCGGCGCGTCGGGGACGGTCGTTTCGGCGACCCGCCTGCAAGCGGCGGACGCGGCGAGCGAGGTCCGTCTGATTCAGGAGACGGCGATCCCCGAGACGCCGCCGCTGTGGGCGCGGATCGACGAGGTGCTGCGGGGTCGGCATCGGGGACCTGCGTCGCCGCCGGCGGACGACGCGGTCTTCGTGCGGCGCATCTATTTCGATTTGATCGGCCGCCCGCCGACGCTGGACGAGTTCGCCGCGTCGGGAGCGGGGCAGGCCGGAGCCGGGCGGCTCGATCGCGAGGCTTTGATCGACGATCTGCTGGCCCGCCCCGACTTCGCCGAGCACTATGCGACGGTGCTCGACGTGATGATCATGGAGCGCCGCAACGACAAGCATGTTTCCACCCAGGCGTGGCGCGGGCTGCTGGCCAAGTGGCTCGCCGAGGGCCGCCCGCTCGACGAGATCTGTCGGGAGATTCTGGCGGCCGACGGCAGCGGGGAGGAATTGCGTCCGGCGGCCAAATTCTATTTGGATCGCGAAGTCGATCAGAATCTCCTGACGCGCGACGTCGGCCGCATTTTCTTCGGCCGCGACGTGCAGTGCGCACAGTGCCACGACCATCCCATCGTCAACGACTACAAGCAGTCGGAGTACTTCGGGATTCTCTCGTTTCTCAACCGTTCGTTTTTGTTCCTTGACGCCCAGCAAAGCAACCAGGGCTATCTCGGCGAGAAGGCCGAGGGGCAACTCGAATTCGCCTCGGTCTTCCACCCCGAAGACGGCAAGTCGCCCGCCAAGCCGATTCTGCCAGGCGCGATGGCGATGGACGGGGAGCCCCAGTTCGCCGACGCGGCTGCCGCCTACTTGATCGCTCCTTCGCCGGAGACGCGCGCTCTGCCCAAGTTCAGCATGCGGCAGCAGCTGGCGGTTCTGGCGACGCATCCGCGCAACCACGCGTTCAACCGCAATCTGGCCAATCGCTTGTGGGCGCACTTGATGGGCGTCGGCATCGTGCATCCGGTCGACATGCATCACGGCGACAATCCGCCGATCTCCGCCGACTTGCTCCACATGCTCGCCGACGAGTGGGCGGCCATGGGCTACGACCTGCGGGCGATGATCAAGCAGATCGCCATGACCGAGGCGTACCAGCGTTCTTCGCAGGCGCCTGACCTGCACGCCTGGGAAGGTTCCGGCTTCGCGCCCGACGAGATCCGCGCCGAAGAGCAAACGCTGCGAACCCGGCTGGCGGAGCTGGCGGACGAATTGACCCTTGCCGGACGGCAATCGAAGCGTCAACTCGAGAGCGTGCAGCGCGCCGAGCGCGACGCGCAAGCGCGGCAGCAGGAAGCGCGCGAACACGCGAAGCGGGCGGCGGAGCTGACTGCGGAAACCGATGCGCAGGCGAAGAAGTTGGCCGACGTGCAGGCCCTGCTGAAACGCCAGCAGGAGGCTGCGGCGGCGCTGCAGGCGGCCGCCGGCGAAGCCGCGAAGGCGGCGGCCCTGCTCGCGGACGACAAGGAACTGGCGGCTTCCCAGGGCTTGCTGGCCCAACGGGCCGCCGACGCGGCCGCGGCCGTCCCCGGCCGCGAGGCCGAGGTCGCCGCCCAGCAGGAGGCACTGACCGCGGCGACCCGCCTGTCCGACGCCCAGCAGCGTCGCGTCGCGGCGCTCGACAGCCGCACCATCGCGTTGACCAAAATCATCGCCGAAGAACGCGGCGTGCTCCGCGAGATCCTTCGCCGCGAACAGCAGCTGGTCGATCAGCGAGAAGACGTGCGCCAGCAGATCGACTTGGCCGAACGCCGCCTGAAATACGCCGACTTGCGGCTGCAGGCCCGACCGGCGACGCCCCCCGTCAGCGACGATCTCCAGCGGCAACTGGACGACGCGGGACAGGCGCTCGTGCAACTGTGGACGCGGAGCTACGCCATCCGCGGCCTGCGGAGCTTGAGTTCCGAGCAGTTGGCGATGGCCACGTTCTACGCGCTGGACCGCGAAGGCCGGGCGCGGCGGGCTGCCGAGAAAGAGTGGCTCGAAAAGCACAAGGAGAGCCCCGAGGCCCAGAACGCCGAGGCCCTCAAGGCGCACGCCGACGCCGCGGCGCTCAACGCTCGAGCGGAATTCGAGGACCAGTTCAGCGATTATTTCACCGCCGCCCCCGGCACCCCCCAGGACGGCTTTTTCGCGTCGGTCGATCAGGCGCTGCTGATGCTGAACGAGCCGACGGTGCAGGGTTGGCTCAAGCCCGACGAGGGTTCGCTGATGCATCGTCTGGAGGGGCTGAGCGACGACGAGCAAGCCTTCGCGTTGCTCTACCAGAGCGTGCTCAACCGGACGCCGGACGAGGAGGAGCGAGCCGCCATGCGGGCCTACGTGGCGGGCCGCGGACCGGACCGCAACGCGGCTTTCCAGGAACTTGCCTGGGGTTTGATCACTTCGGCCGAATTCCGTTTCATGCCCTGAGGGCGAATCGCCCGACGCAGCAGGGCCACGCAGGTCCCACCCGCTGAACCGATCGGGCGAATCGCCTCCCCCAATCCCCGCCGCCCTCCCCAAACCGCTCCCCGCGGAAGGACCAGAGGATGAGTTCTCCACAGACGCCCTACTGCGGATCGACCGAGCACCTGACGGGCCGCCGACAATTCATGGGCTCGATGCTCTCGGGGATGGGCGCCGCCGCGGGAATGAGCCTGCTGACGCACCCGCTCGGCGCCTCCGAACTGGTCCAGCGCGGCAAGTCGGTGGTCGTCATCTACCTTGGGGGCGGGATCAGCCAATTCGAATCGTGGGACCCCAAGACGCATGTCGATACCGGCGGCCCCTTCAAGGCGATCCCCACCTCGGTGCCGGGCATCCATGTCAGCGAGCTGTTGCCCCATACGTCGAAGCTGATGCACCACATGGCGTTGATCCGCAGCATCAACACCGGCAACGACGACCACGGACTGGCCACCAACCTGATTCGCAGCGGGCGGATGACCCGGACGGCGACCGAGTACCCGGAACTGGGGGCCACGGTGGCCAAGTGCCTGGAGCGGGCCGACTTCCCCTTGCCGGGCCACATCCACACGGCGCCTGCCGGCAACGCGCGTCGAGGCAACAACTCGGCGTACCTCGGTCCGCGCTACGCCAGCGTCACGGTTTCGGCCGAAGCCGGCGTGGTGAACAGCGTGCTGCCGGACGGCATGACGGTCACCGTCGATACGCAGCGGAACACCTGGCGGCGGTTTCTGAACGAACGCTTTATGCGCGGACGCCATGCGGCGGAAATCGACGCCTTCACCCAAAGTTACGAGCAGGCGCTGCAATTGATGACGCGGCGCGAGGTGTTCGACTCCACGCGCGAACCGGCCGAGGTCCAGCAGCGCTACGGCTCCGACGAGTTGGGGCGGCAATTGCTCCTCGCGCGGCGGCTGGTGGAAAATGAGGTTCCGTTCATCGAGGTGAAGAACGACGGCTGGGACACGCACTGCAACAATTTCGAATACCACATCCACAACGTGGCCTTTTTCGATCGCCCGTTCGCCGTGTTTCTCAGCGATCTCGCGGATCGCGGACTGCTCGAGCGGACGCTGGTCATCGTGATGACCGAGTTCGGACGCACCCCGACGATCAATCCGTATTACGGTCGCGATCATTACTCCAAGGCATGGTCGATCGCCCTGGCGGGCTGCGGCATCCACCATGGAGCCGTGATCGGCAAGACCAGCGACGACGGCGCGGAAATCGTCGATCGACAGGTCGACCACCGCCACCTGTTCCACACGTTTCTCCGCGCGGTGGGCGTCGATTCGTCCGCCGAATTCGACATCGCCGGTCGGCCCTTCCCCATCGCCGATCCGGCTGCGGGCCCCATCGAGGAACTGCTGACATGAGCTCTGCCAACGTCGCGGCAAACCCCGCTTCCCTCGACGGAACCGCGGTGCACGAAGTGCACGATTGGAATCACGGCGCGCGGCTGCTGGCCTGCCGCGTCGATCCGACCGGGAAGCACGTCTTCACCGCCTCGACCGATCGCACCGTGCAGCGGTGGGACGTCGTCAGCGGCGCCAAGACCGTGCTGACCGGGCACGACAATTGGGTCAGCGATCTGGCCTGCTCGCTCGACGGGAAAACGCTCTACTCCGTGTCGTACGACGGGCGGCTGATCTTCTGGGACGCCCTCGCCGAAGCTCCCGCGCCGCAGCGCACCATCGACGCCCATCGCGGTTGGGTGCGGGCCGTCGCCCTCAGCAGCGACGGCAAGTGGATCGCTACCGGCGGCAACGACAAGGTCGTCAAAATCTGGTCCACCGAAGACGGCAGCCTCGTCCGCGAGATGGCCGGCCACGCCCACTTCATCTTCAGCCTGCTGTTCCGCCCCGGCAGCACCGACCTCGTATCCGGCGACCTGCTCGGCAAGATCCACCACTGGGACGCCGCCCAGGGGACCCTGGTCCGCCAGTTCGACGCCAGCGAAATCCATTTCGAAATCGGCGATTGGTCGCACTACGGAGGCATTCTCGGCCTCGCCTTCAGCCCCGACGGCAAGACGCTGATCGCCAACGGCTTGCACAAGGTCAGCAACGCGCTGGCCAACGGCCAGCAAGGCGTGGCGCTCGCCTACGACTGGGAGCAGGGGAGCCTGGTGCGGAAGCACGAGTCCATCAAGGAGGAGCGGGGCGCGATCGTCTGGGGCGCTCTGTTCCACCCGAGCGGCCAACTGATCGCCGGCCTGGCGGAGTATCTGGCCTTCTGGAAGCCCGACGAGGCCGATCTGTACCACGTCCTGGAAACCAAAAGCCCGATCTACGCGCTCGACCTGCATCCCAACCAGGTCGACCTGTTCACCGCCCACTTCGACGGACACCTCCGCGTGATGAAGCTCGCCCGCGGCTGATCGTCGAGTTCGAGACCGGGGCCTGGGTCAGCCTTTCTCGGCCGGTCGCAGGATCCACAACTGGGCAGCCAGCAACTGCACGTTGCGGCGGGTCGTTTGCACCGCCAGTTCGTTGTCACCCGTGCGAGACGACGCCGGATCGAGCGCGAAACTATATCGCTTCACCTGCGCCACGTCTTCCGTGCGCAACGGCGCCGCAAGCTGCCGCCCGTTCCACGTGATCGCGGGCGGATCTTCGCCGTCGGCGAGACCGCCGAAGTCGAGCCGCAACTCGAGCCGCGCCGGACGACCTTCGATCGTCAAGGGGCCGACCGTGGCGAGCGGCGTCGTCGCCCACTGGCCGTCCCCGGCCAGATCGGGCAGGGCGCGGGCGTAGGCCTCGGCGTCCTTCGACCAGACCATCGGGGCCAGCGTGGTCTGCGCGTCGGAAATGCAAAAGACGCGCTCCTCGTCGAGCAGCTTTTCAGCCGACCCGATGGAGCTGAGCACGTCGATTGCGTAGGAACGCCGCTGCTCGCTTCCGTCGGGAAACAAATTGAAGGTGTACATGCCGTCGGCGCCTTCGTCCCACAGCCGCAATGCCGCGCCCTTCCAGAACGAGGTCGGCTGGTGCTCTTCCCGCAGCGACCGCGGCGGACGGTCGCTGAGCCCCGACTGGCTGAGGCACGGATAGACGGGCACGTCGCTGGCGTGTCCCAGTTCGATCAGTTCCCGGACGGGATGGTCGAAGGCGACGTAGCCGCCGCTGAGCGCCAGCACGTCCAGGAGCCGTGCCTGCAGCCACGCCTGAACGTCGATGCCGATGCGGCGGCCGACAGCGACGGTCGCCGGAACGCGGGCGGCCATCAGGATCGGTCGCCGTTGCCGCGTGCTCTCGCGGAGCACCAGTGCGCGCACGGCGGCCACCAGTTCGGTGAGCACCTCGACCTGTCGATCGGTGACTTGCTGGCCCAGGTAGTGGCTGCGGAAGTAAAAGGGAGCCCGCATGAAGTCGAGTTCCAGCCCGTCGATCGGGTAATTCCGCAAGACCTCTTCGATGACGGCCAGCACCCGCGGAGCGACGTCGGGGTGCTCGTAATCGACCAAGGTCCAGAGATCCTGGCGTTCGTACAACCCTTCGACGGTCCGCGGATCGCCGACGATGCGGCGCGGATCCTCCCGCTTCCATTGCGGGCGAAACCGCGGTTCCCGCACGTCGTGGATGTCGTTCATCCGCAACGACCAGAACGACTCCAGGCCGTGCTGCTTGGCGAATTCCGCCGACATCCGCAGCCCGTCGGTGCCTGAGGCGAGAAACGCGGAGAGATTGTTGCCGGAGAAAGGACCTTCGTTGGTGACGAACAATTCCGCGACTTCGGTTTGATGGGTGAACAGGTTGAAGCTCTGGGTGGTGCAGTACCAGATCGAGTCGACCTGGGTGCCCAGCAAGGGAACGTGCCGGGCGGCCAGAAAGCCGTCGACGGTTTTCGCCCCGACGCTCCAGATGTCGTCGCCGTCGTTGTTGTAGATCACTCGTCGGCGCCGCCAGGCGGCCTGTCGCCGCGCGGCGGACAAATCGGCCGCCGCCTGCTCTTCGGCCGCGAAGACGGGTCCGCGCTGGGCGACGAAACCGGCCGCAGCCAGTCCGCCAAGAAATTCGCGCCGCGTGGCGTGCATGGCAAGGTTCCTATGCGATTGGCCGCAGCTCGTGTCGGGCACGAGTTGCGAAGGAGGTGCGTGAGGGACGGCGTGCCGTCCCAGGAAGAAGTCGGCGTCCGAGGACCCGGCGGGGCCTCCAGCCTGTCCGCCCGCTGGCGGCTGGCAACGCAGTTCGGCGTCGCGGCGCGGCGCCCGCAAGCTCGATGATACACCGATTGGCCGCCGATCCCAACGCGCGGACAAGCAATCGGCCGAGAAGGGCGGTTTGGCGATGGTCTTCGCGCGGCGCGCCGATTATGCTGGGTGCCGCGCGGGAACGATTTCGCCGCGCGGCTGGCGTTTCCGGCACGCGGACGCTTTCCGATCCGGCGGCGGAGGTCGGCTCCCCAAGGCCCCCCCGCCCCGCACGCCCGCCGCCCCGCAAGCTGGCGCGTTCGACCCCGAAATTGAAGACCGTTCCTCCATCGAAGAACCTGCGATGTCTCTGCGACCGTCCGAGGACCGCTGCTCGTCGCTTCCGCTGGGCGGTCTTTGGCCGGCCCTGCTCACCCCGCTCGATCCGGCCGGTCAACCGGCATGGGACGTGCTTGAGCATCTGGTCGAGCTGTACATCGCTCAGCGCCTCGACGGCCTGTACGTCGGCGGATCGACCGGGCAGTGGCCGCTGCTGACGGTTCCCGAGCGCGAGACGCTGGCCGAGCGCGTGATCCGCACGGCCGCCGGACGGATTCCGGTAATGGTCCACGTGGGAGCGACCTCGACCGCCGACGCGGTGCGACTCGCTCGGCACGCGGCCTCCGTCGGCGCCCAGGCCGTCTCCACGGTCGCCCCGACCTACTATCCCCACTCGGCGGACGTCGTCTTCGAGTACTACCGCGCCGTGGGGCAGGCCGCCGAGTCTCCGCTGTACGTCTATCACCTGAGCATGGTCAACCAACTGCGTCTTCCGCCCGAGGACTACGTGGCCCGGCTGCTCAGCTTGCCCCGCATCGCGGGCATGAAAATCACCGACCTCGATCTGAACCTGTTCGGGTTGATCCGCGCCCATGCCGGCGACCGACTGCGATTGTTCAGCGGAGCCGATGAAGTGCTGTGCCACGCCGTGCTCAGCGGATCGGTCGGGGCGATCGGCAGTTTCTACAATCTCTGGGGTCCCGCCTGCCGCCAGGCGCGCGACGCCATGGTCCGCGGCGACGTGGCGGCCGCGACCGACTTCACGCGCCGTTTCCAGCTGGCCATCTCGCGGATTCTGGGTTCGGGATCTCTCTGGTCGTTTTTGCGAGCCGCCATGCTCCGCCGCTACCGGCTCGACATCGGCATGCCTCGTCCGCCTCTCGGGACCCTGTCGCGAACCTGGGACGATCGCCAGGTGGCGGAATTGCTGGCGCTGGTCGATCCCGAAGCCGCCTGACCGGGCATGCGACCGCGCATCCGAGGACGCCGGGCGAGCGGCCTGCGACCGCAGGCTGCGTCGCGCGCAACCTGTGCGGACCGGTGCTCGGCAGGGGGCCGAAGCGGCGCGCCGCCTGACGCCGCGACCTGCGGGACCGTTCGACCGAAAGAGGCGCTGCCGGCGACAATCGCGGCGCTCGGTCCGCAAAGACCGCCGAGAGCGGCGGACGTCTCGGCGCTCAACTGGCTAGCGAGCGCTGGCCGCGAACAGGAACGAACCGCTCGCGCGGCATGAGCATGGCGCCGACGCGAAAGCCGAATTTTTCGCCCACCTTCACCGCCTCTCCTTCGGCGATCGCGCAGCCGCCGACGCACAGGTGGAGCAGGTCTTCGCACGACTTGTCGAATTTCAGCAGAGCCCCCGGCGCCAGTTCGACGATCTCCCGAATCGACTCCCGCTTGTGCGCCAGCCGCACGCTCACGGTCACTCCCACCCGCAGCATGCTGCGGGAAAATCCCGGGAGGGCCGCCAGCCCCGACGGAGCCGGCCGCACCGGACGCGGCGCACTCGGAGCGGCCTGGACGGCTGGCGGGGGTATCGCCGCTGCGTGCAGGCGATCGACCGCCGCCAGAGGCCAGACGAGCAGCGCCTCGCCGACGACGCCGTCGTCGCGACGCACTTCAAAGCGAATCAGAGGCCCGTCGGAAGCGCGCTCCGCGGCAGCCAGACCTGCCGAGAGGTCGCCGATCGCCGCCGTCTCGAAGCGATCGATCGCCAAGGCGTCGGGCCACAAGAGCATGCTCAGCTCCTGCGCCAGCGCGCCCAGCTTGCTCTTGCCCGTCGCATCGGGCGCCGCATACCAGGAGGGAAGCAGGCCGCTGGACGCCGGAGCGGCCAGAACGGCTGCCGACGACCCGGCGTGGAACACGATGGCCAGGCCGCCGCCGGCGATTCCGGCCAGGGACTCGGGGGCGGCCGCTTCGATCCGCAGCGTGCAACGCCCGCCCCAGCCGCGGCCGAAGGCGTCGGCAATGTCCACGGCGTTCGCGCGACAGATCCCCAGAACCTCGTCCAGCGCTTCGGGTACCAGGGGCGTCATCGTGCACCGCGACGGTCGGGGCTGCGCCGCAAGGGCGCCAAGGGGAATCATGGCGAAGGCGGCCCGCCGCCTCGCGCGGCTGCCGCCTACAATCCCTATCGGCTTCCTAGCCCGCAAACTTTGCCCCCCTCCCCCCGCAACCGGCCGCCGCGTTGGCCAAGGCCCTGGCAGCCCTCTATAATGCGGCGCTTTCCGCCAGTGACCGCACCCCTCCGCGAAGCCGATATGTCCCCCGCCGTCGCCCACCCGTCCTCGCTGCCGCTCCAGCCCTACAAATCGCTGGAGAACGCCGAACTGGTCGCCCGCATCCAGGCGGTCCGCAGCGATTTGGGGCGGGAACTGCTCATTCTCGGACACCACTACCAGCAGGACGAGGTCATCGCTCTGGCCGACCTGCGGGGGGATAGCTACCAGTTGAGCCAACAGGCCGCCGCCGACGCCCACTGCCGGCAGATCGTCTTCTGCGGGGTCCATTTCATGGCGGAAACGGCCGACATCCTCGCCAATCGGCCCGACAAACTGGCAGAGCGGTCGGGCCAACGCGTGCGGGTAATCCTCCCCGACTTGGCGGCCGGCTGTTCCATGGCCGACATGGCCGGCATTCGGCAGATCGAAGAGGCCTGGGACCAGTTGTCCGAGGTCATCGCGACGGAGGATCTGACGCCGGTCACCTACATCAATTCGGCGGCCAGCCTGAAGGCGTTCGTCGGCAAGCACGGAGGGATCGTCTGCACGTCTTCCAATGCGCGTGCAGCGCTGGAGTGGGCGTTCGCCCGCACCCGACGGGTCATGTTCTTTCCGGACCAGCACCTTGGCCGCAACACGGCCTTGGGGATGGGCATTGCTCGCGAGGAGATGCCGCTATGGGATCCGTTTGCCGACGACCTGGGAGGGAACGACCCGGCCGCGCTTGCGGCAAGCCGGGTGATCCTGTGGAAAGGCCACTGCAGCGTGCACCAGATGTTTCGTCCGGAGCACGTGGCCCATATCCGCCGCCTGCATCCGGAGATCAAGATCCTGGTCCATCCGGAATGCCCTCAGGAAGTGTTTGAGCTAGCCGACGTCGCCGGCAGCACAAGCTTCATCATTCGTACCGTGGAGGCCGCGCCTCCCGGCTCGAAATGGGCGATCGGCACGGAATTGCACCTGGTCAACCGACTGAAGCAAGAGCACCCGGAGCAGGAGATCCACTTCCTGTCGCCGGTCCTGTGCATGTGCGCGACGATGTACCGCATCGATCTGGCCCACCTCTGCTGGAGCCTGGAAAACCTCGCGGCCGGTTCGCCGGTCAACACGATCGAGGTCGACGAGGAGACTGCCCGGTGGTCCCTGATGGCATTGGAACGGATGCTCGAGGTGCGTTGACGCCGCGCGGTCCGGGGGGCGCCGGCCGGTTTCGGCGGAGGCGCCGCGGGGAAACCCTCGAAGAGGGGCGACCTGCTTGCAGGGTTGCCATCGGCCCTCTTTGCAGGGCTGGGCGTCATGGAAGAGGACCGCGGGGAAGAAGACCGCGGGGAAGAAGACCGCGGGGAAGAGGACCGCGGGCGAACCTGCGGTCGGAGTTCCGGTCGCCGGCAGGCCTCGGGTCCTACTCGACGCGTCGGCGCCTGCTCGCGTTTGGAGTGGAGGCGCCTCACCGATGCTCACGCCGCAGCAACAGGCCCTGGTCCAACGTCACGCGGTCTTGCTGCAGGTCGTTTCGGCGGCCTTGATGGCCAGCCCGATCATCGCGCTGTCGGTCCTGCCGTTGCTCTCCGACAGACGCCCTCCGGAGGCTGCTTCGTCCGCCCCCGCCGTTGCGGCCGTTCCGTGGTTTTCCGTGGCGGCAGCGGCGGCCTTGGCGATCGCCGCCGTCGCCGCGCCGGTCCTCCGGGCAGTGCTCGCCCGCGTGCCTCGGGAGGCCGCAACCCGGCGCTCGGTCGCCGCGGGCGAAAACGCTGACGAAGGGGACGAGGCCGGTGGCGCCGGTCCGCTGCTGAACCTATTTCTGACGCGTCAAATCGTGTCGTTGGGCGTGTTGGAAGGCGCGGCGCTGGTCGGCATCGCAGCGTACCACAGCGAGGGCCGCACCTGGGTGCTCGGACTGGTCGCCCTGGCGCTGGTGCTCATGGCGGCTTGGTTTCCGCGGCCCTCAGCCCTTGCCGACTGGCTCGACCGCGAGTTGGAGAGTTCGCGGCAGACGCGTCAATTCGGGTCCCGCTGATCCGCTGGGGCCGCCCGCCCGGCGAGCGGCCCCAGGCGCGCGGTGCGGCCGCTGAAGGCCGACGGTACGCTGCGCGGGCTGAGCCCCCCGCAAGGCCGGGCTGCTATTCGCTCGGCGGGCGCTCGACGACGCCGAACAGGTGGCCGCCATGGTCGACGCCGGTCCAAAAGCCGGCGTAGTGGTCGCGGTAGATCATGACCCGCGCCGTGTAGACTCCCAACCCGGGGAAGCCGAAGTTGTCGACGGTGATCACCGGCGTGTCGCCGGCCCACCGCACGGGCAGCGTCAGCGGCAATTTCACGTCGTGCTGTCCGTACCGAATGCGGGCCTGGAACAGCCACTGGTCCTTGCCGAGATGCTTGACGGCGGAAAGTTCGTAGCGTTCCGCCGCGGGCTCGGCCTGCTCGCCGGTGACGGTGAATCGGCCCACCAGCACGGCGCCCGAGAGGTCGGCCTCCAGCTTGGCTCGCAGGGCCTCCTGGTGGGAGGCCGCGGCCGGCGCCGTCTCTTCTGTCACCGAGGAGCGGTCCTCGCCGCCGTTCGCCGCCCCGCAGAGTACGAGGCCCAGCAGTGCGCTCGACGCGCCTACAACCAACGGCGAACAAGAATCGGCGACCCGCCGAGCGAGGCGATGCGTCATGGCGCGGAACCCCTGGGGCACGAGGCGAGGATGTCGGACCTTGCCCCAGTGTACCAGCACCGCCGCTCCGGTGACAAAAGCCTGAAACGCAAATCGCTCGCCGCGCAGGTTGGCGGCGCGTCGCCGCGCGGCGGTCGCGCGGCACGCAGGTCGGGGCTACCGCGTTTGCGGGTAGTAACCGCCGGAGTTCAAAAACTGCGTCGCGTGCCCCGTGGTCGACATGCCCTCGCGGGTGAAGGCCGAACCGCCCGCCGCCGCGTTGAATTGTCGCTGCAGGCGCTGGTACTGGGCCTGCTGCACCCCGTTCTGCTGCTGCTGGTCGAGTTGCGGTCGCACGAACGCGTAGTAGTTGGGCAGGCCCACGCCGCTCTCGCGGATGTCCAGACCCAGATAGGGGCTGATCGTCGGGCCGGTCCGCACGTTGGCGAAAGGTTTGTTCTTCTGCGCCAGACCCGCCAGCGGCGCCGCGGCAGCAGCAGGCGCGACGGCGGGCCGGGCCCCTTCCTGACGAGCGTAGAATTGCGGCCGCGACTTGCCAAAGTATTCCATCGCCGGGTTGTGGAAACCCGAAGTCCGCTGGTATCCGCTCTCGCCAGACCGGAAGGCGGGATGGCCCGCCGTTTGGGCCGCGGCGCGCGGCGCCGCAAGGCACCAAGCAAGGCCGAGTCCGACGAACGCCATCCCTCGCCACGTACCTGCCATCCCACGACTCCCGCGAAAAGTGCCGGCGCCGGCGCCGTGCACGCCCGCGTCCAAGTGCCTGGAGGAATTCCGAGAGGTTCATCGGCAAACCACGCTACCGACTTTGCCCCAAATCGTTACAATCGGCAGGGTCGGACGCGCACGCGCCGCTGCTAGCATCGCCGGCGCCCCGGTGCGGGTCCGACGCCTTCCCGACTCGCTGCGAGCCGAAGGCGACAGCGGCGTCGACGCCGCCCGAAGTCCATCCATCCCGCGAAGCCGCGCGACCCGCATGCGGTCGCGCCCCGTAGCGGCCGGCGAATTCAGGGAGAAGCAGGGCAGATGATTACCGTCGGCATGAACTACCAGGTGATCCCCGGCAAGGAACAGTCGTTCATCGATAAATTCAACGCCGTGATCGCCGCTCTCAACCAGGCGGCAGGGCACAAGCACTCGGTGCTGTGGTCCGATACCGCCAAGGCCTCGTCATTCCTGATTACCAGCGAATGGGACGACGAACATGCCTTTCAGGCGTTCATCCACAGCGAGGCTTTCCGCAACGTGACCAACTGGGGCAAGGAATCGATCCTGGCCGGGCGGCCCATCCACAAGGTCTACAAAAGCTGACGGCTCGGGCCACGACGCCCGCCCCGAGCCCATCGCTCCTGCCCCCCGATGCCGCGGCAGACCCGCCGCCGGCCAACTGGCGGGGTCCCGCGGCGAGCGGACGCCCGCTCGCCCGATGGTCGGCCCGCCGCTGTCGGCCTGCCGCTGGCCGATTCCACCCGCGCGCCCGCACGGGCCCCCTTGCGGATCGCCACGCGCGACGTGGCGCCACGCGCGACGTGGCGCCACGCGGGAACGGCTGCCGCAGCACGGCGATGCGGGGGATTGCCGGGCCCCCTCAGTCCGCTTCGCGCGGCGCCGCCCGCGCGAGCACGACGCCCGCCAACGCGGCGAGTACGACGGCAGCGGTCTCGATCCGCAGCATGCGCGGACCCAAATCGACCAGCTGCCAACCCGCCGCCCGGGCCGCCTCGATTTCCGCGTCGGTCAGCCCGCCCTCCGGCCCGACGCTCAACCACCCTCCGCCCGCGGCGGCCGCAGCCGTCATTCCGAGCGGTTCGCTCCCGGGATGCGCGACCCACCGCATGGCGGCGGGAGACTGCGGCGCGGCCAACCACTCGGGCCAGGTTTGAGGCGGCGCGATTTCCATCAGCACGTTGCGTCCGCATTGCTTGCTCGCCTCGACGACGTAGCGGGCGAGTTTGTCGGCTCCTCGCACGCTGCTCCGATCGGCCCGCTGGGTCACCAACGGGGTCAACGTCGCCACGCCCAATTCGACCGCTTTCTCCACGAGCCATCGCTGGCGATCTCCCTTGGGAAGGCAGATCGCCAGGTGGAGCGGTGCGGGGAGTTCTCGGCAAGGGCGTTGGGGGGCGCCCGCCCTCACCAGCACCGTACCGCGGCGGACCTCAAGCACTTCGCCGGGGAACTCGGCCCCGGAGCCGTCGAACAGGGTCACGACGGCGCCGGCCTGGACGCGGAGGACGTGCACCAGATGGTGGGCCTCGCTTTCGCCGAGGCGGACCTCGTCGCCCGCTTGGAGAGGCGCCGAGGCGTAGCAGCGTCGTCCCGCAGCACGGTCGGTCATCGGCGACCACGCAGGGCGAGTCGGCGCGCGGAAGACCCGCGGGCGCAGCCGCTGCCAGCACTGCTGGCGCCGTAGGGAGCGCGTCGCAAGGGGGGAGACCTTTCTGAGCAGAGAGACTCTTTCGCCGTGCTTGGTCGCAAGGGATCCGGTCCTCCGATCCGATGGAGATGGGGGCATTCTGTCTCTCCGGGCCCGTGCGCTCAAGGGAGGGTCCTGCAATGGACGCAAACGACGGGGGACTCGGGCGGTCGCCCTTGCGGGCGAACGCCGAGGGCGGCTTTTTCTTCCCCGCCGCCACGCAGGTCGAGGCCGCCGCGCGGTTGCGGTTTCTGTTCCGGCAGCGGCGGAGCGGCGGGCTCGTCCGCGGCGGCGTCGGCAGCGGCAAATCGACGATTCTCTGCCGCTTTGCCGACGAGTGCCGCCGCGCGGGCGCGGAAGTCGCCTGCGTCTCTCCGCTGGCGCGGGGACCTCGCGAACTCGGTTGGGAACTGGCCGCGCAGTGGGGCCTGCAACCGGCGGCTGGCGACGACGAAGTCCGGTTGCGGCGTCGCTTGAGCGACTACGCCCGAGGAGTCGTCCACCGGAGATGCCGCGCCGTGTTGGTCGTGGACGACTTGGAGCAGTCCGCACCCGAAACGGCGCGGCACATGGCGGGATTGCTGGGTCTGATCGGGGCGCCGGGCTGGCTGACGCTGGCGGCCGCTTGTTCCGACGAGGCGACGCTCCCCCGAGAACTGGCGTTGGTCGAAACGCTCGACCTGCAGGCGGCGTTGGAGCCTTGGGAGGCGTCCGAGTCGGTCGCTGCCATCGGCGCGGCACTGCGCCAGGCGGGTGCGAGCGACGCGTGGTTCGAACCAGCGGCGGCCTTGCTGGCGCACGAGTTGTCGGGAGGAATTCCTGGTCCCCTGTTTCGTCTGGCAGACGCCGCCCTGTCGGTCGCCGCCGCGTGGGGCGTGGATCAGGTCGATCTGGCCGCGGTGGAAACGGCGTGGAGCGAGTTGCGACCCCGACGGGCGGCGGCCTGAAGCGTCTCGGCGGTGCGCGAGGGGACGGGACGCCGCCGATCCCTGGAGGCCGCGCGACGTCCGACGCGGGCGCTCGGTCGCGTTCCTGCCGGCCAGCCCGCGACGGACCGCCGCGGGGCGGCGGCGGCGGGCGAACTCGCCGTTACCGGCGGCGCCATGCCGCCGCTTGCCGCGACGCGGCGTACACGACCGCCCCGGCTGCCAGCGGCAAGGCTCCCAGTGCGGCGAGCCAGCCGGCGTACTCGAGGCTGGCGTACAGCATTGCGGCGCTGGCGCCGCAAAAAACGACGACGGGCCAGGGGTACCAAGGCACGCGGAACGGTCGGGGGCGATCGGGCTCGCGGAAGCGGAGCACGGGCAGGGCGACGCCGGTCAACAGAAAAAACGCCCAGAAGACGGGCGCCGTACTGGCGACCAGCGTTTCGAATCCTCCGAAGTAGCGCTCCCAGGGAACAGGCGCGGCGCCGCCGCATTGCAACCCCGCGTCGATGAGCCGCTGTCCGGCGGGCGTTCCCACGCCGAGCATCAGCAGCAGCGCCGCCGCTGCGAGGGCCGCGACGCCGCCGAGAGGCGTCTGCGTCTGGCGGCCGCGCGCGGCGAGCCAGCCGCAGAGCGCGTAGTCGGCGCCGAGTTGGGCGTTGACGCGGGCCCCGGCGAGCAGCATCCCGTGCATGGCGCCGAGCGCTGAGGCGGCGACCAGCGCGCTGACCGCCCGTTCTC